>JAABUW010005495.1_pt1 | contig 16456 bp, 17 predicted proteins | sample 5560081 | NCBI WGS metagenome assembly JAABUW01 (sample SAMN10711882, study PRJNA513363) | rock metagenome | isolation source: Antarctica rocks | place: Antarctica: Victoria Land, Knobhead sud | reverse complement strand
AGATGAGACGCCTTTCCAAGACTCTTGCTAGGAAAGCATTTGCAACTGATGCAGAGCTGACACTACTGTATGGGACGCCGCCTCTTGACTCAGCATCTATCCTGCAGCGTGAAGACAACAGCAGACCTACTGAGCCACGTTCGGATTCCGAATCCAGGCCAAGCCTATCCGACGACACGTTCTCCTCGTTTGGTGGTGGAGGCGACCTTCTTCCGGATGAAACTGGCGGCGTAGAGCACAACAGTACTGCGGCGGTCCACAGAAACACTGCACCTAATCGCCAACGACACCGTCAAGCCATACCGGATATTGTCCCGCCGAAGCTCTTTGAAGTGCCTTCTTCTCAGAGGTATGTATCCGCGCCAGACAGCTACATGTCAGCCGCTCCAGGTAAGCCGTTACCATTGCTCAGCGTACTGCCCGACAAGCAAGGCGCTGACCATAGGCAGGCCATCCTTCCGACCTGATGCCATCTGGACCCGGGGAGCCAGTTGCGGCTACAGCCCGATTGCAGAAGGCACCATCGTTGAGAACGAAAGCGTCGGGATTCCTGGCAAGGTTGAGACCACAGTTGAACGTTGACACAAGCGATGTCCGCAGGTTCTCCTTCGAGTCGGGCGACGACGCCGATGCATCATTCAGCGCCCCTGCCATCGACGTGCTGCCGCCTGCGGTTCGAGATCGTCTGCTTCGAAAAAGTGCCTCGATGTCCTCTCTCGAGGCAAGAGTGCAAAAGAGTTCATTGTTGGAGCGTCGGCTGACGCCTGTTGCCCAAAGCCCTACGACCTCAGCACCATCTCCAGAGTGGCTACAAACACCATCAGAGTCTGATAATCCCCAGAGGCGCTCGAAAATTCCAACTCCTGTCCATCAGCATGGATCTCTTGCTCGACAGAGACGAGAACGCGATGACTCGTCATCGAGTCTACTGACAGCGATTCGCTGCTCTGAGGATGCCTCGCTCAGGAGGAATTCTCGGTCGAGCTCAGCCTTCAGTTCCCCGTCTGGTAGTCGCATCGATATGACTCAAGGCGTGCATATTGTTGAGATCGTCCAGCGAACTACGAGAAGCAACCGACTCCTCGAACACACCGATTCTTTGCGAGGCAGAAGACTCGCCGTCGCTGCGGCGAAGACAGCCGCCATGGCCGCGTACGCTGTCGATCCAAACGTCCCTTCTGATCTCGGCCATCATCTCAGACAGAGGAGTAGCAACAATAGCCGTATGCATATGCACGCCGGGCCAGGGTCCGAGGACGAGGTGATTCAGATGGAGAACCATCGCCCAATAGGATGATCATCGACCAGAAATACGACAACAATGCAACATGGCATGCTCCCCGTCATTCACGATCACTTGCAAGCGCGCACAACGACATTACCGTCTCGAACGGCTCGGTAAAGATCCACGGCGCGGCGCAGTGTTCAATACTCGCCACTCGTTACACTTCTCCCAAAATGAGCCTGCATTAGTGCATTGGAACCTTCGCAATCGATATCGCTGGAGAGACGGCCACAGCAGGCGCTGAAGCGTCGTGTCAGAGGGCAGGAGTCGCTCACGATACCACGGTGTGGCTCTGCTGAGGAACATTGCTCTGTTTCGGAGGAGAGCTGTTTGAGCACAATGACGATGGAGTCATGTGTCTTTGTTGTTGTACCGGGTGGCTTCACATTGACGGCATAGGTAAGACAAGCATTAAAATCACTATTGACCAGGATAGCCGTTGTGGCTGGACGTTTCACCTGTTATCCGATTAATTCGTGACAGGCACAGAGGTACCGGGAACATCGATAGATGCTCTGTCCAGGCACAACCTGAGCCGAATAACTGCGGATTGGCATCATGCTCGCTGGACACCCACAAGCGGTCTGCAACCACGTGCAAGTGGTCTTGGCGGCTGCTGGATCGTGCCAATGCGAGTCGCGAGTCGTGAGCCTGGCTGACGAGCCGAAGATCATTCGCTTCCGGTAAGAATGTAACGTGGTGTGGCTGAAACTGCAATCGTGGAGAGATCGACTGAATATCACCCCCATTCCAACTGCGATCAGCAGAAACCACGTCCGCGGGTTGAGCAGAAGAGTCTGGAACAGCTGCTGCGCCACGGTCGATGTTTCCTCGTCGGTTGGATCCGAACTACGAAGGTTTCGACTCTAGCCACCCTCTCTGGAGCCCTACGGATGAATTGACGCACGTTTTGTGGTTACCCGGTTGAAGCGATAAACGTCTGGCGCAGGCGTAGGAGAACAAAGTTGTCGGTATTCTCTGGGTGCGGAGATTCTTTCGCCAAACCGCAGATTGTCACAACGAGAGCTAGGTCGCAGATCCACGGCTTGGATTCACTTGAGTCGATGAAGGTTTAGGCATTGGTATCTGAAGCGCCGAACGATACCAGACTTTGTCCTTGCTACGAAATTACCGCCCTCAACAGATATCACAAACCAAACGAGCGGCCTCCGGGTTCAGTGTTACCCTCCGATGAGGCCTGAACGCCTGCATCGGGTTGAGATTAGGCGACTGATTCGAGAAACCCATTCGAGAAATCCAAGGGATACGCGTTCGCTGTTGGGTGGGCGGCAATATATTCCGTCTGGGGCTGCGGTAAATCACTCCATGCAGGTTGTAATTTCACCGGGACGCGTCGTGCGGAAAGACCCCCGAGAGAGAATATGAGGTAAATCTCCACGCACGCTCTCCGATGACGAGTCTGCTCAGACGCCATCGACGCTATCAGCCAGAAGTCCCGTCAATAGTGCTACCGGCGATCAGCCTAGCGGGCAGGGCGGGGCCCAAGGAAGAGATTCCCACTCCCTCCTCGGCCTTCGAGCAGGAGCCACAAGAGCTCGACAGGGTTCCAGGATCATAGCAGCGCACAGCCACAAACATCTAGAAGGTCGTCAAAGTGTGGCGCGGCCATTTGTTCGTCTCGTGTCTTCTCTTAGGTGGACCGAGTCTTAGCGTTAGCCCATGCACGTCTGCGACAAGGGTTCCACAAGGTCTACTCTTTAAGCCTGGCCCCGCTGCCCTTCGAACTTGTGGCTGAGAAACTCATCTGCCTCACGTTTCAGTCTACCTGCAATTACATTTGACGATTGAGACGATATCTTCACTTCCTCTTCCGTTGCTTCGAACGTCGACAGCATTCCATGCTGAGTGTACGACCTACCAGTCATGTTCCATCGGTGAGTTTGCAATCTGGCGCCCTTCTCTTTCCAACGTCTGGCTCCCTCCAGCCACCGATCGGCTTCAGGGTTGCGACGTTTCGAACCTTTAGAGCTTCGACAACCGCTGACCATATCGCAGGAGGACGTCGCAAAAGCCCAGCAATGAGCTCTACAAGAACTTCAGAGACACCTTCCCACAATTCAGCGCGGGTGCAGTTACATCGAGCGCATCGGCGCAGGGAGAGACGTCGCTAGCTGATGCACTGGAACCACGGTACGACACCTATAGGACTCTCATCACATCCTCAAGCAACGACATACGTCCCCCGATCATAGCTGACAGAGTTTACAGACACGCAGACGAACATGCGGACCCCACTCCAAAAGGCTCAAACGAGCCTTGGTCCTTCGGTCCTTCTGGTCTTACTCCCTCAATAATGGACCCGAACAGCCAAAACTTCAGCATGTTCGCGAATCAGATGACTGGCTACTACACTCCCACTCCCGACGGCACGAATGCCCACCATCACAACCAGGCTGGTGACCTCCACACGCCGGGCTTTGGTATGGCACTCGGAACACCCCTCTCGCTTCCTGCTTCAGACGGCGCCATGCATGCCGGCCACCAGGCAGCCGCTTTTCAACAATTCCACAACCACGTACCGCCTCATCTTCAGCAACATCAACCGCAACAGCCATTCCACCACATGAACCCGATCCATATGCACCACCACCCTGGCTTCCCACCACATCAGTTTACACACCAACCGTCATTTGAGCATCTGGACGGGCCAATTGGCGAGTCACCAGTGGACGACATGAACATGGACGTGCATATGCACCAGCAAGAACATTCTCCTCACATGTTGTTCCACTCGCAAAGCTTGCAAAACTCGATGCACCCACCGCCAGTGCATCCTTCAGGCGAGAAGTAAGTCTTGAGATCACGAGCCGTATGATGGGATACTGACCACAATCAGGTTTCGCTACCACGTCACGCTCAACGCGCCAACAGCGATGATCAAGCATGCGGATGAAATACCTGTCACATACCTCAACAAAGGCCAGGCATATACGCTCAACGTTTTCGACACAAAAGGCAAGCAACATGGCGGTCTCGTTCGGTATCGAACTTTTGTTCGCGTGTCTTTCGAGGACGAGCAACAGCGACAAAAACCTGCGGCATGCTGGCAACTTTGGAAGGAAGGACGAGGCACGAACGAAGCGCATCAAAGGGGTGGACGACTGCAAGCTGTCGAATACGTCGAGTCTGGTCAAATGGGAGGAGCTGAGGATCCAAGCAAACCCAGAGTCGAGCTCGAAAGTGCTTCGTTCGACGGCTTTTGCGTTGTGTGGAGTCCTCCGGCAGGCGCTTTGGAGTGTCCGATCTCCGTACGATTCAACTTCCTCTCTACCGACTTCAGCCACTCGAAAGGGGTAAAAGGCATTCCTGTTCGACTGTGCGCAAAGACGGAAATGATTGGGGAGATGCCGGGACCTTCGCAGATCTTCGAACCTGAAGTATGTTATGGCAAAGTCAAGCTGTTCAGAGACCATGGAGCCGAGCGAAAGCTGTCAAACGATGTTGCACACGTCAAGAAGACGATGGAGAAGCTGAATCAGCAGGTGGCTCAGATAGAATCCGGCATGCGCGACTCTGGGAAGCGGAAACGTGCTGGGTCCATAGCACGGGCTCCGACCATGGATGGACGAACAGGCAAGATTCCGAAGCATCGTCGAACTTGGTCTATGTCTTCCATGACATCGAACAGTGGCCGCGCCGGAAGCGCAGAGGACGACTTGCAAACGAAGCTCATGACACTTTCGGACATGTTCACGTCGACTCGACCTGCATGCGTGCTCTACCTGCGGGGCGAGAACGACGACGATCCTGACCTCTACCCGGTCAAACTGACAGGCGAGTCCCTGGACATTGTACCCTTGGAGTCGATCGATGCAGGTGGCTGGGAAAGACAGAGCACGAATTCGCAGACTGGGCAATCGTCTTCGCTAGTCTCACCATCGCCCAGCACTAAATCGCTTTCCGTCAGCCGAAGTGACTCGAACATGCAGCAACCGGTTCAGCAGCCTACTCCGTTGGACAGTGTGTCAAGAACGAACTCGACCGAATGGCGTAACCAAACACAAACTGCCATTCCTGATCTTCGAAGGTCGCCAGTACATCCGCAACAACTGGCGAGCCCACCAGAAGTCGTGCCCGTCAAGGTGCAAACTCGATCCCCACACAGCGGCACGATGTCAGGCTGGATCGAGGCACTCGGCGTAGACCAGAGTTACCAGCCCCCTCCTGAGCCCGCAATCAAGCCAGTGGCATGCTTCTACATTCAGCCTCGAGTGGCTGGTCGAGCACCTGGCGACAACTTCCATCGCGCTATCTACGTCTATCGAAGGACGTTGAAAGACTTTGTCAACACAGTCGCCACGAAGTGCGAGATCGAGCCGACTGAAGTGCTCCGCACTGTTCGAATCAGTCGCAACGGCCTACACATCCTTTTTGACGACGAATGCATCAAGGCGTTGCCAGAAGGCCAGGACATGACGGCAGAGTTCTGTGAGATCCGCCCAGAGACACCCACTAATTCTGGACGCGAATGGGACGCTGGACCAACCGACATCCAGTGCGATGGCGACGTTCCCACAATCCACAACGTCAGTTCAACTGGCTACGAGTTGAAACTTCTCTTCTGAGAGCGCTGCGCGCCTCGGCTCATCCTCTATCATCTTTATTGCAGTCACGACCACACGACTACTACGCGTTCGCCAAACTGCATCGAATTTTTTTTACGCGCAGGCCAAGACGCCGATACCATTCGATTTGTGATACCCACTCGCGAGAGATTGATTCAAAGCACACATATTGGCTTTGCAGGATTATGTTAAGGACAGCAGGCACAGGACACAGTAATTTAAACACCCATTTCACGGATGAAGCAACGGACTATCACGCCTTGAAGCGAGATACCATAACGCACAGGCGAGATAAGACAGTCCCTCTAATCAAATCATGACTCACATAACACTTTGCGTTCATTGTTAATCGTAAACGTACGGCTTACCCGCACCGCGGTTAATGTTACTCGAGTGATCGAACTGCTGCAACCGTCGGACGAGTAGCAACACGTGCTACAGGGCCACAAGCACGGCAATCACGGCTGCCATACAGAGTTCAACCCTTCCATCAACCTCCACACTCCTGAAACGCGCCCACACACAGATGCTACCGGGTGTGTTGCAACATAACGGATCACACCTTCTCGATCTCCTCAACCTCGACCGCTCATCTCCGCATCGCAATCGTTCATCACACGGCGAGTCATGGGAAGCCAAGGAATATGGAACCGGAGGCAGGTCCTCTCTTTTATAGCGTCTATAGTGACGGGATTCTCCACTCCTGCCTTCGTACTAGCCGACCTCCGGAGTCATCTCCGGGGCATATTCAGGGAATGCGGCGAGCGTTACTAACAACCGACTGCTCATATACGTAACGGTACGGGTAGCAGCGTTGATTCACACCTTGCCCTACCTGGCGCAGTGCAGATTTGCTTTACTGTCAACATCCCTAGTACGGACTCACCGTTGTCGAAGCGTTGGCTTACGTGGCGCCACAAATGAGGTTTCCCACATCAGTACATATCGAGCAATTGATCTACTTGATCGGTTGATCGGCAAGGCCTCGCCACAGTTGGGTGGCTTGCGAGCTCTGCCGACCATTGCGACCGAGATTAGAATCCTCATGCCGTGAAGCCGATCGTGCTGATACGCCAGCGGTTTGACCCACTCGAGCCACTGTCGATAACGACCCAACTCATGCTTGCGCGACGCCTCACGATCGACATTGATGGTAACCGCTACTAGTGGCGCTACTACGGGAGAGGAGAGCGGCACTGTGCCACGCAGTGTCTGGACTCTGAGGAGCCGGTGTGGCGTAAGGCACGGCGCTGCACGAGGTGCGTCAGTGCGTCGATCGGCGAATAATCGTGAGAGGGCCGTCTCGTTCAACGTTGGGCTGCAGCGACTCGTGCGAGGTCTTCGAAGCTGATGAGAGGTCAAGTGAGGCTACGGACCTTTGATCAGTGGTCCAGCAGATTCAACACGTGACGGACGGACGATCACCGGATGGACATGCGAGATGTTGTGATTCACTCACGTGGTTCAAACAGAAGATAAGAGGTACAATCACGCCTCCCACGGCATCGTGCTTCCACCGCGCCACATATCTGTTCGCTGTGGCTCGTAAATCGAAGGATCGACGTTAAGAGACCAGGTACAGGTGAAGTCTCGTCATTGTGCAGGAATGTGAGAATGACGAGCGATCTGTCATGAGGAAGATGGTGTTACATCGCGGACGATGTACATGTATCTTAGGAGGCAGTGTTGTTAGTCTTGACTCTGCACGTCTGCAGGTATTTTCTGCTTTAGAACCACAGTGTTTTAATACGCTCAAATATTCGTGTCATCCCTGTTTCCGGATCACATCAAACGAAAGAAACGACTGAGGAAGAGTGCGAAGAGTTGTGGTATGGAAAACTGCGACTTTCTCACCGTAAAAGTCATATCGTTCCGGCATATCGAGTAGGATCCGATCCCCCAACTCTGATGTCCGTCGAACCGATGCCTGGACTCATAGACTCGTTTGCATGCTCTCAGCGAAGGTCTGCAAAAACGCACCAAGCCTCCGAACTTTTCACCAAGATGATGCAGACCGAAACTCCTCGCTAAATGATGCACGCACCCGTGAAATCGTTGTTGTTCGATGGATGCTCAGGCGTAGAACTTCTGGCACCTCTGGTCATCATGCGTATCTTTGCACATGACACTGCAAGTCATGGCTCCACACTTCATGCACTTCACGCGCCCAAAGTAGCCGCACACCTCGCAGAACTTGCGCGGCGGCGGTGCGTTCGTGGGCGGAGGTGCGGAGCGTGCTTGATTGTAGGTCAAAGGAGGCATATTGAGCAGAGCCTCGATGTTCGCCTGTGAGGGCATAGACGCAACAACATCATCGTCTTCGCCGGGATCTATATCCATAGCATCGCTAGGTGGAGCGTACGATGAAGCAGGCTTAAACGGCGCAGGACTGCCGCTCATACTGCTTTCCTCTCGTGGTCTGCGGCGCGCGAGTGGCGTCTTGCTGGCTCGTTGCTGCTGCACAGCTGCTGGGACGACCTCAGCTTCGCCATCCCTCCGCCCAGTCCTGGCAATCTCTGCTTCCTCGTCGTCCAGATAATGCGCAAAGGTCTTCCCTGACGCTAATATCTTCTTTGTGTTCGTAGTCTTGCCAGCTCGCGCGCCTCCTCCACCACCAGCTTCCTTCTTTGGAATCGGTATCTGCACATCCTTCGAGTTGTCGCTGTTGAGCTCCCGTATCTTGCGCTCGGTCTCTCGTTGCTGTCGCGCACTAAGCGCTTCCTTTTGCGAGTCTGTTTGTCCGGTGGCAGCAGCACGAGCCCGCTTGCGATTCGATGTGCCCCAGTTCTTCGATGGATCCTCTGGTGGAGCCGCAACTGCTACCCATGCAAAGCCAGGAGCTTGTCTTGATTGTGTGATCGGAAGCTCTTCGATGTGTGGTGTACGGAAGCGCAGCGGTCCTGTCGCCATCCTCGCTACGTCTTATGATGCTGTTCGTGGTTGATAGAAGGCTAGAAACAACCAAAAGACGCAATTACTAAGACGGAACGTCCCGCTCCCTTGATAGACTTAGGCAAAACAGCAGCGAGCTCACCTTCAACCGAGCTGCTGCAAACAACCCGAGGTCCTCCGCTAGACCGCACCCCGAGTATTGCTCGTGCGATCAGCGGGTCGGGTGAAGGCTACACAGTTCGCGTGACCATGTAGGCGTTGTACATTGCTCGGTCGTCTTCTGGATGACCTCCCAAGTGAACGACCAACGTCAACCTCAAAACAACTAGCCCACAGACCTCGAGCAGTAGAAGGAGCAAAGATGGCTGGAAGACAGAGACGCATGACCCTGCCGAGTCTGAAGGGAAGAGAGGATCCTTTATACAAGCCTGCGACCAAGCCAGCTTCGGATCCGGCTCATGGAGCTGCCATAATCTTCGTTCATGGCTTAGGTGACACTGCGGAAGGACTAGAAAGTACATACCAACCACTCGAGAACGAGTACACAGAGGTTGACTGGTTGTAGATGTGGCCGACCAATTTCAGAACAACGACAAGATGTCATGGATGCAAGTGACTGATCCGTAAACCCCTTCTCAAGTCTAAGACACTGCTGACCCTTTCGCAAGGCACTGGATCATCCCCAACGCCGAAGAGAGCCGCGATGCCATGACTACAGCCTGGTACACCCCGAACAACTTGTCCAATATGACAGACCGGCCGGAGCTGCAGGACGATGAGGACGAAGCAGGCATGCTGAAGACAGTCAAGTACCTTGAGAGTCTGATCGAGGCTTGCGGGAACAAGGGCATTCCTCCAAACCGCATAGTGCTAGGTGGCTTCAGCCAGGGCTGTGCGATGAGCCTGCTGACCGATCTCGTGAGCCAAAAGTACAGTGGTAAGTTGGCGGGCGTTGCAGGCCTCATGGGATATCTGCCACTTGCAGCTGGGTACAGGATCAACGACTTGAGGGCGCACGCCGACTTACCACCTGTCGTTGGCGAAGTCCCAGTGTTCCTGGCGCGCGGCCAGAAGGACCAGCTGATACCTAAGCGGGTCTGGAATCAGACTTTGAAGAAGTTGGAAGACCTGGGACTGAATCGCAGTGCGATGGATGTGCATGAGTACGAAGGCCTGGGTCATGCCCTCAGCGGACCGTTGTTGCGAGATATGTGCACGTGGTTAGAGCAGGTCATACCGAAGCTGGAAGATTGAGGTTGGGTCAGGGACTATCGAGGCGTTGGGATAGGCCACGGTTCATAAAAGCTTCATGGAATAGGATCGGTCAACGTTGGAAGTTCCAGGCTACGAATGCATTTGCGGTAACATAGGGAAGGTGCGAAGGTGCTCCTCCCCAAACTATATTTTGACCTCACTCCATCCATCTGCCTTACTTGGTCTTCACTTCCACTTTCCACCTCACATCACATCACGTCCTATCCTACTCCAACTCAAGTCGACTCTGACCATGGCGCCCACCAAGAAAGACGCCGACAAGGGCGAGAAGGAAGCCAAACTCACACCTGAGCAGTCCGCCGCCCTCATCATGGACTACCTACGCAAGCAGAATCGCCCTTACAGCGCAACAGACATCAGCTCCAACCTCAAGAACCGCGTGACCAAGGCTGCTGCTGCGAAGCTGCTCAAAGACATGCACGAGCGGAACGACATCGAAGGCAGAGCCGCTGGCAAGCAGATCGTCTACCATGTCATTCAGGTAAGTTTCCCGCAAGCACTCCACTATCACCACCGTAGCTCATTCATCACAGGAAGAGCCAGATGAGTCCGCGACAGAGACACTGGAAGCCATGGAAGCAGAAACCACGCGTCTCCGCGAGACCACGCAGACCCTCAAGCTCGAGGAGAAGCAGCTACGCAAAGCGCTTCACGACGGCGCGACGTTCGTGCCAATGTCCGAGCTCCAAGCTTCCGTGACGGCGCTCGAGCAGCAACAAACCGAGATGTCGGCTCGTCTGGAGAAGTTGCAGGGCGGGAGCGTGCAGCCGATGAGTGCTGAGCAGCGCGAGAAGATCTCGAAGGACTGGAAGACGTGGCAGAAGACTGCTAATGCCAGGAAGAACGTTCGGAAGGAGTTGTGGGAGACGATTGTGACCATCGTAGGGGAGAAGGAAAAGATTGCGGAGACGAAGGAGGAGCTGGGGCTGGAGTTTTGAGAGAGGGACGGTGGTGGGAGGAGTGTTACCTGACCTGATTCCAAGGTGACTCGGATGTGCTGCTATTTGCTTGCGAAGATCTTCTGGGATGTGCTGTGGATTGTGTGATTGCTGATCATCGCTTTCGCTCGCTATGCAGAGGCCTATATACTGTACACATATGACACAAAGCCCGAACCTATACTCTGTCACTTCTCTCCGGTGCATCGTCTGGACTCACGAACTCGTCTTGGTCAAAGCCACTCTGCTCGTCTACCGCAAGAGCCTCGGCAAGCTCTTCCGACGACAATGGTCGATCACGCTCATACGACTGGAGCGTGTCCTCCTCAGCATCGTACTCATCCTCGTCTTGTCCTCGTTTCAGCGAGCGATCGAACATAGCAGCCTCAACGGAACCTCCATCTTCCAACGCGGCCAGCTCTGCTAGCTCGGCATCAGGAGCCTCCGAGTCCTTCACCGCACGCCGCTGTCGGACATGTTCCACAGCTGCGGCCTCTGCTTCTATCATCAGCTCCTCCTGGACGGCTACCTCCGCTAACCGTGCCCTCTCTTCGATCTCAAGATCTCGCTCTGCCTGGCCATCGGTAGGTGGGTTGAGGCCGTGCGAAGGCATGCGCACGACGATTCCTTGCCTTGCTCTCGCCAGCCTCGTTTTCTGACCTTCCTCTCCAGCCCGTCCCAGTGCGCCGCAGATCACCTGCACGGACCGCAGACTGTCATCGTTCGCTGGGATCGGGTACGTCAACCACGTCGGGTTCACATCAGTATCGACAATGCCAACTGTAGGTATGTTGTGTAACCCGCATTCGTGGAGGAGGGTGTAGTTCTCCAGCGGGTTGAGACAGACGACCAGGTCCGGCTTGAGTGCCGCAGTCAGCGGTAATTGGTCACCAAAGCCAGGAATCGACACATCATTCTCATCAACCACCTTCTTCGCACAAGCACCCAGGATCTGTTGGCCGTTCGTGATACTGCCGGCGATCCATTTGGTGAACAGGTGGCACCCTCCAGACAGTTCCGCGGCTCTTACTACCGCCCGTGCTTGACCTTCTCGTGTGCCCACGAAGAGCACCAAACCGCCGCGTGCTGTTACTCCTTTGATGATCTTACAGGCGCGACGTAGATATGCTGCTGTGACGTCGAGACTGATGATGTGGATGGGATCGTGTTGCCCACGAACGCCGAAGATGTACTTGGCGTTCGCTGGGTGCCATAGACTGGTCGCGTGACCAATGTGTGCTTGACTTGCCATCAGCAGTTCGAGGGTAATGTCTTGCGGTCGAGGCGGGTTCGCGACGAGTTCGTGAGGTCTGTAATGGGAGGCGACAGTTGTTCCAAGATGTTGGGTGTGGGCTTTTTGGTGGTGGAAGAAGGCGAAGTCTTGTGCTATTCGATCTGTTGGGTCGCGTATCTCGGAGGGAAGGGTGTTCTTAGGGGCTTGCTGTTGCTCTTGTTGCTGTATAGATGGTGATCCTGTAAGGGTTCGTCGCCGGAGGGTGCCACTGGGAGTGGTGGACTTGGGGAGGGCGCGGCGGCCTGTAAATGCTCGTCAGTATCGATCAAGCGCATCATTGGTATTGACAGTTATCACCGTGCCGCAGTAGCAGACTTCGTATTATCATGATGACACGGGTACTTTTACATTCATCTGCATGAATCAACTCGTCGACTTCTTGAAGGCGTTCATCTTGCCCGGGTCTTGGCAGGCACCTCCGCGGCAAGGACCTCACGAGCTCTCCGTAGCAATGCACATCTCCTCTCCACCTACACCCTACTCATGCACATTCTCTCATGCGATGCGGCAATGCTAGGGCCGCGGCTCAAGCAGTTCAGCATGTCTGGATCACCGACGATGTCCTGATTCGGGCATTCCACCGCTTCGCACGAGTATCTCACACCCACCGACGCTATGGCAGCAACGTACCTGGCCCATTGGAAGCTCGACGGCGGCTGGCGAAGAGGCGAATGGGCATGGAGTCGGTAGCACACAATGCTGTACCGCCGGGCACTGATCTTGGAGCACTCTTTGGCTTTGGGAAGGCAGCACCACCGCGTGGGTTTGACAATGGCTGGAAGGGGTGCAAATGGGAGGCTCCTTCGCGAACACCACCGCCCACGACTGACGGCGGTCGGAGTTGGTGGAGTCAGAACGGACCTCCACAAGCACCATTGGGCCATGAGAAGCCTGAGCAGAGCACATATTCGCCGGCTGGTTGGGGCCAGGATTTCTTCAGCGTGCCGGATCCTGTTGAAACGAGCAAGAGCACTATGGAGGCTCTTCTCGATCCACTGGCGCGCGAAGATACATCCAACGAGGCCGACATTGAAAAGATATTGAGGTTTCTGGAAAGCACAGCGAACGAGCCAGACGCCCAGCTCACACTACGTCTAGTGCAATGGCTTGGTACCAAATCAGGCGTTCCGGAGACAACTTGGAGTGCAGTCGCGAACAATGTCAGGTCGCGAGCGCGTGTTTCGGAGATTGGCATCGAAGAGTTGACCTCGATATGCATGCATCTCCTGTACGATCAGCCTGGTGGTCGAGAGCTGATACCGAAGTTCATACGGCTGCCGAAAGCGGCCCATGATGTGTTTCCGATTCTCACTGAGAGGATTCTGCAAGCGTCGTCCGACAAGCAAGAGCGACAATCCGCGATAATCGCCTGGCTAGCTCATATACGACCTGGTAAAGACTTCGGTACCATCAAGGACAATTCAACAGATCCGTGGTATAAGCTGTATCACTTACTAGCCCAGCATTTTCAACCATCTGACTTTCCCGAGCACTTTGGCGATATCTTCAGAAGCAAGTTCGGATGGGCACTGCTCCGCCACTGGGTGCCGCACTATACAGCAAAATCAGACGATCCGACCACCGAGATTGCTGACGATGTTCCAATGTTCGCCAAGGCTACTTGCAAGCAGTTCCAACCCAATGGCCCTCGTACTTCCGACATTGACTACGACACTCTCTGCGCAAAGTTCAGCAAGTTGGATGAAGATCCGGGTGCATACATTCTCAACGACCTCGTCAAATTGCTGGCAGGCTCAGGTCTGGCTTATGACCGCGTCGTCAGTGAGATAATCGCCGTCTACACAGCGACACAACCCGACAGTAGGACCAAGAATCTGTTTATCGACCTTCGCCGTAGGATCAAGGGTCCTCCTGTCCCCGTCGAAACTGCCGTGAAGCTTGTACAGCACTTTCTTGCGTCTGATTTGCCAAATTACGCGCTGTTCATATTTCGGTCCATGCCAAGCATACCGCTTCAGAAGTGCCCCGACCTTCCTGTGAAGCTCATCGAGCGCGGTCACACCCATGGAGATCGAATTCTTGACGTCCTGTGTCGCTCGACACCAGACGATACGGTCTCTGTCGAGTTTCGATCACAGAAAAGGAATGGCCTCACCGCGGAGCACGTTGAGACCGTCCACAAAGCTGCATACGCGTGGGCATGTTCTCCTCACGTCAATAGCCGCATCGCCTACCGACGAGTGTGGGAGTGCTACCGGCTCCTGCGCGATCGGGGTGCACCGATTTCTGCGCTGATGTCGCGCGCGATGGTCAAGGCTGGCATAACCCGCCCGCTCACAGTATATGGACGCCTGAGTCGCACGCAAGTGCAGTACATCATGAGTCTGGTGGAAGCGATCGAAGGCCAAGGCACAGCGGTCGAAGTCGATAAGCTGGTATTTGAGCACTGGCAACGCGTATTGGTGAAGCAAGGCTATACTCCAGGCGTACGGCAGGATCAAGAGGGGAAGTATTGGCTCCATAACCGGCGGCTGTGGCAGAGGGCGGCGATCAAACGAGTTGCACCACCCAGCGCAAAGTCCTATTTATCGTGGCGAACATTCGACATGGCACGGCAGCCTGAGGACACCTTACGGAGTGAGCAGAACGTCGCGTCCAGAACAACGGGCACCAAATCAGTTGCTCGCCTGCCAAGCACAAGCCAGCACCAAGTCGTGGACGCTTTCACGGGCACGTCAGACGATCCTTCACCGGCTACAACGCAAGTTGGAAGGAGAAGCTCTACCAAGAAACCGATCGTGCGAAAGATGCTCGTTTCTAACATGCCGGAGAGTTGGACAGAAATGTACCCGTTCGAGGAGATGCGCGGCTTCGAGAAGCGGTGAGACAAGTCCTTCGAGCAACAGGTAGCGAGCAGACTTCTGGTCGGCTTGTGGATGTACAGCGACGTGGCCATCGCTAGAGCAGATGTTATTTGCGACTTGTGATTTGTATATACATATGATAACCAAATGCTTCGCAACGCAAGCTATGCAGATTATATGCCTAACCTGTCTTCCACATGGTGTGCAACGCAGATGCCTTAGCTCGTCTCAAGATATGGCCCGCATCGTCAGCTCAACTACTGCGAACGTTCCCGCACTGACCGGCATGGCTCGCAGTAACGTGGGTCCAATGCCTCGCCAGAAGCCAAATGCGCCCTCCTGCTTCCACGTCTGCGCGAACGCGTCCCGCATGCTCCGGTACCGTTGCTTATCGCCCAGGCCGTCGGTCTGCATCTTCGATTTGATCACGTCGAAGGGGTACGATGAGATCCATAACATTTCTCCCGCGATACCGCCGTACAAAGCAATCTTCCAGGTGGGAATCTCCTTTCGTACCACGTTGTTGCGCTTCGCATCGTTCTGCATCAGATACTCGAAGGTCAGGAACCAGAATCCGTACGCCTGCGCTTCACGCAGTAACGTCACGGATGTACCGCGGTAGAGTCCCATAGGTATGCTTGGGCTACGGGATAATTTGGAGATACAGTCCAGAGGCCCAGCGTAAAGGCGGTTCGCGCCATGAGGTTGTGTCTGCAGCCGAATGCGGATGTGCTCGATGGGTGAAGAGAGGATGGTGTTCACGATACCGGCGAAGGCGCCTGCGGAGTAGTACTGGCCGTAGGAGAGAGGTTGAGGCGCGGCTTCGATGTCGGCGATGGATTTGCCTTGCTTCGCGGCATTCTGTGCTTCAAAGGCACGGCGGGCGTAGTTGAAGCCGCCGAATTGGACCGAGACGCAGGCACCTATACCGATGAGGGGGGTGAGTGTGCCTTTGTAGAAGGCGCTGGCGCCCTCGTTCTTGAGGATCTGAGAGGCACAGTCGTAGGCGCCTTTGTAGTTGGTTGTGGTTTGGAGTCGGACTTTGACGATGTCTGTGGTATGTTAAAACGATGGGTGGCTCGCGGAGTATAGCTCTGATTTACCAAAGGGTTGTCCTGTAAGATTGGTTAGCTTACTGGTTTTCGAGTATGAAACCGGCCTCAAATGGTGAGTGAATGGAGAGCCGGGCTGCTATGCGAATGTGTTGACAAAGCACAATGTTCAGAAACACCCTCAGCTAACAGCCAATTCCAGAAGATCATACCTATTAGTACCTGGGCGACACCACCGACAGCGCCAGAGAACAGATCCTTCAGTGTCGCGGTCAAACCACTCCCTGCTTCCTCCAATGCCTCCGCCAT
>JAABUW010005492.1_pt1 | contig 16459 bp, 15 predicted proteins | sample 5560081 | NCBI WGS metagenome assembly JAABUW01 (sample SAMN10711882, study PRJNA513363) | rock metagenome | isolation source: Antarctica rocks | place: Antarctica: Victoria Land, Knobhead sud | reverse complement strand
AACGCTGCCAAAGTCGGACACGTCCACGACGCAGGCCATCGACTGCGTGCCGACCAGGCGGCCGAGCGCGGCGCCCATAGCGGTGTCCAGCGGCACGTCGGCATGGGCGCCGCCGAACACCGCCACCGGGAAGGGCGGCGCGGCACCGTCCGCACCCCTGCCCAGCCCCCACCAGACGCCGAGCGGGTCCACGACGCAGACCCTGCCGCCACTCGCCATCACCCGCTCGAGAAGGCCCTTGGCCGCATAGGTCTTGCCCGATCCGGAAGTGCCGACAATGGCCAGGCGCTCGTCCAGGGCGGACGGGGGCAGGATGCCCATGATCCGGTCCGCCACCACCCCGTCGCTCGCCGCAGGCCCGCCCGGCGCCGGCGCCGGCGCCGCTGCATCCACCCTCTGGGCGGCCAGCAGTCGGCTGATCGTGGCGGGGTTGACGCGGTAGTGCTTGGCATGGCGGCGGCGGTGCGCCGGCCTGACGATACGTTCTCGACGACGTCCGCCTGCTCTACGGGTGACAGCTTGGGCGGGCGGCCTCCAGCGCCGCGCCGGACGCTGCCGGCTTCCTGGCTGTTACCCTGCCCATCCACGGCGATGATCGTGGCAGTTGGGTGAAGTGCTGGCGTGTCGAGCGCCTCGGTCAGGCTCCGTAGCCCGATGCCGGCAGAAGCGAGCTGCTGGGCGTGCTGCACCACCTTGGGCAGGCTGCAGCCGAGGCTGTCCAGGTGCGGGACCACCACGACGTCGCCGGCTTGGAGGCGCGCGAGCAGACCGCGCAGCTCGGGCTGCTCGTCGCCATGCTCCGCGCCGGGCCGCTCCTCCACGACCTGCTCGCATCCCGCTTCGACCAGGACGCTGCGCTGCGCTTCGGCGTGAGCCTTGTCGCCGGCAGAGTTTCGAAGGTAGCCGATCAGCACGGGGCCGTGCCGACCGGCGAAGCCTGGTTCATCTGGGAACCGCCGCAACTCCAGGCTGGGCGGAAGGGGGTTCCGCGCCCGACAAACTCAGCCGCGCCGGCTGCTCCGCGGTGCGCAACCATGACGGCCAAGCTGCCGGCTACGTTGCATATCGCTAAGTTGCGAAACTTGGGTGAGGTCTGCCCTAAACTACTGTTCATACGCCAGGTTTGCAGTTGCAGAATTAGAGCGCAATATAGATGGTTCCGCAACGCCACTTTGGGGGTCTGTCTGTCAACAGCACATGCGCCGGGTCCACTCGGCCCTGCAGTGCCCGTCAAGAGGCCAAACGGTCGTTTGGCCTCTTGCTACAAGGGACGGAACAGCCCCAAACTGATCGCCAATGCAGCCCGTCGTCGCCTACTACCGCGTGTCCACCGAACGGCAGGGTCGGTCCGGGCTAGGACTGGATGCCCAACGGGAGCGGTGCGCCGCGTTTGCCGTCGGAAACGGCATGGAAGTCGCGGATACTTTCACCGAGGTCGAGACCGGGAAGGGGTCGGACGCCCTCGACCGCCGGCCCCAGCTCGCCGCGGCGCTGGCCGCCGCCCGTCGCTTGCGCTGCCCCGTGCTGGTCGCCAAGCTCGACCGGCTCTCGCGCGACGTCCACTTCATCGCAGGTCTTATGGCCAGCCGCGTGCCGTTCCTGGTGGCCGAGCTTGGGGCCGACGTGGACCCCTTCATGCTGCACATCTACGCGGCGCTGGCCGAAAAGGAGCGGCGCATGATCTCCGAACGCACCCGCGCCGCATTGGCTGCGAGAAAGCGGCAGGGTGCCCGGCTCGGCAACCCAAGGAACCTAGCAGCGGCCGGAGCGATCGGGGCAGTGCGCACCGCCGAGGGGGCCTGCCGCTTTGCCGAGAACGTGGCCCCGGTGATCCGCGAGATCAGGGCCAGCGGCGTGGCCAGCCTGCGCGGCATCGCCAAGGTGCTGAACACCCGCGGCGTGCGGACTGCCCGCGGCGGACGGTGGGCTGCGACCCAGGTCGGTGCCGTGCTGGCGCGCACGGGAAGCGAGGTATAGGCGACCATGAGAAAGTGGTAAGTGTGGGCCGACGCCCACGGTTTAAGGCGTCGGCGTGTCGGCTCAGGCCGTTTTGGCTGTGAGGGCGTCTTTGCAGTTCCAGGGCAGGAGTTCGCTGAGCCTGGTGGCGAGGTGCCCTCGGGCGAACTGGCCGATGGCGTGGGCGAGACAGGCTTCCGGGTCGAAGCCATTCAGCTTGGCGGTCTCGATCAGTGTGTAGAGGAGCGCGGCGCGCTCCCCGCCCAAGTCGGATCCGACGAACTGGAAAATCTTTTCGGCTATGCATAGCTTTGTATGCATAGCTTTGCATAGTCGTAAAAAACCACCCAAGCCGCCGCATGACCCGTACCGATCAAGACAGTTGCTAATCCCACAGTCAAACCGGTTTACGGTTTGGGTCCGGATGAAGAGGGAGCAGCGCCTCTACATCTCAACAAGCTTCCCGGGGTTCTTGAGGTAGCCCTTCTGTATGCCCTCCAGCGCCCAGTAGGTGATCGCCCCTACCGTGTTGGTCGGGTTGTAGCCGGCGTTCTGCGGATAGGCCGACGCGCCGATGCTGAACACGTTGGGCACGTCCCAGCTTTGCAGCCGCCGGTTGACGGCGGACGTCGCCGGGTCCGTCCCCATGATGGCCCCGCCGCAGATGTGGGTGGTCTGGTAGGGCACGATGCTCATCGGCGCCGGCGGCTTCGTGACCTGGATGCTGTCCGGGTTCATCGCCCGCACGATGTCCGCCGCCCGGTCCGTCAGGAAGTCCCGCATCCGGAGGTCGTTGGGCGAGAAGTCGAATGTCATCCGCGCCATTGGAAGGCCGAGGTCGTCGGTGTAGGTCGGGTCCAGGCTGATGTAGTTCTGCCGGCGCGAGGTGCTGGCGCCGTGCGTGCCGACGTTGACGTTGCGGTCGTACCAGGCGTTGTTGGCCTGCTTCCAGCCCTCGCCCCAGCGCGGCGATCCCGTCGGCAGCACCCGCTGCTCAATGGGCCGCAGGCCCGTGTTCTGGCCGATCAGGTAGCCGCCGCCGATGAAGCCGTGCGGCCCGTGGTCGAAATTGTCCCCGTTGAACTCGTCCACTATCGAGCCCAGTGCTCCGGCCCCGGCGAATTGGTTGAACCGCTCCTTGGCAAAGAAGCCGCGGGCGGAGCTGACAGTCTGGTAGCTGAAGTTGCGCCCGACCGTGCCGGTGTTGGTGGCCGGGTCGTAAGGCATGCCGATGTGGCTGAGCAGCATCAGGCGCACGTTGTGGATCTGGAAGGCGCATAGCAGCACCAGCTCGGCCGGCTGCATCACCTCCCGCCCGGCCGCGTCCACGTAAACGACGCCGGTCGCGTGCTTCTTGTCCGGCGTCAACTCCACCCGCGTCACCCGCGCGCCGGTCCGCAACTCGAACGTTGGCTGGCGCAGGGCGATGGGCAGCACGGTGGTCAGCGGGCTGGCCTTGGACCAATTGTAGCAGCCGAACCGCTCGCAATGGCCGCAATAGGTGCAGGCCTGCATCTGCGCGCCGTCCGGGTTGGTATAGGCGCGCGACAAGTTGGAGGACGGCTGGGGATAGGGCTTGTAGCCCAGCTTGCGCGCGCCTTCGATGAAGCGCTGCTGCACCAGGCCCATCTCCATCGGTGGCGTAGGATACTCGCGCGCGCGCGGCCCCTCGAACGGGTTGCCGCCGTCCTGGATCGTGCCTTGCAGGTTGCCAGCCTTGCCGGACGTGCCGCACAAGTACTCGAAGCGGTCGTAATGCGGCTCCAGTTCCTCGTAGGTGACGCCCCAATCCTGAATTGTCATGTCGTCGGTGATGCAGCCCTGGCCGTAGCGCTGGACGTTGTGGCTCCGCATCTGGAAGTCGGACGGCAGGAAGCGGAAGTGCTGGCCGTTCCAGTGAACCCCGGCGCCACCCAGCCCGTCGCCCAGCAGGAAGGCGCCCAGCTTCCGCATCGGAAGCGCGGTCTGGCCGGGGTTGTTGCGGAAGGTCAGGCTTTCCCGGGACAGGTCCTGGAACAGCGCGCCGCGGGTCGAATACTTCAACTCGTCCAGCGCGTTCGGAGCGGGAAAGTCGGTGGCGGTGTCGCGGAAGGCGCCGCGCTCCAGCCCCACCACGCGCAGGCCCTGGCCCGCCAGCTCCCGCGCGGCGATGGCGCCGGTCCAGCCCATCCCGACGATGACGACATCCGCCTTTGGCATGGTCAGCATGGTGCGTATCCCTAACCGATGGAGACGGGGTCGCCGTTGAAGGGCGTCTTGTCGGTGACGAGGTCGGTGCGGACCGGGTTGGCGCCGGGGTACTCGATCTGCTTCCACGCAGCGGCGCCGCGGTTACCGCCATAGAGCGGGTCGGCGAAGTAGCCCTCGTTGGTGTTGGCCAGCAGTTGCTCGAAGAACACGGTGGAGGGCAGGCCGCCGAGGTCGAAGGGTTGCTTCTCCATGCGGGTCAGCAGGGTGTCGCGCTCCTCGGGGGACAGCTCGCTGACGGACTTGCCGTGCTCGGCCTCCACGACGCGGCCCAGCGCCTCCAGCGACAGGCGGTAGAGCCGTGCCGGGGTCAGCGGGAGCTGCCAGCCCTGGCTGGGCGTGCCCTCCGCGAAGGGGCCGCGCATGTACCAGGTGGCGCCCGCGCCGTAGGCGCCGGCAAGCTGCCGGTCAATGAAGGTGACGACGCCGGACTCGACCCCGCCGGGTCCGCTGGGGCTGGCCGGGATCAGGCGGTCCACCAGGGCCGTCACCATGTCGGCCTCGTTGTTCTTGAACCAGACCCGCGCCCCGTCCTCCGTGCTGGCCGGGGCAGGGGCGGGGCCTGCGGCGGCAGCGGGCTGCGCGGCCGGTTGGGCCTCGGCGTTGCCAGCCAGACCGGCAAGCGGGGCCGCAGCCGCGCCCACCAGGAAGCCGCGGCGGTTGAAGCAATGGTCGGGCGGCTGGGCCACGGCTGCGCTCCTACTTGAGGGTGTTGAGGTAGGCGACGACGTCGGCCCGGTCGCGGTCGTTGGCGATGCCGGGGTAGGCCATGCGCGTGCCTGGCGCGTAGCTGCGCGGGCTTTTCAGGAAGGCGTTGAGTTGAGCATCGTCCCACACGCCGCCCTTGGCCCGCAGCGCGCCGGAGTAGCCGAAGCCCTGGATGGACGCGACCTGCCGCCCCTCCACGCCATACAGCGGCGGCCCGACACGGATTTGTCCGCCCTTGTCCAGGCTATGGCAGGCCGTGCAGACCTTGGCGACGCTTTGCCCGTGCGCCGGGTCGCCCGGCGCGGCGCTAGCCTGCTGCACAGCGGCCGGCCCCGCCGTCGGCTGTGCCGCTGCTGTCTGAGCCGGGGCTCCCTGGGCCGGCGGCGGTGCAGCTTGCGTGGAGGCGCTGTTCCCGGACGCGCTGCCGGCAGGCGCGCCGGGGCGGGGCGGGGCCGGCACCTGCGACGCCGCGCCGCGGTCCTCGTTGGCGATGCTGGTGGATAGCAGGATCGGCGCCAGCGGCGGCAGCCCGGCTGTCCGCACCGCCTCGTCCGCCGCCTTGCGGCAGCCCGCGCCGTCGCCGGCCTGTGCCGCCTTTGCAGCAGTGGCTGCCAGGTCTGCAATCCGCCCACGCTGCTCCTCAGCGGAGCGGCTCCCGGACGAGACCGCCCGGGCGGCGTCGGACAGGCAACCAGCGCCGGGCGGCGGCGGAGCGGCCTGCACCGGCATCCCTGGCATGCACAACAGGGCACCCAGGCCCGCGGCCGCGGCGCCACGGAACATCAAGCCATACATCGCCGACCCCTTCCCCACGGTGGGACTTCCCTGGCTGCACTGATTACAGCTTCGCGGATCAGGGTCGATACACCGTTCGGTGTGATCCATGCCGCGGCGATGAGAGGGGTGCTCCGGCATGGGGCCCCCGCGTGCCCCAAGCCGTGCGCTGGCCCGCACCCAAGTCGGCGGCTTGGAAACGCGCGGTTCGGCACGTCCGGCGAGCATCTGTGCGACGAGCCGCGTGAGCCGGTGTTGGTGCACTTCGATGGTGTGAATGATGGTAGGATGCTCTTCCCTCTCTTTGGTCCTGACCGCACCGATGCCGCACAAGCACAACGCCGACCGCCGTCACCGCATCCCGAAGATGTCGTTCAAGGTGCGGAACTGGCCGGAGTACGAAGCGGGGCTGCGTCGGCGTGGCAGCCTGACTTTGTGGATCGAGGACGCAGCGTTGGAAGACTGGCAGAGCACGGGGCCGGGCGGGCAGGCTCGCTATACGGACGCGGCCATTCAGACCAGCCTGATGCTGCGCGCGGCGTTCAAGCTGCCGTTGCGGCAGACCGAAGGCCTGATGACATCGGTGCTCACGTTGATGGACCTGACGATCTCAGTGCCTGATCATACCACGGTCAGCCGTCGGGCGGTGACATTGCCGGTGATCCAGCTGGCCTCGGTGCCGCCCGGTCCGTTGCACGTGTTGATCGATAGCACCGGCCTGCAAGTCTACGGGGCGGGTCAATGGCTGGAGGCGAAGCATGGTGCGAAGTCGCGCCGGACCTGGCGCAAGCTGCATCTGGCGGTGGATGCGGCCAGCGGCATGATCGTGGCGCAGACGCTGACGGATCAGGATGCGGATGATCCGTCCCAGGTAGGCCCGCTGCTCGATCAGATCGACGATCCCATTGTCCAGGTGACGGCCGATGGCGCGTATGATGGCGCGCCCACCTACCAGACGATCGCCGCGCACGGCGATGAGATCGAGGTGGTGATCCCGCCGCGCTCGACGGCCATCCCGAGCGGCGAACCGGGTGTGCCTACACAGCGTGATCGCCATCTGGCGATGGTGGCGGAACAAGGCCGCCTGGCCTGGCAGGCCACGACAGGTTACGGCCAACGATCCCTAGTGGAAACGACAATGGGTCGTTACAAGTCGCTGATCGGACCGCGTCTGCGAGCCCGCGGCTTCGCGGCCCAGCAGACTGAGGCTGCCGTCGGCGTGGCGGTGCTGAACCGGATGTTGGCGGCCGGGCGCCCGGATTCCGTCCGTCGCCAGCTGGTCATCGCGTAGCAGCTTGGGATTTGGGGCCATCTCGCCCTGGGTCTGTCGAGTGCACCAACGCCCATCAGCAGCTCCCTGTCCCGCCTGGACCCGCTGATGACCACCATCGGCGACGAGTACATTTACGACAACCTGGTCTTCAACAGCCTGACCCGCATGGCCGAGGATCTGACGATCCAGCCCGACCTGGCGGAGCGCTGGGAGTTCTCGCCCGACCTGAAGACCTGGGCCTTCCACCTGCGCCAGGGCGTGCGGTTCCACGACGGCAGCACGATGACCTCCGCCGACGTGGTGGCGCTGTTCCGCCGCCTGCTCGACCCGGCAACCGCCGCCCCGTCCCGCAGCAACTACGAGATGGTGGCGTCCGTAGAGGCGCCTGACGCCAATACCGTCGTGTTCACGCTCAGCTCGCCATATGGCGGCTTTGCGGCCATCCTGTCGGACCGGCAGGTCAAGATCGTGCCTGCGGGCAAGGTTGCGCAACTGCCCACCGCCCCCGTCGGCACCGGCCCGTTCCGCTTCGTGTCCTACACCCCCGGGGACAGGGTGGTGCTGGCCAAGAACGACGCCTACTTCGAGCCGGGGATGCCGCGCCTGGGCGGCGTGGAGCTGCGCATCATTCCGGAGATGAGCGCCAAGCTGGCGGCGCTGCAATCCGGCGACCTCGACGTGGTCTGGGACCTGCCGCTGGACCAGGTGAAGCCCCTGCAAGGCCGCGCCGGGCTGCGGGTAGAGAGCGTCTCCAGCGGGTCGTGGGACGCCGCGATCATGAACAACGCGACCCCGCCGTTCAACGACCCGCGGGTGCGGCTCGCGTTCCAGATGGCGGTGGATAAGGCCGACCTGGTAGAGACCGTGCTGTTCGGCCAGGGCGTGCCCACCATCAGCCCGATCCCGCCCACGCACCCGTTCTATGCCACGGGCCTTGCTGTCCCGACAGCCGACCCAGCCGGCGCGCGCAAGCTGCTGGCCCAGGCCGGCCACCCGAACGGCGTGCGCGTGCCGATCATCGTGCCGGTGGGCCGCGCCGTTCGGGAGCGGCTGGGCGTCGCCTTGCAGCAGCTTGCTAAGCCCGGCGGCTTCGACCTGCAGGTTCAGCGCGTGCCGTTCAGCAGCTTCGATGCGGAGGTGTCGGGCAAGGCGGCACTGTATATTGACGGCTACTTTGCCCGGCCGACCATAGACACCAGCACCTTCCCCTTCCTGCACAGCACCGGAAGCTGGAATGCCAAGCTGTGGCATTACAACAACAAGGCGGTAGACGATGCGCTGCTGGCCGCCCGCCTGTCCGGTGACGCCGGGGCGCAGAAGGGGCATTACCAGGCCATGCAGGCGGCGGTGCTGGCCGATCCGCCAGGGCTGTTCGCCTATGCCGTCAACTTCGCCTGCGCCTACCGCGCCGGGGTGACGGGCGTGAAGACGCACCCGATGCGCTGGTTCGACCTGCGTCAGGCGGCGATGGCCTGACGCCCGGCCCGGCACGCCATGGCCAGTTACATCCTCCGGCGGCTGCTGGGTGTCCTGTCCGTCGTGGCGGCGGCGAGCGTGCTGATCTTCGCCATCGTCCACGTCCTGCCCGGAAACGTGGCATACACGATCCTGGGCGAGTTCGCGACGCCCGCGGGGCTTGCGGCCCTGGAAGCCAAGCTGGGCCTGAACGACCCACTGTGGCTGCAATACGGGCGCTGGCTGGGCGGGGTGCTGCACGGGGACCTCGGTCAGTCGCTGAGCATGGACCGCCCGGCCGGGCCGGTGATCCTGGACGCGCTGGGGCGGTCGGCGGTGCTGGCTGGCCTGGCGTTCACGCTCGTGACGGTGGGCGGCATCGGGCTGGGCGTGCTGGGCGCCGTGCGGGCCGGGCAGGCGTCGGACCACCTGATGGGGCTGGCGCAACTGCTGTTCATCGCTATCCCCGAGTTCTTCTGGGCCATACTGTTCATCCTGGTCTTTGCCTCCGGGCTGGGCTGGCTGCCGGCCACGGGCTATGCGCCGCTGTCGGACGGCGCCGGGGCTTGGGCGGCGCACCTGGTCTTGCCGGTCCTGGTTTTGGCGCTGGGCCTGATCGCCCACGTCTCCCGTCTGACACGCGCAGCCATGCTGGAGGCGTTGCGCAGCCGCTACGTGCTGATGGCCCGGGCCAAGGGCCTGACCGAGCGGCGGGTGCTGTGGCGCCATGCCGCGCCCAACGCCATGCTGCCGGCCATCACGATCCTTGCAATTGACTTCGGCCTGCTGATCGGCGGCGTGGTGGTGACGGAGACGGTGTTCGCCTACCCAGGCTTGGGCCGCATGCTGGTCTTCGCCATCGAGCGCCACGACCTGCCGCTGCTGCAGGCTGGAATGCTGGTGCTGACGGCGATCTACGCGCTGGCGAACCTGGTGGCTGACCTGGCCTACGCCGCGCTGAACCCGCGCATCCGCCTGGCCGGCGCGGTTTAGGTGCCTTGCAGTGAGGCCCGCCGCATCCCCTCGTCATTGCGAGCCGTGTCAGCGGCGTGGCAATCCAGGGGTTGCAAGGACCGTGCAGGCGGTCCTGGATTGTCGCGTCGCAGCGCCTCTCGCAATGACGGGGGTGCGCCGGCAGGCGGCGGACCGCGTCGGGGCAATAGCATGAGGGCCTTTTGGCCCGGCGTCGCGCTGCTCGCGTTGCTGGCCCTGGCCGCGGCAGTAGGTGCCTTCGTGACGCCCTACGACCCCACCGCCTTTGCCGTGCGCCTCCGCTTCGCCGCGCCCAGCCTGCTGCACCCATTCGGCACCGACGAGTTCGGGCGCGACGTGTTGTCCCGCGTGCTGGCCGGCGCGCACCTGTCTCTGGTGATCGGCTTCGGCGCCATGCTGGTGAGCGTCGCGGCCGGAGTGCCGCTGGGGCTGTATGCCGCGTTCAGCCGGGGCTGGGGCGGCACGCTAGTGCTGCGCGCGGCGGACCTGACGCTGTCCCTGCCGCCGGTGCTGCTCGGCCTGCTGATCCTGGCGGTGACGCCGCCCAGCCTGGGGAAGACCGTCCTGGCCGTGGGCATCGTCTACGTGCCGATTATGTTGCGCCTGGTGCGCGCGGTGGCGCTGGGCCTGTTGCAGGAGGACTTCGTGGAGGCCGCTCGTGCCCGCGGTGAGGGGGCCGCGTCCATCCTGGTGCGCGAGGTTCTGCCCAACGCATGGCCGCCCATCATCGTCGAGTGCGGGCTGCGCGTCACCTTCGCCATCCTGCTGGGGTCGGCGCTGTCTTTCCTGGGCCTCGGCCCGCAGCCGCCGGCCAGCGAATGGGGGCTGATGATCGCCGAAAGCCGGGGTTTCCTGGACCAGGCGCCCTGGATCGGCCTGGCGCCGGGCTTGTGCCTGTGCGTGCTGCTGGTGACGGTCAACCTGGTGGGCGAGGGGCTGCGCGCACGCCTGGACCCCGCCCATGCCTGAACCCTTGCTGGACGTTCAGGGCCTATCCGTCACCTTCCCCTCGGCGCGCGGCCCTATCCATGCGTTGCAGGACGTGGACCTGGCTGTCGAACCCGGCGGCGCTCTCGCGCTGGTCGGCGAGTCCGGGTCCGGCAAGAGCACCGTCGTGCTGGCACTGCTGGGCCTGCTCGGGACCGCACACATGCGGGCGCGGCGCATGACGTTCGGCGGCGCGGACCTGCTGGCCCAGGCCGCGGCGCTGCGCGGGCGGCGGCTGGCCGTCGTGTTTCAGGACCCGGCCTCCGTCCTCAACCCCGCGCTGAGCGTGGGCACGCAGGTTGCCGAACCGCTGCGCGTCCATGCCGGGCTGCCCGCCGCCGCGGCCCGGGCAGAGGCAGGCGCGTTGCTGGCCGAGGTTGGGCTGCCGCGCCCGGCGGCAATACTGGACGCCTACCCGCACCAGCTCTCCGGCGGGATGAAGCAGCGCGTGGCCATCGCGATGGCGCTGGCGGCCCGTCCGGAGATGCTTCTGCTCGATGAGCCGACGACGGCGCTGGACGTGACGGTCGAGGCTGGCATCCTGGACCTGCTGGCCACGCTGCGGGTGCAGCGTGGGCTGTCGCTGCTGCTGGTCAGCCACAACCTGGGCATCGTGGACCGGCTGTGCGACCGGGCGGCCGTGCTGTATGCGGGCCGGGTGGTGGAGGACGGGCCAGTCTCCGCCGTGCTGCGCGCGCCGCGCCATCCCTATGCGCGCGGGCTGCTGGCGGCGGTGCCGCGACCTGACGCGACAGGCCCCCTGTCGCCCATCCCCGGCAGCCTTCCGGACCCGCGGGCGCCCGACCCCGGCTGCAACTTCCGCCCGCGCTGCGCCTTTGCCGCGGCGGGGTGCGAGGCGCCGCAGGCACTGTCCGGCGTGGGACATGCCGTGCGATGCTGGCGGGCCGGGGCGACGGCTGGCCAGGGCTGGCCCGCGCCGCAGCCGCAGCCGCCCCATCCGCCCCGCGCCGGCGTGCTGCTGGAAGCCGAGGGGATCACCCGCCGGTTCGGCCCGGTGCAGGCGGTGGACGGCGTGTCGCTGACGGTGGCGCCGGGCGAGGTCCTGGGCCTGGTCGGCGAGAGCGGCAGCGGCAAGAGCACGCTGGGTCGGCTGCTGCTGCGGCTGCTGCGGGCGGACGCCGGCACGCTGCGATTCGGGGGGGCGGACGTGCCGGACGATCCGCCGCTGGCCTTCCGGCGCCGGGCCGCCATCGTGTTGCAGAACCCCGACACGGCGCTGAACCCGCGCCAGACGGTCGAGGCAATCCTGCTGCGCCCGCTGCACCATTTCGCCCTGGCCCACGGCGCCGCAGCCCGGCAGGAAGTGGCCCGGCTTCTGCACCTGGTTCGGCTGGACCCGTCCTATGCCGCCCGCTACCCGCACCAGCTCTCGGGCGGGGAGAAGCAGCGGGTCGGCATCGCCCGGGCGCTCGCGGGGCGGCCGGACTTCGTGGTGTGCGACGAGGCAGTGTCGGCGCTGGACGTGTCGGTGCAGGCGGCGGTGCTGAACCTGCTGGCCGAGCTACGGGCGTCGCTGGGCCTGGCGCTGCTGTTCATCAGCCACGACATCGGCGTGATCGCGCACGTCGCGGACCGGGTAGCGGTGATGTACGGCGGCGCGCTGATGGAGGCCGGCCCGGCCGCCGCCGTGCTGCGCCCGCCGTTCCACCCCTATACCGAGGCGCTGCTGTCCGCCGTGCCCGTCATCGGCCAAACCGGTAGCCGCCTCCGCCTGCACGGCGAACCCGGCGCGGTGCAAGCCGGGCCGGGCTGCCGCTTCGCGCTCCGCTGCCAACGCCGCCTTGGCCCAGTCTGCGCGGAGCGGACGCCGCCGTGGCGCAGCCTGGGTCCGGGGCACGGGGTCCGGTGCCACATCCCGTCCGACGACCTAGGACGTTTCACGAAAGGCCCCGCATGATCCCCCTCGACCAAGACCTGCCCGCAATCCTCGCCATGACCGCGCAGGCCGTCGCCATTGACAGCGGCACCTATTGCACTGCCGGGGTGCAGGCGGTTGCCGAGCTGTTTGGTGGGCACCTGCGCGGCAGCAGGTTCGACGTCACGTTGACGCCGCTACCGGGCCGCGCGGACCAGGTGACAGCGACGCGGGTGTTCGGCCCGGGCCGCCGCGTTCTGGTGCTGGGACACGCCGACACGGTGTGGCCGGATGGCACGGCCGCGGGCTGGGGCTTCGGCAATGACGGCGCCTTCCTGACCGGCCCTGGCGTTGGCGACATGAAGGTGAACGTCGCCATGGCGTTGCACGCCCTCCGGCACGTCGCCGCCGCGCCGCCGCCCGGCATCGGCGCCATTACCGTGCTGATCGTCCCCGACGAGGAGATCGGCAGCCCCGGCAGCCGCACCTGGATCGAATCCCATGCCCGCCAGGCCGACGCCTGCCTCACGTTGGAACCCTGCCGTCCCGGCGGGCGCCTGGTTGTCGGCCGCGGCGCAGTCGGCGCGCTGTATGTGCGGGCTAGCGGCGTCACGGCGCACGTCGGCTCCGCCCGCGCCCAAGGGGCTTCTGCCATCTCCGCCCTTGCGGCGCTGGTCGGCCCGCTGGAGGCGTTGACGGACGAAGCCCGCGGCGTCGGCGCCTCCGTCGGCATCCTGCGTGGCGGTGAGGCCCGGCAGGTCGTCCCCGCATCCGCCGAGTTGCACCTGGATCTGCGCGCCACCACCGCAGAGGGCGCGGACTGGCTGGTGGCCGAAGCGCGCCGCATCGCCGCCGTCCCGCTCGCCGACACCCGCGTGAGCATCACCGCGGAGGGCGGATTCTACCGCCCGCCCTTCCCAACCGGCCCGGGCACGCGGCGGCTTTACGCCATCGGGCAGGCGCTGTGCGCGGAGCTGGGCTTGCCGGTAGGGGAGGTGGTGTCGCCCGGCGGCTCCGACGGCAGCTTCGCGGCGGCGCTTGGAGTCCCGACGCTGGATGGGCTGGGGCCGGTGTGCCATGACACCTGCAGCCGGCGGGAGCGGGTGGAGGTGGACAGCATCGTGCCGCGCGGCAAGCTGTTTGCCGGGCTGATCGCGGCAATCGGGCGGGAAGGGGTGGCGTGATGGCGCACGAGCGGTTCCGGCGGTTCAACACCTCCATGTTCTACAAGGAGCAGACGGTCGCCAACGAGATGTGCATGGCGGTGCGCGCCGGGAACCATGTGTTCCTGCGTGGGCAAACCGGCTTCACGCTCGACGGCGGCTTCACCGGGCTGGGGGATGCCGCGGTGCAGGCGGACCAGGCCATGCAGAACGTGCGCGTGCTGCTGGAGGAGGCCGGCAGCCGCATGGAGCACATCTGCAAGATCACGACCTACATCACCGACCGGGCCTGGCGGGAGCCGGTCTATGCCGTCATCGGCCGCCACCTGGGGAGCATCGCGCCGGTCGGCACCGGCCTGATCGTCAATGGCCTGGCAACGCCCGAAATGCTGGTGGAGATAGACATAGACGCGGTGATCCCCGCAGAATGACCGGCGCAGGTGAGCTATTCCTGCCCGGGCTGGCCGACCCGAACGCGGCGGCGGCCGTGCGGCGCCACGGGCACTCGCCAGAGGCCGCGGCGGCGCAGGCGGAGGCGGTGTTCGGCCGGCTGCACGCAATGCTGGACGGCGCCGGCGCCGCGCCCGGCGATGTTTGCAAGATCACCATGCAGATCACCGACCGGGCGTTCCGGCAGGCGGTGTATGCCGTGCTGGGGCAGCGGCTGGCGGGGGTGTTCCCGGTCTCGACCGGGCTGATCGTGGCCGGGCTGCCCGACCCGGACGCGCTGTTCCAGTTGGACGCCCACGTGGTGCGCGGTGGCCCGCATGAGCGGTTCCGGCGCTACCGCTCCACCGACGCGCCTTACGGGCTGCACCGGCAGGCGTTCGTGATGGAGTTCTGCATGGCCGTGCGGGCGGGCCGGCGTATCTACCTGCTCGGCCAGACCGGCCTGGCGCTGGACGGCAGCTTTGTGGGCCTGAGCGACGCCGGGGCGCAGGCGCGGCAGGCCATCCTGAACGTGCGCGCGCTGCTGGCCGACGCCGGGGCGAACCTTTCGCACGCGGTACGCCTAGTTACATACGTAACCGACCGCGCCCACCTTGCCCCGGTGCTGGCGGCTGTCGAGCCTTACTTCGCCGATGCCCCGGTCGCAGGCACCGAACTGGTTATGAAGGGCCTGGCCGCGCCGGAGTTACTGATGGAGATAGACGTTCACGCGATCCTGTGACCCCGGCCGTGTCATGTCCCGAATGTGCAACGTTCAGCGGCTTTGAAACTTGCGGCTTGGATTTTGCACCAGCCTGGGCGCAACATTGAGCACATCGAGGAGCGGCACAATGAACCGGCGCGGTTTCCTTGCAGCTACTGCCGGCACGGCGGCCCTGGCGATGCCGCGCATCGCGCGGCGTTGTTGCATGGACCCGCCCAGTGGCGTCCGGAACCGGCGCGGCGTAGGAGGCTGCGCCCTGACCTGACCCGGGATGCCCGCCTTGCCGTTCAAGCTGAACCAGCACCACCGTCATCAAATCCCCAAGCAGAAGCACAAGCTCATGAATTGGCGTGAGTATGACGCCAGCTTGCGCAAGCGCGGCAGCCTGACGGTCTGGTTCACGGACGAAGCCATCGAGGGCTGGCGGGCGCCGCCGCGCACGACCCCGGGCGGCCAACCATGGTATTCGTCCCTGGCGATCCTGACGGCACTCACGCTCAGGGTTGTATTCCGCCTGGCCCTACGCCAAACAGAGGGCCTGATCGGCTCCGTCATCGGCCTGCTCGGGCTCGACCTGGCCGTGTCGGACCACTCAACCCTCTGCCGCCGGGCAGAAACGCTGGAAGTGCCACGCCTGCGACCGCGCAGGGACGGCGAGCCCATGCATCTTTTGGTGGACAGCACCGGCCTGAAGCTCTGCGGCGCGGGCGAATGGCTGCTTGAAAAGCACGGAACCGAGGTGCGCCGTTCCTGGTGCAAGCTGCACATCGGCCTGGACGCCGACACCGGGCAGATCGTCGCGGCGGCGCTGACCGCGAAGGAGGTCGACGACGGCGCCGAGGTCGGCCCCTTGCTCGATCAAGTATCAGGACCCGTGGCATCGTTCACCGCCGACGGCGCCTACGACCAGGACGGCGTTGCCGCCGAGATCGCCGAGCGCCATCCCGAGGCAGCGATCATCGTGCCGCCGCGGTCCACGGCCGTGCCGAGCAAGACGGCTGAGACCGAACCCACGCAGCGGGACCGCCATCTGCAAAGCATCACCGAACACGGACGCGCAGCCTGGCAGAGAGCCTCCGGCTACACGAGGCGGGCGCGCGCCGAGGCGGCCATCAGCCGGTTCAAGCAGGTGATCGGCGACGGGCTGCGCTCGCGCACGGACAAGCGCCGGGCGACCGAGGTGGACGTCGCCGTCTACGCCCTCAACCGTATGCTGGACCTGGGACGCCCGATCTCCGTTCGCATCGCCTGACCCCCGAGCGGGGCTGGGGTAACTGCGCCCGCATCCCCGGTCCATGCAACACGGCCCCTCTAGCCACACCGTCCACTGCATCAAGCCTGTTCCCCGTGGTAAGGCATCAGCCAGGCCGATCAGCCCGAGACAGGCAAGCCATCCGCCCAGGTTTTTGACACCCCCACGCCGTCCTTGTCGCTCACCATCGCGACCTCAGTCCAACAAGTTGACAGTGCCCTGTGATGACCGACCTAGGACGAGCCGCCCCCTTGCTGTTCCCCCATCCCGAGCCTCCTGCGGCCGGCACGCCGGTCGCGGTCGCCGACGGGATCGAGTGGGTGCGGCTGCCGCTGCCGTTCCGGCTGGACCATGTGAACGTGTTCCTCATCGAGGACGAGGGCGGCGTCGCGGTCGTTGACACCGGGATCGGCGACGAGACGACGCGCGCATTGTGGGACGCGCTGCTGGACGGGCCGCTGAGGCGCCGCAGGATCACCCGCATCATCGCCACGCACTTCCACCCGGACCATGTCGGCATGGCCGGCTGGCTGGCCGAACGGACCGGCAGCCCGCTGCTGATGAGCCAGGCCGAGTATCTCACCTGCCTGACGATCCAGCTCGACCCCGAGGCCGCGAACGC
>JAABUW010005491.1_pt1 | contig 16459 bp, 29 predicted proteins | sample 5560081 | NCBI WGS metagenome assembly JAABUW01 (sample SAMN10711882, study PRJNA513363) | rock metagenome | isolation source: Antarctica rocks | place: Antarctica: Victoria Land, Knobhead sud | reverse complement strand
CGCCAGGCGCTGCTGCCCCAGTGCCGGCATCAAAAGCGCCGCCGGTCGCAGCATCGGTATCGGCATCCAAGGCGCCGGCGGCGGCAGCATCGGCGGCGGCAGGACCGGAGGGGAACAGCGCGGCCCACGCGGCCGTGTGGCGGGCCTGCAGGCTGTGCAACGCCCGCAGCGCCGCCTGGTTCTCTGCCACCTCAGCGTCACTGCACAGGCGCAGACGGAATGAGAATGGACACACTCGGAACTGCAGAGACAACATGAAACTGCAGAGACATACAGGAATGTGATTCATGCTTTACAGAATGTCTCTCTGCGGCCAGCCATGAGGCATGCAGAAACGCACAAAGCCATGTGCTGCACCGCTGAACCCTGAAGGAAGCGCCTGCAAAGCTCGCATGCCCCTCACCGCCTGAGAAGCCGTGAAAGTTCAGCCTTCAGAGGCGGAAGGCGCTTCCCCTGCAAGCACCTGCAGTCGTCCGAGACGGCGACAATCGCGTTGCCAGGCTGTTCGCCCAGCAGCCCAGCATCGCAGGGACTGATGCAATCTCACGTTCATCCATTCACTCCCAGGCTGGCGGACGAGGGCGGGCTGGACGACGATGCAGAGTTAGCAGAATTGCTGCCGCAGGTGCACCGTTGACACTCATCCTTGTTATCCTCTGATGCCGCCACATACTGGCATGTTCGCAGGCCGGCAGACCAGGGCGAGCTGGACGATGATGCGGAGCTGGCGGACCTGCCGGCGCAGATGCCGAGCGCGCCAGGCGCTGCGGGGCACCCCTACTTCGTGGTCGTCTCCCCTGAGGCGCCGCCGCTGCTGGCGCAGGGCATGTACACGCCCGTGCAGGTACACGCAGCTCTCACCCAGCCCCTTCTCAGTTGGGACTGACTGTGTGTCGGGTTGGGAGGGGCCAGCTGCACCAACTCGACAGTCCGCATCGCCGTCCTCATCAAGTGCCAGGATCGCCTATCCGATGCCGACTTCCACCACTGTTGCTGACCGGCAGGCGCTGAACGTGAGCCAGCAGCGGCCGCTGAACAGCAACCTGGTGGACGAACTGGAGCTGGGGCCGCTGCTCGGCCGCGGCAGCTTTGGCTCGGTTTTCAGAGGTCGCTACAAGGGCCAGCGCGTCGCCATCAAGGTGGCTTACTCTCCCTTCCCGGGTCACGATTCCGAATCCAGTCTCAAGCCTTCTGAGCTGAGGCAGTGGTAACATCCAGCTGCTCGGCAGCGGCAGCTTTGGCTCGGTGTTCAGGAGCTTTATACCATTTTTTTTATTAATTTTTTCGGTGCCGCTACCAAGGGCCAGCGCATTCCCATCGAGGTGACTGCATGCACTTTGGCTTTTACAGCCTCCTGCAGTCCTTGCCGTCCTGTCCAGTTCGGTGACGGCTCCAGCCTCTCAGTTTTGCCCGAGATCATCGGTGCAGACCCTCAACCAAAGTGCATTTCTGCAGGTGTGCACGGGCAACCTCAAAGCGACCAACGGCAGTAGCATCAAGCCGTGGAAATCCATGGAGGCTCTGCAGGTTTGATCGCAATTCGCTTTTGATTTGAACTCTTATTCTGTCGTGCCAGTGTCAGTCATGCGGTTTGGCACGGCTTTCTGTCGTCAGACGCTTCATCAATCTGGTGTCATTGTGCAGGGCCGCAAGCTGCGCCATCCCAACATTGTGAATGCAATGAAGCACGCCACCGTCCTCAACCAAGTCAGTACCGCTTCAAAACGCGTGAATGCCAAGATGCAATCCCTTCTGTCGTGCATTGCGCTGCACGCTTGACAGCGTCATGTCGTCGGTGTCTGCCGTTTTTGGTCACCAAAACTGCGCAACACATGTTGCACCGCTGGCAGCCGCGGCAGAATTGTTCGCTGAAGTTGCGTCAATATGGGCAAGCTAGGCTCGGTGTTCATTGGCTGCTGACCCCCTGACAGCAGGAGGGTGACGTGCGGTCCAACAGCAGCGGTGGCAAGAAGCGCTCCGGCAGCGAACGGCAGCGCTCTGCCTGCAGCAGCAACCCCAGCGACCCCAACAGCGGCAGCGCCAACTGGTTGGTTTCACAGGGTTCAATATATATAAGTCCCATCTCGTTTTGGGCGCATCACTGCATGCTCCAGCGCCTGCGAGCACGAGTCTGACGAGTCTGAGGGCGGACAACGCCTCAGCTGATGCTTGAAACCAAGTGTTCCGGCACTCCTGGCATGTTGGCGGCATGCGCAACAGGATGCAGCGCGCCATGCTACAATCACGCTGCTCGCGACTTCCTCCAACGGCTTGCTGACTTGGCAGGGCTGACTCATGCAGGTCGGAGGACGATGTCTCAGACGAGGAGCCGCCAGAGGCGCACGTGGAGATGGAGACGTGGCTCGTCATGGAGTACTGCAGCCGCGGCACGCTCAAGGTGTGTCCACCTTCCAAGGACGCCCTTTCAAGGGGCAAGGTCGGTGTTTGAGCTCGTTCGACACTCCAAGCAGTCCCGCGTGCCAGGGATTGCCTCAAATCCAGAGGGACCCTGCTGGGCGCAAAGAGGCCTCTCGCACCCCAGCCCCTGCGCCGCATCCGCACACCGCAAACGCAGACTGCGCATGCTGGTCGCGATGCCGCTTGCGATCTCGGGTCTCCTCCACCTGATCCCGCGCCGTTTTACAACGGCTGATATTTCTTACTTGCAGACGGGCATCGACCGCGGCTACTTCAGTGTGCGCTGGCAAAGGGCGAGCCGGCGGCCATGCCGCGGGTCGCCGCCAATGCCACGGTGCTGGCGGTGGCGGCGGAGATGGCGTCGGCCATGGCGTACCTGCATGGCCACAGAATCGTGCACGGCGACCTGTGCGGTACCAACATCCTGCTGACCACCGACAAGAGCAAGCCCCACGGCTTCACGTCCAAGGTGCAGCCTCGAGAAACACACAACCTTGGGGTTCAAGGCTTCATGCTCCCTTGCTCCTCTGATGACCGCGCCTGTTTCTTCGCAAGGTCTTCCCGCTACGGACATTCTGATGGCGCAGAGGACCCCATGCGCAGTGGTCATGGCAATCTCGTGCTGTCTAAGGATTTCCTTTCATGCTGATGCCGCAGATTGCAGACTTCGGCCTATCGCGGGAGCTCTAGTCGCAGAACGGCATGCAGACAGCCACCTATGGCACGGTAAGCTTACCGTTCCCGTGTGTGCTGTTTCACTGTTTCACCAAGCTCGTGCTGCACATGGGCACCTGCATGTTCGTAGCTGCACGACAGGCTGAGACTCGTAACACCGGTGACATCGGTTCTGCGCAGGTCACGCACATGCCGCCAGAGCTAATGCTCGAGCAGACGCTCACCACAGCCTCAGACGTCTTCAGGTAAAGAGGCCCGATTTGCGAGCGAAGGCAGGAGCGCTGCACACTGTCTTCGCAGCAGTCGCTAGTCTCATCCACGGTGTGCAGATTCGCTTTGGAGATTCTGTGCCTGATCGTCGCGTCTTCACACCCGCTTCAATTGTGATTGTGTGCCTGCAGCTTCGGGGTGCTGCTGTGGGAGATGGCCAACAGCCGGCATGCGTGGGAGGGCATGTCCCACACGCAGGTCATTGCAATGGTGACAATGGAGGGCAAGCGCCTGGAGTGGCCCGACTCTGCGCACCCCGCCATCGCGGTGAGCTGCCTCACAGGACGTTTGCCCACCATGCGAAACTCCCGCACTGCCGAGTGGCAGGTTGTGAAAAGTGTGGTCGTCATACTGCCTTTCAAGCTACACACGCTCCCGGCAGGCTGACACCTGAGGCACGTTCTTGCTCTCGTCCCCAGTATCTGCAGCCATTCATGCGATTGCACTGCGACGCTTTTGCGACGCAGCAGCAGGCGGCCACACTCACACTCTCGCATTGTGCCACAGTCTTATACATCTGGCGAAATCTTCGTACATCTGGTGAAAGCTTTGTCTGGATCTGCTACCGACTGTGCCGCGCCTCGCCTCGCAGAACCTGTCTAAGCGGTGCACGGTGGCAGACCCGCTGGCGCGGCCGACCTTCGCTGCCATCCAGGAGGAGCTGGCGGCTCTGCAGACGCTGCCGGAACTGGCGGTCTGAGTGCGACACTGCAGGCACTGCGTGGAGCAGAGTATGAATGTGCCGCTCTCCGCCGCGCCGCTGCCGCTGCTGAGGCGCCCATGAGGCGACGAAGTGTGTCGGAAGAAAGAACAGCCCCCGCGCCCGAAGCAGCGGCGCGGCGGCGCGTTGGAGGCAGCAATCTTGGTTTTGGGCCGACTGATCAAAACACTGGTGGCGATCTGGCAGCATAGTGCAACAGCGCTTGGCACACACAGCTCGGCCGCCTATGCCTCCGGGCTGTGGCTGGGCACATAATGATTACTAGCCGCAGGCCCAAGGCCCCTGCCGCCGCCATTCCTGCGGCAGCGGCGGGCGGTCAAAGGTACGGCATTCCGACGCGGCTCTGCTGAAGTTTAAATTTGAGCTGCGTGGGGCAGTGCCGGTCTAGCGTGGTTTGGCAACTTCGCTAGACTGGGCTGGCTCCATGACAGCTCGATCAGCGCGTCCCGAGGTAGTTGTGTGGGGCCCTGATGCAAGTACTGAACATGTATTTTATCGCCTGGGCGTCATCTCAATGCAATACTTCTTGGGACAGACACAGCTCTGTCGCGCCGTCAGAACTCTTGTGAATTGGGATGCGTCGCGTTCGAGGCCTTGTGATGGTTTCCCTCCTGGCAATGTTGCTGAACATTGCGTGTACCGCAGCGGTGCTTGGAGCTTCTACCCGGCGGCACGCCGGTGACGCTGCTGCTGTGCATTTCGTTTCAGCCAGTCCGTATGTTGCGCGGGGTGGCGCGCCTCTTAGTCGATCTGCGTTAGTCATGTGTTTTCGGTGTAAAATTCTGAACCGGCTTGTACCTCCTCGACATGGTCGCCAAACGAACCCGAGGGCGCGCTCCAAAAGAGGCACTGCATTTCACTGAAGGGCGGCTTCTGTGCGTCGAGTGCCAGTGCGTCGCAGCCAAAGGCTCGCCAGCATCCTCACTTTCATGCCCGAGACAATCTTTCAAGTCGATCTCAGGTGCATCTGAGCGAAAATCCCATCAGCAGTTGAACAGCGAGTTGGATCGTTCAGCCATCGTAGCATCGGGCCACTGTCTGTTTATGATCAGCGCGATTCAATGTGATGATTTCAACTCGACAGCAAATTTGGATCGCATAGCCCGTAGCAAGCCTGCTCATTTCCTGTAGCAAGGTACCCTGTGCGCTACGCAGGGCACATCGATCTGTACGGCGCGGCGCAGCATGATGCCCTCCTGCAGGGAGCAAACACCTGCGACGCAAACAAGATTAATGCTGTGACATCCACAGCACACTGCGGCACGTGTGCTGGCTTCATCTCGCTTGCACTCTGCAGTCCAGCGCCGGTGCATTATCAACGGTCATAAGAACTGCAGCCCGCCAGCCACCCACCGGACCTTGACACTGGCCCAGTCAGCTCTGGGCGCACACAGCTGAGCCCGGAAGGATGGGCTGCAGCTGCTGAGGGGAGCGGCCCCGCTCCCCTGCAGCAGCGGCGGCAGCAGCGGCGCCGGCCAGGGCGGCCCGCAGCATGGCGGCAGCGGCGGCGCCAAAGCCGCCGGTCAAGCGGCGGCAGTCCGCCGCGGCGGCGGCGGCGGAGGAGTCCGCGCTGCGGGCGCGCCTGGCCGCGGTGGCGAGCCTGCGCGCCGGCCTAGCCGAGCCGAGCAGCACCATCTCACAGACGGTGGCGGCCTACCAGGACCTGCTGGATGGTGCGTTCTCGTTTCCACATGTCCATTGCTGAAGGTGTTGTCCTTCACATGGTGAAGGTCCCTGCGGTGCGATGCTTGCCGTCTTGGCTGAGCGCTGGCAAGCAGCCGTGTCTCCTGGTGAGGACACCAGCTGAGACCCTTCAGGGTCTTGCACTCCGCTGCATCCACACAAACCCCGGCTCATGACCTGTTGCGCTTGTTTCCGTGCAGATGTGCTGCTGGATGTGGCTCTCGAGGTGCACCGCGCCATGAAGACTGGCTGGGTGCGTGCGGCTGGCTTTCCTGTCAGCGCTCGGCTCAGTCGACAATCAGACGCATTCAGTGTCTTTCCTGAGCTGCATGACAAAGCTCCTCTGTGCGAGGTGACCGGACGCACATGGACGCCTGCAGTGCCATCAAAAGGCTCTCGCCAGAGAAGAAGAAAAGGTTCTCTTTCGTTCGCTTTGCAGGACGACTTGTCGGACCTGGCTCAGGAGGCCGAGCCTGCCGGCGTGTTTGTCGCCGCCAGCACCTCGGTGCGAGCGCCTGCTTGTCGATACAGGGTTTCAATCTGTCCAGCAGCAGAGGATGAGGACTGTTCTATCTGCTGGTTGATCCTAGGCCAGCAACAGGCTCGCCCTCTGGAGCCGCTGCAATCATGTTGAATGGCGCTGGCACAATCCACTATGTCTTGTGACACAGGCAAACCCGCGCCGGAGCCATCCGGACGTGTTTGGGCGGACCGTGGCGACGACGGCCACGGCGCCCGTGGTGTGCACCAACTGCGGCAAGCGCATGGCCGCTGCCAGGTGCCATTTCGAATTCACGCCTCCCAACTCAACGTGGCTGCAGCTGTGCCCCATGCGAGCAGCGCAGAACGTGCAAGCCCTGGCTCTCTCTGGCTGTCCCCCGCAGCGCGCGCCGCTTGACATATGGTGCATGTTCGCCTGGCAGGGGTAGCCGTCAGCACTGTGCAGTGATCAGCCCTGGTTTCCACACAGATGTACAACTCGCGTGATCGGCTGGGAAGAGACCATCGTCATGCAATGCGCCTGCAGGTTTGCACCGCACCTCGAAAAGTGCCTGAAGGTGGGCGACGGCGGCGCCAGCCGCCCCTCCCGCAGCGTGCGCACCCCAGCCCGCGACTGAACGCGCCTGGTCACCGCCGATCCCGCCTGGCGCAGCTGCCTGAGAGGCGGTGCAGCGCTGCTGCTGGCCGAAATGGCCGCGTGGCCGGAGGAGTTGTGGACGGAAGGAAGCGGGATGTGCAGTGGGTGGCGCGGGAGTGTGGAACTTCGAACATGTGCGTAGATGGCAGTAGCGGAAGCATGCCACAGGAGTCTACTCAGGAGAGGCTGGGTGAGCAGCCACACTAAGAATTTTGGCGTGGCAGATCTGACTCGGGTGTGCCGTTGCGGCAGGAAGGATGGTGACGCTTTCGTCTGTGGGATCTCAGGAAATTTTGAAGATTTGAGCGGAATTACAGATGCCACCCAAGAGAGTGTGCTCGAGCGGAATTGCAGATGCCACCCAAGAGAGTGTGCACATGCGCTGCGGGATATATACAGATTTTGAGCAGCAGATATCAGGGCTATTACATACAGGGTACAAGAAACGTGCATCACTCAATTTTCTAGCAGAGCACCTGTGCCGTAATTTCAACAACTCGCCACACAACATCCCGTCGCCGCGGCTGCTGACAGGGGACAAAGCAGAACACCAATGCAATGCTCTCCCAACAACGAACAATCGTGCGCAGCTCTCCCTACAACACACAACCTTGACATGAGACAAGGCCTAGCCACAGCAGGAGTCTCTTTTGCTGAACTGCTGGGCATTAGGCTGAGCTGTTTAGCCATTAGAAGTTGGCCTGTAAGGATTGAAGGCTCCATTGTAGGAACCTAAACCTCACCCCCGGGAATCTCGACGCAGGCGCCGAGGCGGTGTCGGACGCGCACCGGCACAACGGAGATCCGCGGTGCAGCGGCGCGGACAGCGCGCCGGCGAGCTGCAACCCCCCCGAATCGGTAACCGCGTCGTAGATAAACCCTTTCAAAGGGGCGGGTGGGTGGGAAAAGCTTTGAAAGCCTCTCCGCTGCCAAACAGCTCAGACGGGTGCCAGCAGCGTGTGCGACGCTGCTCGCACAGCTGTGCCGCGCTTGCATTGACTTTCCGCGCGCGATGTTAATGTTCACCTGCGACTTATGCCCTGATTAGGCACCACTTGGCATTTCAGCAATCTCCCGAGCTGCGCCGCATGAACACATCATTCAGAAACTATGTCAAGAGCAGGTCGTGAACAGATGCACGTCGTCAAGATACTTCAACGCGCATAGCGGACGTGCATGTACTCGTCTTCTCCTCTATGCGGCCCAGCTCCTGCATAAACTGGTCTTTCCTGTTCAGGGTTTGCTCCAGAGCCGCGCTCATGCCGTGACCGTAGCGACATTCCTCAGCAAGGTGTATTCTACCGAATCCAAGTTGTCCCTTATAGGTGCAACCATGAACCTGCTTGCAGGTGACGCCCTGTTGCGTGTCTGTACTGATGTCACATTTTATGCGCCGATCGACAACTCAGTCTGGCCACGACCCCCATGCACGGAGTCGCCTGCCACGACATCAAGCCACCCACTGCATCCCCACCAGCCTCTGCAGTTCGGTGTTATTGCAGACTGGTGACACCCCTCCTGCTATTCCGGTCTCAATACCTGCATCATATCGTGACCGATGGTGCTTCTCGTACGACAGACGCGGACGAGCGCATGCGGGGCCGCATGGCGCAGACCTCAAAACGGGCGCAGAGCGGAAATCTGGGTGATGTGGAGAGGGGGGCAGAAAGTCCGCCCTGCCAGGAAGCGACGCCAGCAGGCTGCAGCAGCACCGCAGGTGAGGCTCTCGATGTGCCACACCAAGCTGCACACGCTGCAGTGTCGAGTGCCGTCAGCTGACAGCAATGTCCCGAACGGTGCAGCCGCAGAAGAGGGCGGCGCAGCGGCCTGCATCGACGACCGTACGAGCTGCGCTGGTCGACCGTGTAGCAGCGACGGCAGCGGCAGCGGCAACAGCAGCAGCGAGGCCACAGGTGGCCCATGTAAAAGCGGGAGGATCCCAGCAGATGTCGCAGCGGGCGCCGCACTCAGCAGCCTGCATGTAGTGCTGAACCTGGAGTGCGGGCCGGCAAACACGACAAGGGTGAATAGCACGGCGGGACCCATTTTTTGATCGCCCGCAACCGCCACTCGCCATTGGCATCCCAGCTGTTGTCGCAGTGACTGCGCCTCACAGCATGCGTTTTGCCATCGGCTATGACAAGGGTTGTGCACGGCGCAGCTGCTCATTGGGCTGCTGCAGGCAATGGTGGGCGTCGGTGCTGATAAACACCTGCGGCTTCTTCCGCTGGTGCGATTTCGAATCCCAATCCAATCATTTCAATCTATCATCTAAGTGACAAAACCACATGAATTGCAATGCTCTGACTGCTTTGCATGATGGAAATTGACAAGTCGAGAAACGTAACACCTGGCTGGTGCAGGACGTGCTGGAACGCGCTGTTCTTTCTGTTTTCGGTGATGGCGCACTGTTCGGCGCCGTGGCAGCCGCACTGCGGCGCTGGTGGCCCATCGGGAGGTGACGATGCACTTGCACGCTGAACCCTTTGCATTCTGTTTTCCTGTTGTGTCATGGTAACTTGTTGTACAGGCTGCACTGCACGCAATGGCGGCCTGCATCGATGCTCCAAGCCCCTGAAATGCCATTGGCCTAGCGAACATGCCGGCAAAGTTCTCACAAGCAGAGAGGCTGCTCCCACCAATGTGCAACATTCAGGAGCCGCGGACACAATGGCAGGCGCTGAGAACGCGATCATACTTGATGCCCCATTTTATCATCACTGGCCATCAGGTGCAGAGCCGTGTATTCCCTCTGTCATGGGCAGCTGTAATGTAGTGCGGTTGCGTTGCGGACTATGGATGCGAATCATGCGGGTCGCCATGAAGTGTGTCATTTTCACGTGTCTAGGTTGCCGTTAAAATTCTTTTTTGTGCCTTGCAGGCGCGATTTGGTTTATTTCCAGTTCGACATCTGCTACATGAGGGCCTATCAGTCACGTCATGTGCACGCACCAGGTGACTTGATTTGCTTGTGTCGTCTCTAGATCGGCTTCTGTCATTGGTTTTTGCCAGCAACTGTTGTGATGCATCTTTTTGTGCCTTGCAGCTGGCGCTTCGTGCACCGATCTGATAGAGGTCTGCCATGCGGCAACGCTCATACCTGTGACACGACTCGTCACCGGGTGAGTCACCACGTGACGCCCGAACAAAATGAAATGCAACTCCCACCTGGACCTTACGGCCTGCATCTGCACAAGCTGGTTCCTGCTGGTCTCTGCGTCTGCGACAGGAATTTCAAGTTCGTTCAAGTATTATTACACTGCCTTCCGCGCTATTCGCAAGCTGCCGTACAATCAGTCCAGGTGACGAATCGTATCGCAATATCGTCTGCCAGATGTGCTGCATGGTTTGACGAGTTGAAGAAGGGCCGACATGCTTGACAAGTATTTGACTGCTTGCAGGATCCAGAACACGATTGCACGCTTGCAGGTCATCAGCCGACAATATCCTCTTCACCCTCTCACGCTCTGCGCACTCGCAATCGTGTTCTATGTGTCACATCATGCCCCTTTCATGTGGTCTGTGTGCTAGGATCCGTGCATCTGACAGTATCTTTGTTGGTCTGCCGCAGAAACGAACGTTTGGCATGTGTGGCATTTTTTTGTTCATGGGTAAGAGTCTTGCGTGGCACTGACTGGTGCAAAATATCTTGAACGGTGATTACCCTAAATGACGGGGATTTTCCCCGAGCCATTGGCGTACTGTCTTTGCAGGCACGTCTGCCCTCGGTTTAGCGGTGACCGGACGTGCTCGGCGTACCTTCAGACGTGGCTCGGCCTTTTACCGAACCAAATAGCAATCACGGCGCTGGTGGTGACAACGGTAAGCAGTTCATAAACATCGATTGTAAAAGCGATCGTACTAAAGCAAAGACATCAATCTCTATTTGTGCATGTCGCGCAGGCGTACTTCTTCATGCCGCGGTCATCGACCGACCAGGAGCCTCTGCTCAAGGTGCCCGCCAGATTCTCAACCCGACTGCTGCCTATGCATTGCCAGCCACGATCAAAATAATTACTTGGGCACACTGCTCATGTTTCGCTCGAAGGCGTCGCACGAACGCTTACATAAGGATGAATATGTGTCAGCCCCATGCCTGTGAACATAATATTAGCATGCATGCCTGCCACAGGTGTTGCTGCAAGATGTTAGTTGGACCGAGGCGACTAGGCACGAGAAGCGGGAGGCGAGGCGCCAGGCCGTGGCGCAACATGCCGTCGTCCGCGATATTGAATCTGAAAGTCTATACTGCATGGAAACGACCCTCAAGGTGCGTCAGGTTTTCTGTGGCTCCCCAAGTCGGGATGCACTTGGAAAAAGGTATCGAGACGAGCAGCTGACAGTTTACTGGCGATGCGGCAACAGATCTCCATCCCCTGCTTCGTCCTTTTGCGAGCAGTTGGCTGCATAGGCGGGCATGAAGCCCGTCTTTGACATTACATAGCATGTGACCATTGTAGGCTCTCAAGTGGAGCTACATCAGCTACGAGTATGAGGAGAAACCGGGCGCCGATGCGGATGCGGCCTCAACAGAAGACCCCAATGCCCTGGAGGTGAATGTCCCTCAATGCGCGTCTGGTCCGATAACTATCCAGCATGGGGGGAGGAAGCACGGGAGGAACAAGGAAACTCAATCTGCTTTCACAAGGATAGCATCCACTCGCCGCTGCCGTTCATTGCTCGCAGGGTCACATGGCCATGGACCCGCAGGTTGAGTCTGCGCTCAAGCTGTTCGACCTGGACTGCGTCGAGGTGATGCGGGAGCCCAAGGTGCACGACACGAAGATGCTGCTGGGGCGACAGCGGAGCTGCCGGTTTGACATTCGTGTGACAGAGGGGCTGATGAGCCATGCACCGGTCCGCGCGGAGCACACATCTACCTCCAGGCCTCCATCTGTCCGAGCTTTTGCTTTCGTCAGCGTTGTGGTTTCCTCAGTGCAGCCTACCTACTCTGGGCTCAGTTTCCTCAGCGGCGGCGGCAGTAAATCAGCGGTCGATCAGCAGGTGCGGAGTTAGCACGGAAACATGCCATGCAAGGAGGCGTCTCTGAGGAGAGGGCGCGGCTCGTGCGAGTCAAGGGAATGGCCGCGTGTACATGTGCTAAGAGGAATTAAATTTGATTGATTTTTGATTCCCGTGGAATATGCGCATGACAGTCATATAAAATAGCTTTCGGGGGGCCGTTAGGTGCACATCGCTTGGTGCCTAATCGCTCAGCTCTATGAAAGCTTGCCCCTGACGATATTCCGCAGTCTTGACCCCTGCTGCCCTGTCAGGTCAGCCCTCTTCTTTTCCAGACTGCTTCGGGACAGCCACCTGCCCTACAACACCCTGATTCAGCCCCTTGGGACTGTCACGTGACCCTTACCTGTTCGTCCTCGTACAGGCTTTGCTCGCGGGCTCTCGTGCACAATTGCCAAGTGAAACCCTTGCGAGAGTCGAAGAACACCTTTATCTGCACAGACCGAAGACTCTCGTGTCGCGGCCCTACATCAACCGAACACTCGCAGATGATTTACCAGGTCCAGCTGGCTTCATGAAGCGCGAACACTGTTCGATTGGGGCTGGCTCGGGTGCAAATGGGGGCCTGCCTCCTCACAGTGGCGAGACGATCGACGACGTGGAGCAAGGCACGCCGGAATTGCAGCATAGCAGAGCGGTGACCTGCAGCGTAGGTGCGCGGACGCCGCTTGCCCCTCAGACTCTGTTTGTCATGCTTTCTATACTTTCAAGTCGCCGGGCTGCTGTGCCGGTTTCTCCCTTTATGCGATGATGCCAGGCTCTTTTTGCTTTTGCGTCGCAGCCTGCGGCACCACAGCCCGCGGCGCTTCATGCAAAGGGGGCGATGATGGCGACAGCAGCAGCGAGACTGAAGAGGTGGACGAAGCGAAGGGTGGCGATGGAGAGACGAAGAACGAAGGGGTCAACGAACCCTGCATCCGGACGCATGCGACCCTGGTGCTTGAGTGCGACTCGAGATTCTACACAAAGGTGCGCAGTTGAGTCGAGTGCAAGCAGGCCTCGAACGATATATAAACGGGGCTTCGTTGCTGATGCATTGCATCCAGCTGCCACTCATGTCCTGCCTGTTGGTGTCGACCAGTGCAAAGTCCAACCGCAATGCACGAGATTTGATGGGAAGTTTGACAAGTGCTTCACGCTGCATTTGCTCTGATGCCTGGTCATACTGCATCAGCTGAGACGAGGTCCACATCTTCCTTTGCAGCTGCTCATCGGCATGCTGCACACGATGGTTGGCATCGGGACTGTGGGGTGCGTATGCAGCATTCATCCGCTATGATGGTGCTGCCGGCAGCAATGCATCATATATGACCAGCGAGCTGACTAACCACAGCTTTCAGGTGTGTTGCTCATTAGCCCGTGCGTGCATTGATAAGTAGCAGCAGTCTTGAGTTTGTGCAGGCTCTTCGTCCAATCATATCTCAAGCTGAATCAGGACGACAGCGCATGGTTCAGCAAAAGGTGGGTCTGCACCTTACTTGCGGTATGGTGCTAGTTGTTGGCTGCAATGATATATGTGGTGGCAATGCGGCATCATAAGAGCTTTGCACTGGACATAGTTTCTGGGTTTGTGCAGGCACTTTGCTATCTACAACGTCGTGTGCAGCAGTACGACTTTGTTTCATCCGTTTGCATCCTTGCTCCTGCTGGTCGGTCAATTAGTCGCTGCCGAGCGGTCGGGCTGCAAATGTCTTCCGGCCAGTTGCACATGCCTGATAGTGGTATGAGTTGACACGTCTGTGTTTGCTGGCAGGCGTGTGCCTCAGCATCATCCTGGTGCGACTCGCATCACTTTCTGAGATTATACATGTGTGTCTTCATGTATCTGAATGAAGGTTCTGACTGCTGCTGCTGTCCTCCACGAGCAGGCAGCATTTGTCGTGTTTGTACAGCACCTCTGGCACGCCAGAAAGCAGCAGTGGACGAAGCGACGGCTGCGCCTCACTTGGACGTATTTTGCTCTGCTCTGCGTGCAGGCACGGCATTTGACTCGCTATCTAATGTGCTTTTGTCCTTTATCGAGGCGTTTCTCATTTGAAACCCATATGAGCGTTGCCGACACACAGGGCTTGAACGTTTTCTGGTGGTTGGCGCCAAATGCCGCCCTTCTGTCGCCGTACTGCTACTTTTACCATCCTTTTGTAGACACTGCCGGCTTCCTTCGTTGGTGCGTACAAGACAGCTCGTTCACAGCTTCTGCAACTCGTCTGCGCACACTGCATTGCCTCTCTTGACGCCCTCTGAACGAACTGCTGACTGGAAGGGCAAACCTTCGCAGGACCTGCTGGAACATGGTCTTCTTCCTGATGTCCGTGATGGCGCACTGCTCTGTACCATGGCGGCAGCATGGTCGTGTCCGGGGTATGCATGCGCTCAGCAGGAAGTTGCGGGATGTGAATTCGATCAAATTTCACAGCCTGTGCACAAATTCATGGTTGCATAAAAGTCTCAGGCGATAACTGCAGCATCATGGTGCAGATGGGAAGAACCCCGACGGCGAGAAAAGCGCTGCTGTGGACATGTTTGCGGACTGTGACAGTCCAATCATCTTGGACGCGCCTCTTTGGCACCACTGGCCATCAGGTGTGTATTCCGCTACTGTAGCAAGTGTGGTCTGCTTGGCCGGCCAAGAGAGCATCGCTGTATGCCACAATGATGGCAGGTGCCGATGTGCTGGGCGGCGACAATCAAAGTGTGCCGACGACCTTGCAGCCCTTCGTTTTGCAAATGTTGAGACCCTAGTTGTTGATCCACAAGCACGAAGTCTGTGCAAAATATTGCTGTGCAGGTGTCGTCTGGTGCCTGATGCAAGGTACTTTGTTTTGGGTATAGTTGTGGATATCAAATTCAATTCAATTCAAGGTCTAACAACTGTATCGAATGTCGTCTGGCATGAGTGAGTGATTGCGCAGCAGAGGCTCGAAGAAATCGTGAGGACTGTGCATTGATCTCTGCAGCGACTCTGATCTGGTTCCGGACGACGGTAGCAGACCCGAGGGCGCGCACACGGCTAGGTGCGGCGAAACGAATGAAATTACTGTTGATTCTACAGGCTGCTTATCTCATTTTGACCAGGCTTACAAGATGTGTCAACGCTGTCGTTTCAATAGGCCTTACCATGCAAGGCAATATGCCTTTCGGCTGGTTCGCACGAGTGGCAAAGCAAGTGTGCAGAAAGCACGTGCGACTGCTGCGCCTGGACTGCCGCAGGAGGCGCAGATTGCAGCAACTTCGCTTCCATCTGTCTGACGCTCGGCGTGGAGCAACGGAATCGTATTGCTACATGGTGAGACAGAGTCTTTCAGCACTAGTGTAGCAGTGCCAAAGCATCATGCGCGCGTGTATGGTGATGGCACTGACACCAATTCCGGCGACGATGCCTTACAGGCTACTTGGAGTGTGGCTTGTGTGTTACGCCCTGTTGATCATGGTCAGCTTTCTGCGGGCATTCTACGTCCTGCGGAAAGCACCCTACGTGCAGTTCAGGTAGGGCAAGCAAGTGACGCGGGCACAATTTACATGTCTCTGTTCACGCATCTCTATAATGGCAGAGTCAGCTGAGCATATACACCTGTGTCGCAGAGTGGGCAACCTTATCGCCCGTCTGCATGTAAGCCGTGGTCTTGTTGCGATTGCTGATGTCTTGCTTCCTGCTGATTCTTGCAAATACAGTTGCATGCTGGGCGGCAATTTCAACACCAATATTTGTGATGCAGTCGCAAACCTCTGCGATCTGCATCATCTTCATTGTCGTCTCGACGCTCATCCTGTGGTATACCGCTGATTATCGGTGTTCAAATTATCTCCAAACGTGGTATGGTGAGGACCTTGACCAGTTCCGAATTTCAATATGGTTTTCTCCATTGTTTATTATATTTATCTATTTTGCACATATTGCATTTTATCATATGTTTCTATCAACCAACAGTTTAACCATGATAAAGATTGTCACATTTCCCTCGCAGGTCTCTTGCCGAATCAAATCGTCACCACGAGTTTGGCCGTCACGCTGGTAAACCGTCCGTCAACTGGCGTAATCACAATGACACGTCGAGTTTCTTCTTCACATTATGGCGTGCAGGCGCTGGCCTCGGTGCCGACATTTCTGTCAACTTCTGCGCAGGCATTCTTCTTCATGCCGAGGGCAGTCGATGACCCAGAGCCAGTCATCAAGGTGTGTACACCCTTCAGCGTGACTCTGTCGTGCCCAGCGCTCTGGGTATGCACAATGACGCAAGCATGTCGCAAACATGCCAACGGCTTCATTGACATGCTGCTGTGTACATGTCGTCGGTTCAAAATCTATCCCATAAAGGTGACACCTCTTCTGCAGGCGTTGCTGCAAGACGTCTGCTGGAGTGAGTGTGATAGGCTGCAGAAGCGGCAATTGCGGCTTGCCGCCATGGCGCAACATGCCCAGATTGACGACCTTGTGTCGGAACCACTCTTCTGCGTGGAGACTGCCCTCAAGGTGGACAGTTTCGCCCGAAAATTGCTGCAGTGGGAGGGGGGGGGGGGGGGGTGTGCGTCTT
>JAABUW010005488.1_pt1 | contig 16471 bp, 7 predicted proteins | sample 5560081 | NCBI WGS metagenome assembly JAABUW01 (sample SAMN10711882, study PRJNA513363) | rock metagenome | isolation source: Antarctica rocks | place: Antarctica: Victoria Land, Knobhead sud | reverse complement strand
ATGGGTGGGGGGCGTTTCGTGCAATGATGCTCTACGGTCCGCCAGGAATAGGTAAGACCACTGCAGCCCATCTCGCTGCCAAGCTGGAGGGATATGACATTCTCGAAAGCAACGCTAGCGATACAAGAAGCAAGAAGCTCGTCGAAGTAGGACTCAGGGACGTGCTCGACACGACGTCTCTGCTTGGCTATTATTCAGGGGATGGCAAAAAGGTGGAAGCAGAGAAGAAGAGGCTCGTCTTGATCATGGACGAAGTTGATGGCATGTCTGCCGGAGATCGAGGTGGCGTTGGAGCCCTAGCAGCACTCTGCAAGAGAAACCACGTTCCAATTATCCTGATCTGCAATGACCGAAAGCTTCCGAAGATGAAGCCCTTCGATCATGTTGCTTTCGATCTACCATTTAGGAGACCGACAACCGATCAAATTCGTCAGCGAATCATGACTATTTGCTTTCGCGAGAAGCTGAAGATACCTCCAAATGTTATCAATGCTCTAATAGAAGGTAGTCATTCTGATATTCGCCAAGTTATCAACATGCTCTCGACTGCCAAGCTCGACCAAGATGCAATGGATTTCGATTCGGGAAAGGAGATGTCCAAGTCCTGGGAAAAACACGTTATCCTCAAGCCGTGGGACATTGTGAGTAAAATCCTTGGAGGGGGGCTCTTCGCGCCAAGCAGCACCTCTACATTGAATGATAAAATTGAGCTCTACTTTAATGATCACGAATTTAGCTCTCTAATGTTGCAAGAGAATTATCTTGGAACCAATCCAATGCTATCCAACACTTACAGCGGGAAAGAGAAGAACCTCAAAGTGCTCGAACTCGTCGATCAGGCCGCCCAGAGTATCAGCGACGGGGACCTTACCGACCGGATGATTCATGGGTCTCAACAACAGTGGGCCCTCATGCCTACTCACGCCGTCTTTAGCTTTGTGCGCCCTGCTAGTTTCGTTTCCGGTAACCAAGCTGGGTCACAGACTGCGTTCACCAAATGGCTCGGTAACAACAGCAAGCAAGGTATGCAATGTCATATAGGTCCCAGGAGAAATGGAATCTGTGCTAATCAAATTGTAGGCAAGCTTACGCGATTCATCAAAGAGGTTCAAGGCCATATGCGGCTTCGAGCCTCTGGGAACTGGCACGAGATTCGACAACAGTATCTACCCTTGTTATGGTACCGACTAATCAAGGAGCTCCAAGTCAAGGGCAAGGATGGAATAGACAAAGTTATCGAACTCATGGACAGCTACTATCTGACCAAAGACGACTGGGATGCAATATTAGAGCTAGGAGTGGGCCCAATGGAAATGGAGCACACCAAAATTGAACCTCAGACCAAGAGCGCCTTTACCCGGGAATACAATAAGGCGTCCCACCCCCTACCATATATGAAGGCAAGCCAGGTCATAGCCCCGAAGAAGAAGTCCAAGGAGAGACCAGACATCGAAGACGCTCTGGAGGGATCAGATTCTGGAGCAGACACAGGCGACGATCAAGCAGTCCTCGATGAAGACGAGCCGCTAGATCTGAAGAAGGATAAGTACGTCAAAGCTCCAAAGAAGAAAAGGCCATCCGCAAAGGGGAAGAACAAGGTCAAAGACGGGAGTGATGAGGGCATGGTTAGTGAGAGCGACGAGGATGTCAAGAACCGGAAAGCAGTGGCGAAGAAGGGGAAAGGTCGTGTCAAGAAGTGATATGTAGTATGTGTTGGAGCATCTACATGTTGTGGGGGTGAGAAAACTTGTACATTGTAATACTCTAGCTTCTAGCTCCTTCACATTGTACGGTAAGCTGTATCGACCTGTTCTATTCTCCGACCTTTTTATAACGCCAAATTCTGGTAAGTGATGAAGACAGCTTGGTAAGGAACGATGTCACTGTGTTAACAAGCCGGCCAATTGTAGACAATTACCGGTCCAAAGTCGCATCACCGGTCTGAAAAGCAACTGAAACCTAGATCACCAAAGAACTTGCACAATGCTTGGGAATTCGAAGCAATCAGGGCTTGATAGCCAAAAAAGCACATTTATTCCCTCAGATACCAATGTGCCAAACAAGGATCTCAGCAGAACTCCATACGTTGCCAAATTGAAGTACGAATCATTAGCCAATCAACACATCCATCCCCGGCGCGACATTCTCTCAAACCGTGATGTTGACAGTGTAGACTCGAAGATACCCAATTCGAGAAGGAGGCTAGGTGCCGCGCCAAAGGCCCCTCTACAGCTCGATTTTCGTTCGACAAAGCCAAAAGACGAGCAGTATAGCCTTCGACACAACCATTCACAAACCGATATCCTGCCCAGTCGTGCCTTCTCGCCCCTAGACAACCTCTCCAATCGCCAACGCGTCATCTCCGATTGGGGCAAGCTCGCCGCAAGTTTAGGCTTTACGGTTCAGAACACAGCGTCGCATGTACGTGAACAGCTAGGAGTCCTACCACGGTCTGCCGGACACCTTCCCCTTGTGTGGAACACCTCTCGAGTTCATAGCCCGGCGGTTCGGTCAGCTTCGGTTCCATCGCCACTAAAAGATGTGCGAAGGTCGGCTGTACCTGGACCAGCTGTGGAAGCAGTCAAGATGACAGCCACTGAAGATCCACCTCAAGGTGTGGGACGAGGCCGGTCTCGGAGACCAGCACCTCTGATGATAGCGCCATCAGTGTTCACCACGGAAGTGAAGAATTACGTCACGCATCAAAAATTCACAGACACTAATCCAGAGACTGGGCGAATCCGAAATCTGGTACAGCTCTTTGCAAAACACCGAGTGGGAACCTTGAGACGGATCGAGGCCATCGCGGACAAGGTGGACGCAGGAAGTCTTACAAGAGAAGAGATCGACCAAGCACTGGATGACTGGGCGATGTATGAGCGTCTCGAGGCCCAGTTCAATGGAAGAGTCAGGGAGTGGATGGAGCGAGCGAGGGAGAGTGTGAATTAAGGGTTTGAGGATGGGGCAGTCTTGGTGCTGTTATTGGTTTCAGGGAGGAGTTTGGAGATATTCTTGGCATGCGGATACCCTTGACGAGCTTTGGCCAGGCGTTGAGTCGGACTACGATCTTGTACTTATGCCTTCATCTCACAGGGTGTGAAATCCTCGAGAAGACATCGTGAAGACCTTTCGAGGCATTGATCACCTTGTTGAAGCTGAAGTACTTGTCAGGCATGAATTTATACAACAAAGCCTCTCACGTTACCGCGGCTTGCCCACTATGGATTTCCAGTATTGTCAGACGGTAATACACGCCATCCTGTAGGATACAGGCATACTTGGGATCCGGGTGCGAGCCAAGGGGCTTCTAGACATTTCAGGGGGAAAGGGATTCCCGTCTTTGGCTTCTGTAGCGCGCAAACCCATCACTTCCTCCCGCAACCTCAAAGGGACAAGTCGAATGCCTGTGCAATCCGCCCTTGAATCACTTTTCTTAGGCGCCTTCTCTCGCAGAATGGGAAGGATTACTCGTAGTAGAAGCGTGAGGCTGCGGTTGGCGCATCTCTGATTGGTCACAGTCGTCTAAAGGTGAAAATCTCCAGAGTACCGGCTCTGTATTGGCTATACCTTTGAAAGGAGGTATGTATGTAGGTGGGGAAGGAAGCGTGGGAAGCAAGCACAAGAAGCCCAACTCCCCGGAGCTTTCTACCTCCGGGGTCCACCTGTAGGGTTCGCTAGGGCTTAAATGTACCAACTTCGTATAACTTGACAACTAGGAGGGGTTCAATAAGGCTTTCGCGACGAGACTTAATTACTTTTAGAAGCTTTATAATTCTATGCGCGAAAGTATCCTATCAAATTACATGGTTGTGTAGATAGGAGAGCGTAGACTAGAAATAAGATTGGACCAGAAGGCAGTGAACTCTTTTATTTTGCACGAGAACTCCACAAGTGCAAAGGAAGGCCACACACGACTTATTGATGTGGAAAGGATGTCATCTCGGTACGAAAAATGCCTTCATCCGAAGTGCTACTCCCTTGGGTGAGACCCTTCCAGGGCAGGTCGACTTCAATTGGCTGGCACGCCGGTCGACGCACCATCATGTCGGTCATCTGCACGAAACAACCACCGCTTTGTGAGAACATGTTTGAAGAAGACCCAACATCGAGGAACTGGTACTATCCACCACTGGCTTGTGGATAATGGCACACCTCGACGCCAACCCGTCGACTCTTCTCGCGGAGCCTCAGGTTGCCCAGGACAGCGGCCTCGAGCGACGAGAGGTGTTCAAAATTCGCTCCTATCAACTCGAAATGCTCGAAGAGAGTATGAAACGGAACATCATTGTCGCTGCTGAGACTGGCTCTGGCAAGACTTTCATGTAATAGCTCTTGTTCCATGCTGTGTAGCGAAAGATGCTAATGCGAACGAAGAGCAATTTTACGAATTCGGGCAGAGCTTGAGCGATGTCCTCCTGAAAAGGTGAGGCTTTAGACCGTCAAAAAGACTCCACACGAGTACTGATACTGCCAGCTGGTATGGTTCTGTGTACCTACGGTCGCTTTGGCTATCCAGCAACACAAGGCTATTGCTACCCAATTGCCCGCTTTCCAAGCTCGCGTATTGTCAGGGGCCGACAACGTCGACTTCTGGACGGAGCAATGGATTTGGGATGAAGTACTCCGGGGCGTTCGTATCATCGTCTCTACTCATCAGGTTTGGAAAGACCCTTGTGACTTGAGATGACCGCTGCTGAGCAGTGTGAAGGTGCTCTTGGAGGCGCTTGGTCATGGCTTTGTACGAATCGAGCAGTTGGCATTGATGGTATTTGATGAAGGTACTCTGTGAAACATGGTCCCTCACGGTGATTGTCTGATTGCTAACAACCTGCCCAGCACACTCGTGCATTGGCAATCACCCATCATGTATGATATTGCGTAGATTCTATCATGATTCTCCTGAAGAAAGACCTGCAATCCTGGGCCTGACCGCTAGTCCGGTGGTCAATAGCAAGATTGGTAAACTTGAGTAGGTAAATCCCCCCGATTCCGGTAACACGCCGTTGATACAATGACAGTTCATTGGAGACTAACCTGAACGCAATCTCACGGACTCCAAAGCTTCATCGGGATGAGCTACTGCGACACGTGCACATGCCAGAGCTTATCCCGCTAATATATGCCACTGATTTCCAAGAACCCCCAGATTCTCCGGCCCTGAAAAGCCTTCAAGCGGTCTATGAGGGTCTTGACATTGAACAAGATCCTTGGATCATCAAGATGAGGTCGGATCCAAATAAGTGCAATTCAAAGGCTCTAACAAAAGCCTTGGTTAGTCAGAAAACGTAAGCCTTTTCAAGCTATAAATCATCAGCGTGAGCGTGCGAGTCCCAAGCAATAACATAGGCACAGATACTGTCATGATCAGATCAAGAGTCTGTGCGATAAAGCGGTAGCCATACGGAACGAATTGGGCGAGTCAGCTACCGACTATTATATCAAAGCATGTATTCAGAAGGTTCAGAGGGGGCCAGCGGATGACTGGTTTGCTATAGAAGGATTAGAAAGCGAAGAGAAGGTCTATCTTCGACAGCAATTGAGTAAGGTTCAATTACCCGTTCAAGGGAATCTGCTCGGAGAGAGATCTCGACTGTCGCCAAAAGTGAGGACCCTGATTGATTTTCTGAGGAATCAGGAACATGTAAGCCGTTCGGGATTGGTCTTTGTCCGTACAAGAGCCGATGTCGCTGTTCTTTCACATATTTTATCTGTGCATACCCCGTTCCTTGCAATTAGCACTTTTGTTGGCGCATCCAACTGCTCTGGGCGCAAGAGCACAGTTGGCGAATTGGCAGACGTAAGAAATCAAAGGGATACGCTGGAGGATTTACGATACGGCAGGAAGGATTTGATTGTCACAACCAATGCCCTCGAGGAGGGCATAGACATTTCAAGTTGCAGTGTCGTTATCTGCTTCGACAAGCCTCCAAATCTAAAGTCATTTATACAGCGGAGAGGTCGAGCAAGGAAATCCGATTCCAAGTATGTAATGATGTTCGAGAGTGGGCCCGAGTCCGAAATTGTATCCACGTGGAGGGCGCTCGAAGATGAAATGCGAAAAATGTACGGGGACGATATGCGAGAAGTCCATGAGCTGCAAAAGCTAGAGGACCTTGAGGACGAAGACTTGGGAGGACGGACACTATTCATTGAGGCTACTGGGTATGTTACTCGTTGAGTTTTGGGGTCGCTGGTAGCAGTATTCGTCACTCACACATTGCAGAGCAAAGCTTACGCTCGGTGATGCTGTCCAACATCTATATCATTTCTGTGCTACTCTACCAGCGGCATCCTATACCGATTTGAATCCAATCTTTACCTTTGAAAGTCACTCCTCGGACTGTATGAAACAGTCTATCTTAGCGACTGTGGTATTGCCAAATTCCGTTGACGCCTCTGTTCGTTATGCACGCGGTATCGCTCGATGGAGGACGGAAAAGATGGCCAAGCGAGATGTGGCCTTCGAAGCCTACAAAGCATTATACAATGCTGGACTCGTGAACATTAACCTTCTGCCTTTGGGTCATGTTGACCAGGGTGTCGACGAAGCCTATGCTGCAGTTGAAAAACGTCCTAGTCTTGTTGAGCTCTCGGATCAAATAAATCCGTGGGTTTCTGTAGCACGGGATTGGCAGGAGTCAACCGAAATTCAGTCATCAACGATCAGAATCCTGGACGGTGCAGAAACATGCGGAGAGATGATACTACTGCTCCCTCGTAAACTTCCGCATATCGCAAACATAGACCTTCATTGGGACGCAAACACGACGTTGAAAGCCTCAATACAGAGCGGGAAACAACTTGACCCCACGGTCAAATCGTCGGCTATTGAAACCACGTCTCTTATGCTAAAATCTGTACACAAGAACAGAATGGAGGATCGCCACGACTTTACAATTCTTTTCTTGCCCTCCGATACCGAAAATTTTGAACGCTGGGCTTATAATCATAGAGGGACGACCAGGGCCACTGACTTGTGCGAAAGTGACGTTGATGACAATGCTGGTCTGATCCGAGATCTCGCCAACAATGGAATGCCTCATATTTTTCACAATGTACGGTATGCATCTGCTGAGGATATATTGAACGCCAATCATAACAATATGATGGAGAAAAATGCCTCTTTGGGAAATAACGATAGTATGGACCTAGATCAAGAAGAACATGCCGAGGCTCTCGTCCTGCTGGAGGTAACGAGATTACCAAAGAAAACCGACTTCCTACACGATTCACCTAGCCAGGATGCCCGAGTCGCAAAAGAGTCGAGGACACAATTGCTGCCTGCGCAACATTGCGAAATGGATAGACTACCACTTAAATATGCATACTTTGCGATGTTCATCCCTTCGATTGTACACAGGATACAGGTGGCTTTAGTCGTGGAACATTTGTGTGACGGCTTATTGTCTCCTTTGCAATTCCGAGACCGCAGTCTAGTTAAAACCGCCATCAGTGCTTCTTCTGCTCTTGAACCAACGAATTATCAAAGGCTGGAATTCTTGGGCGATAGTCATTTGAAGTACTTGACATCTTTGACACTCATGGCTGGGCATCTGAACTATCATGAGGGTATACTATCGCACAAAAAAGACCACATAGTGTCTAACAGCTCCCTCGCCTCTGCTGCTATCAAGACAGGTCTGGACCGGTACATACTCACAAGAGCCTTTACGGGCAACAAATGGCGGCCGATGTACAACGGCCTGGTCACCACCACGGCCGGAGTGAAACGCGATATGTCTAGCAAGACCCTCGCGGACGTGGTTGAGGCACTTGTCGGCGCAGCTTTCCTGGACGGTGGTCAAAAAAAGGCCCTTTCTTCTTTAAATATCTTCCTCCCGGACGTTCCTTGGCTTGAACCTCTGGAGGCATGTCAGACGTTGTACAGAACATACGAAGTATACGAGCAGGACATTACTTCGTTCACCCATCTCGTCCAAATCGAGATGTTGATAGATTACCAAGTCCACCTCAAGCTATTACTTATTGAAGCTGTGACACATCCGTCTCATCGTGGCCCAAACAGCTGTGGTTCGTACGAAAGGCTGGAATATCTGGGCGACGCAGTCCTCGACAATATCGTCACTACGACCGCTTTTGCTCACGATCCACCCATTCCGACCCATCGCCTGCATCTACTCCGTACTGCTCTTGTGAACGGTCACTTCCTTGGCTTTCTCTGTCTTTCACTCTGCATCCTTCAATGTCGCGCCGATCCTGTAGCTGTAGCAGACGACCCGAAGGACATCTCCACAGTTGAGGTGTCGTACACTCTCCATCTCTGGCAAGCAATGCGCCATGCGTCTCCTCACATAACCAGAGACCAGCAGGCTTGTCTGAAACGCTATGCGGAACGCAAGAACACCATAGCGGATCTTCTTGCTCATGGTACTCATTACCCCTGGACTCCTCTCGCACAACTGGAGCCTCCAAAATTCATGTCAGATATGGTCGAGTCCATATTGGGCGCTATCTACATCGATAGTCACGGCTCGCTGTCCACATGTGAAAGATTTCTCGAGCACCTTGGGTTGATGTCTTACCTCCGGAGGGTCATTACAACGCACATAGAATTGCTGCATCCGAAAGAAGAGTTGGGCCAGCTGGCAAACCAGGACAAAGTCAAGTATGAGCTTGGGAAAGAGGGCGAGGCGGGGGAGCAAAGGTTGACTTGTACGGTTGTTGTCGGAGAGAGGAGGGTTGTTCATGTGAATGGTGGGCGTGGCATCATGGAGATTCAGACTAGGGCGGCGGACGCTGCCTGTAGGATCCTAAGACGAGAGGGTGCGAGTGTTTGTGAAGAAGGTGGTGGTACTTCTATGGATGCGGGAATCGGAATTGAGGAAGGGAGAGGATCCGAGGATGAGCAGGAGCAAGAAGAGTACGATAGTGATGTTTACATGAGCGCTAATGAGTAAGGTAGATTGCACTTCTTGATGGGTTGCATCAACTCGATCTAGTCATCAACTGCATAATTTTGCCCAAATATTGTAGCATATCCGTCGTTATTGCAATCTTATCTCCATAAGGTATTGAGGATAGAAACTTCGCTGAGCGAGTTTTGAGCGACGAATCAGATGGGCCTATTCATGAGAAATCTCCTTGGAATTTGGACCCCGTCTAGTAATGCAGTTTTTACTGCTGTCCGGGCCGTTCACAGAACATTCACGCTTTCATAAGGTGTACGACAGGACCGCATTGTTTTGTGACATTTCGCTTCGTTAGAACGATCGATATCGAATGCAGTGAAATGCCTTGCAGACGCCCACATTACAAATTTGTCAGGTAATCTTCTATCTCTGCCGGCGTCAGCTTCCGGAATCTGGGACCCACGGCGCCCTCGACACCCTCATAACCCAGCAGGTCGTTCGCTGGTTCTCCAACGATACCTGAAACGTGGTGTTAGCAAGTATCGACTTCCCCTGAGAAGCACGTCACTGACCAATTTCCACGGTCTCTCCGTTCATCTCCCCCTCGATTGTCTCCTTCAACGTCAATAACGCAATGTGTACCGCATCCTCTAGCTCAAGATCATCCTTATATCTCTTCTCCAGGAATGTCTTGGCGCTCGTGGCGCTCTTCCCAATCGCAGTTGCCTTCCATGGGAAATAGCTTCCGCTTGGATCAACCTGGTATAGACTGGGACCCCCTTTCAATATTCCCCCAGTCTTCCCACTCGCCTTTTTCTTCTCGGCATCGGTCTCTAATCCTTCGTCCGCAAGCTCTTGAGTCTCGGGTTCTACCCCATCATCCCAGCCCGCTATCAGTAAGCTGACGCCATATGGTCGCACTCCTCCGGACTGTGTGGCCTCCTGCATCACCCGGGCAACATCTTGCACAAGGATACGCGTGGGCGGATACTCGTTGTATATGCGTTTATAGCCTGTGTGTGTCACTTTGCGAGCTTTGTCGACGAGGACTCGGTAATCGGGCCCCATGCCAGAGTAGACCATGCCGATGTTTGGGGTTATGAGGGAGACTTTTGAGAGTGAAGGCGGGTCAATGAGAGGGGAGGATGATTTTTTCTCTGTCGCAAGGACGACGCCATTGGTCGCTGGAAAGCGTTTAGATCTAGCATCAAGGTATTGAGCATAGAAAGCAGCTTACCTTTGATGCCCAGAGATGTAACACCTTGATTGACAGCATTGAGAGCGTATTCTGGCGCAATGATATTAGCACTGATATTAGCTCTGATGATGGAGTTTGAGACTATCGACCCTTACCTATTTGCACTAGCTTACCACTGTGCAAAGGTCAGATTGACGTTCAGCGTGTGGAACAGAGGTTTACTGACCTAGGGGAAAAGGTGGTGAGGGAGAAGGAATATCGGTCCGCCATGGCGGATATGGAAATGATATACGGATCACAGCTGTGACTTGCATCAATTTCTTAGCCAATCGGCCAAGGTAGCTGAGGGGAGGATCTGTAGGAGATCTGAAGGATGGATTCGTTCAGTTGATCCAAGCTGTACAATAATGTAGTACAATACATTCAGGCAGAGCTCACTGCACGTAAATAGACGTCGGTGATCGGATGCTCTAAGCTCGGCTAGCGCCACTTTTACGCTTGGCGGAAACCCATCGGGTTTGAGGCCACACTACTCCATACTTAACTTGGGCCCATCTTCTAAGCATCCTCTTACCAGTCATGTCTCTAACCGCACTACAACATTATGTTGTGAGGAGTCACAGAGAACTCGAGGCAGGGTAGTCTCCAATCCTACCCTTTGCTCACTTCCGCCGCTCCAATATGACTTCGACGGGCTTCGAGGCCAATCCAGAATGGCAATGGCCGGAAGGTACTGGCTCACAACCTATGCCTCCGACAGACCAAGAAACCTCGCACATCCCTGATACTTTTCATGAAGAAATTCGTCCTGTTCAGAATGACCACCAACAGGCGCGATCAAAGCCAAAATCGGAAACCTGTCAGCCAAACTCAAGCTCTTATACAACCCGCGAACCCAGGAGAAGCTGGCCCCCAAGGACGTGCCGTATTTGCTTCGAAACGATCGATCCGACCTTTCATCCGTCCTCGGAGAATGTCCCTGGCATATTTCAACAGTCACCATCCGTCACATATGAATCTCCCGACCCTAGTGCTGGTCGTTTATTGCGGCCGTGCAAATGCAAAGGCTCTTCCAAATACGTACACGAAGGTTGTCTGCAAGCATGGCGTCATGCAGACCCAGGATACGGGAAGAGAAATTATTGGCAGTGTCCCACATGTGGCTTTCGGTATCGATTAGAGCGGATGCAGTGGGGAAGATGGATCAGCTCTACGGCGATGCAGATCATCCTGACTATCTCCATCTTTCTTATGGCCCTATTCTTTATGGGATTCGTCGCGGACCCTATCATCAACCTCTATGTCGATCCCCTGTCCGTCATCTCGTCTAACCCATTGTCAAAGGTTGGAACTAAATTAGACCCTATCTTTACCGATGACGATGTGCCCACATGGACGGAGCATTTCGTCAAAGGGCTGGCCTCGCTGGGTCTACTTGGCTTCGTCAAGGTGCTATTCGCCCTTTCGCCTTGGCAATGGTGGCATGTCCGAAGCTCTGGAATAATGAGGACTGGTGGTCAACCTGGGAATACTGGGCGGGATCGTCTCGCAAATGTTAGCTGGATAGTTGTTCTCGTTGGTGTTGGCACTTTCCTCTGGGTATGATTGACGGGTACAGATCCTTCGGGTTAAACGTCTGCTAACGATGCTGCATAGGCCGTATACAAGGGTGTCCGTGCTTGGAGCCGGCGAACGCTGGAAAAAGCTGGGGAAAGAGTTATGGATGTCGCTGGTGACGACAATGACGACGATGAAGAAGGATGAGGTTCTTACTAAAACAGGCAAGCCCCTACTTTTGTAGCGTATAGAAACAATACGCACCCAAGCATAGACAACGAACGCATGGCACAGATGTTGCCCGCCTGCTCACTCCTCCTATGCAGTGTCTGCGAAGATCAAGAAGCGTATCTGTATGTATACTGACACTTGGTTCCGTACTTCTAATCGTGACCGGCTGAAACCTTTGTAACTACGCAAAAACTTAAGTTGTCACCACCGCTTTCCATGGCGTGCCAATTAGTCAATATGCGGAGAGAAACGTGTCGTTGAGAATTCAAGAGGACGCAGCGTCATGCTACGCTCGAGAAAATCATGGGCATGGCCATTCGTTTCTGCCCCAAAGTCTTTGCCAAAGCAATGGCTTCATGGTGCATACCTATCCAAGGGGATCTCAGTGCTCGCGTGAGTGGCATGATCGGCACATTATCTTGCCCGCATCAGTCCAATACTTAGACCAGCTTTGCAGCAGTCGGATCATGAAAATCCATTATTGTGCTGTCTATGCGGTAATGTTACATCACTTCAATACTGTATATAACAAGCGTCCTAAAACACCTCTCACCTTCCGTGGATCTTCTTGTGCTAATGTGAAAAGCACAGCTATACTCAACGAGAAAGCGGCCTTTTCTCTCCAGAAATACTGATTGCCCGTCAGCCTCCATTCTTTTGCTATCAGTAACAAGACTTACATTGGTATCATACTGCCTCGGCAACAGAGTAGCCAGCGCTCTGGGCGCAACAAACATGGCCAATTCGTGCCTACGTCTTTCAGCTTCGATCAAAATGGACCAGCCACAAAGAATACATCCGGCCCTCACACAGAGCCCAGAGTCCCACATCATCGGTGTTATCGTTTCCCGACGGAATAGCTTCGGACCCAAACAACTACGTGAAAGGCAAACACCATAATAGAAGAATCCTACAAATGCTCCCAGGAAAGCTGAAGACCGCACCGCCTCTTCGCATGCTCTCCTGAATGCCCTGACCGACGGCGTCCTTGCCTTCACCAAGAGCTGAAGCGGCAAATAAGTCGCCAAGGCGAACTTGAACGCTCTAGCGAAACGCACAGCAGCGTGCCAATGACATGATGGTCCCGTGCCCATGTGCACCACCTCGCAAGGGATGGGTATCGTCGTGCCAGGTTCACCCCATGCCAGTGGCCAGTCGTACTCTTTGCACATACCCTGTAAAACTGGGGCAAGTCCAGTGCCTTGGCCGTAGACGAATCTTCCCGCCCGTGCTTCTCTCAACGTTTCGATCAGGCGTGAATCAATCTGCGCAGCTTCTCCGATCCATTTATTATAGGCGCGAGGGAGGCGTGTGGGAAAGTAGACCCATGCCCACATGACCGTGCCTGAGCTTATGGCAAAGACTAAGCTGTCTGCATGACGGGATATTGCGGATGAGATGAAGCGGTTCGGCAACATATTCTCACTAGGAATCCTCGAATGACGCCAGAGGTTGACAATAATGGTATCGATGGCGCGGGCGACAGCAAGGATGGTGAGGTCTATAGTTTTGCCTGCGAAGAAAGGGGCCGTTTCATGGATATCGGCTAACTTGATGATAACGGAGGTTTTCGGTTGGGAGGCAATTTCTGGAAGCTGGCCTTTTCCGTCGTATTTGTCCTCGCCCGTTCGCGATCTCTGCACCTTCGTACCTTTGGGCGCATTAAGCAATTGTAGACTAAACCAAGCTGACACGGTGGCAGCAAGAAGACGAGACACCATGTAGCGTGCGTTACGAATGTTTACTATGTTTATATTCTTACGAAGAAGGCCTTGACAGGCATAGTCGTAGAGTAGACGTAACGGCAATTGCAAGAAGGTGTACCCTCCCACGATTGCGGCACAGAAGCTTGGGAATCTTCGAAGGGCAAGGGAGTCTTTCAGAATGGTGTATATCTTCAACAGACATGTATAGTCAGCTTCCATTGGCATAAAGCTCCACGTAAGTGGAGGTCATCACGAACACAGAATAGCGTACGAGATTGAAGACCGAGAAAAGGGGAACCCTGGGCGACTGTCAATACTACTGTGGGCACTCACAGATGATAAAATTTGCTGTCTTGCTGGCTTCTTTTGATAAAGATGGAAAATGAGCTTTAGCAGCCTCGGCGCAGTAGTAGAGACATAGGCCAGTCCCTGATAATCATCCCGAATGTCAGTATACACCTTCCCAGGGAAAGATACGGAGCTTCGAGCTGTACTTGAGGACTAAACATTCCGAAGACAAGGCTCGAAACTTAGACTTTGACACCAGACAAGGTATCATGGGCTGGTGAAGACCTACATACGCTCTCAGCAGCCTGTCCTCACATGTTAAAGTCAGTCAAACACGCTCTCACCACAGTGTCGTTGCATTGATCAGAGATCTTGAACAGCAAGAGAGACGACTCACGGCAGGAACAACGACAGATCTCGGCCAGAATGTATCGAGATCCCTTGGCGAGTTGCTGCTTTTGCCATACGGAGCTGAAATATATCCTATATGGTAGGCATAGACAGGCAACGCACTGATTTGAGTATCAAGTATAATGCGTCCTTTCCATTGTCTACCACCGATTGCCTATGAATTGTCTTAGGAATCTAGCATAACGAAGGTCAAAGTTTAGGACTTCTATGAATTTACGAGTTCATGAGACAGGGAGACGTGATGCAGGTTCGGGTGGGTCTTGATGATTTTGAACGGGCCATGTACTTGATTTAACGCGCCTTTTTAATGGAGAGATCGGGAGTGGTCGGGAAGACCCGGCGCTAAAGAGCGGGACGGGTAGCTGTTTGCCCTCAGCCCCTAGCCCCTGTCGTTAAGTCTAACGCCAAAGGGTATACGCTAAAGGGAACGAAGGTGTATATAGTAAGACCGTGTTATAACGATATGTCATTTGCACATGGGGACATCGTTATAAAAGGGTTATCCTTATAACGAGGTATAACTAAGCTGGAAGTATAGAGCCTTGGCACGTGTAGAAATCCTAGTTAAGAAAAATTTCAGGGTCTTAGAGGGGGCGAATACCAAAAATACCTTACTAAAGTAATCTCTCCTACTAATAATAAGTAAAAAATAATCTAGTCTATAATAATACCTACAAAGATTTCTTTAAAACATAACGATATATTATTATATTACGAATATTATTAAATTATATTGAAAATAATTATATACACGATAGGATATTATTATCAAGGGGATTATTATAGTTCTTAATAGCTCTTAGCCTACTACGGAAGGCTTCCGTAGTTATTATATATAGTTATAGATCCTTCTTCTCTATTAATAGATTATCTTTTACTACCTATATTAGTCTACCCCTAATAATTAGTAGTAATTCGTATACGTATTTATCTTTAAGGTACTATATAATTACTAAGAAATACTAACGCTATCCTTATAACATTAACGTTATCCTTATAATACTAATAATCCTCCTCTTAGTCCTTTAAGTCTTATAAGCTATATAAATAGCTTTATTAATTACTTCTATAACTAAATTAACTTATATACCTTATAATAAGGGCCTTCTTTTATATTACTCTAAAGTATTATAGAAGCCTTTAGAAGATAACCTTATACTAAGCCCTTTAAGTTAAATAACTCTTTTAATTAATAGATACTCCTTCCCTAGATATTATAAAGCTCCTTCCTTTTAAGATAGCTAGATAGCGGTCTCCTAATTGATAGTTATATAAGTTAATTACTATTTTTATCTTCTTTAATTTTACTTCCTTCCTTAGCTTTATAATTAACTTTATAATAGCTATTAATATTATTAGCTTATAAGGTAGCTACCTTTCATAATATTTCACTTTTATTAATTATAGCTAATTTAGTCTTATTATTAATTAGTATACCTCTTAATATTATTACTTAAGCCTACTTAATATTTAATTTCTCCTAAACTAGTTACTAGTATTATTAGATTATCTAGAAGGTAACTTATAAAGTTATCTATTTTATTATTATTAATTATAAGAGGCTTATATCTTTACTACTATCTTAAAGGCTAGCCTTATTATAAGATATTAGAGTAAGGTCCTTAGACTTAAATTAATCTAAGCTTACCTAGCTAAGTAACTAAGTTATTAACTTACCCCTCTTTAAGGTATTTATAAAAGCCTTTATTATTACTATTACTTAGTTATATAAATTTACTAGGTCTTTATTAATAGGTAATATACTTAAACTATTATCTACGTCTACCTTATTAAGAATTACTCTGTTAGTTCTAACAGAACTATTAGGCTCCTATTTACCTATAACTTAAGGTATATTAGTTAAAGGTGAAATAGATTATTAGTCTTTATTATTAAAGCCTTCTATAGATATAATAGCCCCTTTCTTATAAGCCTAGGCTAATTAAATAGCTACTATTATTACCTAAGTAATAATATTACTATAAAACTAGTAGTAAGTTAATAGTAATTAAGCGAATTTAAATCTTAATTAAGGACCTTATTCTACTTAATTTTATATTAGAGATATTAGCTACTTTAAGCTAAAGCCTAATATACCTATTATAAAAGTTAAGGATAGATATAATATCTATTATAATATCTTTAGTTTTATTACTAGGTTAAAGGTAAAGGCTACTACTGTAGATATAGCTATACTATAATAGAATCTT
>JAABUW010005486.1_pt1 | contig 16474 bp, 21 predicted proteins | sample 5560081 | NCBI WGS metagenome assembly JAABUW01 (sample SAMN10711882, study PRJNA513363) | rock metagenome | isolation source: Antarctica rocks | place: Antarctica: Victoria Land, Knobhead sud | reverse complement strand
TAGCATCCCATCAGCCCCAGAACAGATTCCCAGGCCGGCTTAACTGGGCCAGTTAGCCGCTGCTCGCCTCCGGTTACGGTTGGCTAACCACGGTTACTTCGGTTAGGGTAACCTAAGTTACCGGTTACCTGCCGCTACCTGCCGCTCGCGCGTGGACAAGTCGCGGCCGAACCAAACTTGGCTTTGCATATCAAGACAAGTCAGGCACGGCAAGACACTGCGTGTCGGAGCCAGTAGTGACGCCCTGAGCAGCCTGGTCGCGAGTTTAGTCAATTCGGGGCATCCGAAGTTGTCTATTGCAGGTGCAGCAGGCCCTCCAGGTGGTTGTGTCTGCTCAAAGTGGTTCCAAGTATCGTGCATGATATCTTCAAGCAGCTGGGGTGTGAACTGGCCAGTCAGTCCCACGGGCAGTTGAAAATCAGTAGCACCGTGGTGCGGCGGTCAACGCCAAGCTCTAGGAGGCGCCGCCAGGCAGAGGCTGCCGCAGTGGCCGCCGCCCGATGGTGAGCTGGACACAACACCATGCTGGCAGGCTGGTGCTGTGGTCGCCATGTCCTTGGCATCCAAGGCTGCACCGCTGATCCGTGTGTTGCGGTTGCCTCGTGACACACTGGCAAGACGACAAGCGCACTAGCCTACATGCCCGGACCCTCCTATGATATGCTCTGTAACTCATGCGCACAGTCGGAGAAGACGCTGGTGCTGCGCGTCAAGCGCAAGAAGCTCACGGTGTTTGTTACTGCGGAGCCAACGGACACGGTGTTGGAGGTCAAGGAAATTCTGCACGACCTGCTCTCACAGGTGGGCTCAATCTCCGTCTTGGCCTCTCTCCTGCCCAAGGGTGGCAAACTCGAATTGTTCAAGGCATGACGAGCTGTGTGCGGAGGCCAAGGAGAAGCCGCACGACCTCCTGTGACAGGCGAGTACGACCGCAGAACTCTGGCCAATGCTCAGCATCGCAACTACACGATGGCATTGGAAACAGATGCTTGTTCCCGGTGGGCGGCAGCGGCCACTTTGCGATGCGGACTGCTGGACGACATCGGGACCTTCCACCCCTCTGCAGCATCGATTAACGGAAATACTGAACCCCTAATTCTACCACACCCGCTGGAGGCGCAGCGGCTGTTCCGTGATGCGGAACTGCTGGACGACGGCAAAACCCTGACACCCCCGTCATCATCAACTGCCCGTGCTGTTGGATTCGCTTACTGAAGATGCTCTGTTGTGTCCTCCTGGCAGCCGCCAGAGGCGCAGCGGCTGTTTCGGGATGCGGAGCTGCTGGACGACTCCAAAACCCTGGCGGAGCTGAGGGTGGAGAACGACAGCGTGCTGGCGCTGACATACCAGATCAAAGGTGGGTGATATGTGGCCCGCTCTTGCGAAGCACTGATTGGCGCAAACATCATATACCTTGCCGCCCGTTCCTGCCTGCACCACACTAGCAGTTTTCTGCTTGTGCTGCTCAGCACTGGCAGTACTCCTTGCTCAACAGATTTGCGCCGACCAGGTCGTCTTCATGCAGTCAACCGAAGAAGCACATGCGCCTGACCAATTCCGTTTGTGCTGCTGTTCCGTAGACAGCACAGAGTGGGAGGTGGTGGACATCACGGCGCTAGACGTGGCGAAGGAGGGCGGCCGCGCATACTACGAGTAGGCTTTGGTGCCTGAGCCAACGACGGCGGAGCGTTCCGTTCGCCATCGCATCAGGGACAGCAGTGTACCAGTGCTGTGCGGCAGGAGACCGGGCAAGTAAGGGGAGGCGATGACGGAGGGGGCGCCAGGTGTGCGCGAGTGTCTTACACACGACAATAGCGGCTCATGCAGCTGGTGCTGCGCTGGCGCCCGCGTGATGGCGAAGCAGCCGCGCCCTCAGTCAATCCCCCCACAACGGCAGGCAGGCTAGCGCATGGCCGGGATCGCAAGCGGGTTGGGCTGACGCCGCAGCTGGGGCCAGCCACGAAGGACAAAACGGCATGAAGGGCGCATCGGCAGAGGCATAAGATATCTACAACGCGTGAGATGATAATAACTGCCCTAATACGTGCAGCTGGCCGCTTCCGCGGCGGCTTCAAGCATGGCGCAGCACATGTACTGCCTTCACATTGTCTACAAAGTCTTGCAATCTGAGAGACGTGGTCTGTCGCATCGGTTTGTTTGCTGAGGCACCTTGATGGAAGCTGCCCAGTCGGGGTTCGATCACTGATGGGCAGCAGTATCCCCTTTCGACTTCCGTGCACGTTCCCACCAGCGCACAGAGCACCGCCCATGGTTGCAACGCCAAAGAAAGGAATGCAATAATATCCTGGAAGCTTCTGCGTCAAGTAAAAAGCTGTGGCAAAGCCATCCCGCAAGTATTGCCAAGGGTGAAGTGGGTGCATCCCTCCTTGCCCTCGTGAACTCATACAGTTTTCAGCGTCGATGGTGATCTGAGCACCAATGTATCGGACGGTCAAGCAGCGTGAGTCCCAGGGCATCAATTCGCGAGAGTTGCACAGGCGTGTCTCCGCCGAGAGCGATCTGGTGCAGCGTCTCAAGCGACAGCGCCTGCTGGACGGGCATGATGGCTGCGTCAACACAGCGGTAGGCTGCTGCCCCAGCAAAGCTCTCGCTGTCATCGCCCAATCGCTCAATGCGGCACGGTTTGCACATGCCACAAGCGAGCTTCCGGGACCATTCCGGAAGGCGTTCTCGCGGCTGATCCGTCCACATGGCCTGCATTACATTCAGTGTTTCGCGCTCATATCGGACCGTTGCTGCGGCATCTTGCGAGGGCTTGACCAGCCAACGTTCATTTGTGCGCGGCCAGCGCATGTCTGCACATCCTTTTAGCCGATCTGCTTGTTCATGAACGTTGACGTTCACCAAAGTCAGCAAACACACAACTGCGAAACGTTCTTGCCAGGCTGGCATTCGCCCGCGCAGAGCTTCACGCCGTCGGGCATGCACCTGCTGTCCGGTTCAGACGACCATGCGGTCATCCTCTGGGACTGGCAAGCAGGTGACACACGCGCGCAGGGCATTTTAAACGAGTCAGAACCAGTGCGCGCCCCATTCGTGGGCTGAAGACTCGCCCTGTGGAAATTCAACTTGCATTTTGAATGCCGCTGTGCGACAGCAGTCACGCCAGTTGCCGTCGTACTCATGCAGGGGAGCAGCGGCTCAAGTACAACAGCGGGCACCGCAACAATGTGTTCCAGGCGCGCTCGCTGTTGGGTTTAGGGTTTAGGGTTTAGGTTGCTTTCCAGGCGCACCGAAACTCATTCCCGGCGACTCCCCAGGCCCACGACCCACTGTGTTACATTTGCGGCGCAACCCCCTTGCACACGCGGTTTGCTGACGATGTCGTTCGAGAAAAGCGCTGTCGGTACCGCAGGCGCGCGCGATTCCGCACTCCAACGACGCGACCGTCGTGACATGCGCGGCGGACGGGCAGGTGAGATCGCCTCTTTGATCTGCTGGAGGCTCGAGCGCCGCCGCGGTGATCCGTGCTGTGAACCACCAGCAATGGACCTCCAAATACATCATGTCGGACGATGAATAAGCCACGGCGTTGGTCCCAAGGTGTGTGTGGGAAACGTCCCAGAGGCGGGGCGGGCTGAAAAGGCGCGGGTTGCCACACACCGCGAGAGAGGGGTTGATATTGCGTGTGGGTATCGCAGCATCACCCTCGAACTTTCTCGTCTTTCCGCAGGTCCGCGTCGGCCACGTGTCGGAGGGGGGACGAGTTGAGACGGCGCTCCTCACCACGCACTCTGGGCGAGCGCACAAGCTGGCACTGGAGCCCGGCGCGCCTTCCTGCTTCCTGTCCTGCGGCGAGGACGGCGCGGTGAGAACCCATGCTACATATGCGAACTCGAGACTCGGACATCATTAGGATATCTGGAGCGCACAAGCTGACCCTGGAGCCCGGCGCGCCTTCCTGCTTCCTGTCCTGCGGCGAGGACGGCGCGGTGAGAACCCAGGCTACAGATGCGAAGGTTGAACGTAAAGTCGAGACATGGACATCATTAGAATATCTGGGGCGCACAAGCTGGCGCTGGAGCCTGGCGGCCGACCTGCTTGCTGAGCTTGCGGCGAGGACGGTGCGGTGAGAATCTGGTCATGGATACGGGGATTCTGAGCAGCTGACATTCATCTTCTTGTGCAAATCTGCTCATGCATTTCGCGCACTGCCTGGCGCTGGCACCCAGAACGTCAACCGGCTTGCTGTCCTGCGGCGAGGACGGTGCGATTGGGATCTCGATCGACAGCGCGAGGATTCCGCGAGCATTCAGCAACACGATTCGGAGCCCACAAGCTGATACTGCAGCCCGACATAGAAGCGCTGACCTGTTTCCTGTCCCACGCCAAGGACGGCGTGGCGTTTTTCTTTTCCGGCGCGGCTTGCGAATCAATCACGAGCAGCTCGGTCAAAAACCCGCAACAGAGTGCCAAGCACCACACAAACTGGCGCTGGGTGCGTGGGGAATACTGCGGCGAAAATGGGATCCTGCAGCTTCCTGGGCAGTGGCCACTCCAGCGGCCGTCGCGAGGGCATCCAGGAGTGTGAACGCACACAAATGGCTGCACTTTCAACCTTAAATTTCCAATCTTAATATCAACCTTTAATTTAACTAGCTATCTGAAGGGCGACCCTTGCTGGCAGGCACGGCTGCCGCCGCACGCCAGGCTGCGACTGTGGGTGTCTGGCTACGCCTCGGCCTGCAAGTGCAAATTGTGCCAGGCGCAGCCTGTGATCCAGATAAACGGTGTGCTGTGCAGCTGGACAGCCGGAGGCCTGATCAGTGGCAGTGCCGAATAAGAATTCGACATGCATGCATGTGGTTGGTGCGTTTCACGCCTTTCCTCAGAGGATGCTCGTCAAAACGCTCTAGGGTTTTTACGTTGAACACTCACGTGCAGTGTTTCTGGGGGTGGTCTCCTGTTGCAGGATCAAAACCCCTGCCCCATGTCATAGGTGCACCACCTCTTTCTGCGGGCGCCGTGTGAGTGCCAATCGCACTTCTCGCACCATATCAGACTTTCAGAGGCTCCCAGAAAGCGAACTGTGTGAGTCAGCGTCCTGCCGCTGGTTGACGGGTGCGGCATGCCGACCTACGGGGTCATTGGCGTCTGGGGGGCAGTCGAACGGCAACACCCTTGACAGCAGATGTCTCAAAGTGTCTTGACAAGGCAATTTCTTTTGCAACATTTTTTTCAACATTTTCTCAACATCTTTTCAACATATTTTCCAACATCTTTTCAACCCCCTTGTAACAGGTGCGGCACTTCGACCTGCGGGCGCCGCGCGGGCCGGGCCGCCGCCTGCTGGTGTGTCGCGCCACCGCACGTCGCAGCTCAGGGGTGCGCCACACATTCTAAACCCTAAACCCTAAACCCCAAAGCGTGTGCCCCACTTGCGCCCGCTTCATGGATCCTCTGGACGACAGCCCTTGAGCGTGCACAGCAAAGCCAAAGCTACAGCTAAAGCTAAAGCTCAAGCTTTTTCGGACAAGCAAAGCTTAGGATATAGATTCAGTAAAACCATTATTTTTTTCCTATGATTGTACTATATTTAGCACTCCAGCAGACGAGAGCGCGCCAGCTTCCGGCCTGTCTGCTGTATGACCCGCATCATCAGCCACGCCGCCGTGTCGTGTCCGCTGCGCAGTTGAGCGGCGTGCTCGAGCTGAACTCTATCCACTGCAACGAGGCGCGTCCGTGGCAGTTTGTGGTCGGCGGCAGCGACGAGTCGGTGCGGGTTTATGACCAGCGGCGCGCGGATGACGGCGTCCGCGCCTGCGGCAGTGCGTCAGCTTCCATCGCGCAGCCTGTGAGGCTCCCCCCCGCCTCTCGTAGTCCTGTCAATGTCGTGAACCGGATGTTCAGACTCTGCATCAGTTTACCGCTGCCCACACGAGGTTGACGGCGGTGCTGGCGGCGGCAGTGCCATATTCTCATCACACAAAATTGTATTCCTGATATACCATAAATAACTTTTAGTCTTATGGTCGTATAGTCTTATATACTTTATACTTTATAGTCTTATAGACTTATAGTCTTAAAGTCTTATAGTCTTATGGTCTTATCACACAACAGCCTAGACGAGGCATTCAGGAAACCACCTGACTTCTCGTTTCTTGCTGCCACCGGCAAACGCGCCAGGTGTGCGCTGGGTCATGCTTTCGGTGGTAAACCCTAAACCCTACACACCTGCCAGTGTACATCTGCCACAAGCAGTCAACCTGCGATCAGGACGGCTGGATACGCCAGTTTAGGGGTTGGGATTTAGGGTTTATGGTCTAGGGTGCAGACATTCTGATGGTTGCTGACGCACCGGGCCTGGGGAGTATTCCAGCAACCTGCTCTTGCTTGCGCGCAGCCTCCGGCTTTCGGGGGACTTTCCGCATCTGCGGCGCGGCTGCAGATGCGGCAACGCGGCCACCGAACCCGTACTGAGTACGATGGCAGATGCACAATCGGGGACGCCATATTTGTACATGTTCCAATCCCCTATTTGCCCGAGCCTAGGTGCGGAAGCCGATGCCGTTTTGCCCCCGCGCGGCGTCGGCCGCTCGGCAGCGAGCCCGGTGGAGATTCAATGACGGAAAGATCAACGACGAAAAGATCAATCTGGTCACCCCTCCGTCTTTTCATTCGGATGCGGAAGCTGGTGCCTGCGGCGCCGGCCGCTCGGCTGCAGGGTCGGTGAACTCCCAGCTGCACAGCCTGAGGAAGCTTCTTTCGTGATTCGAATCCACGGCCCTCTCTGTTTGCGTTTGCTTGCGGAGCCTGGTGCCGGCACTCCTGCAAAGAAAAAGGGCAGTGGTCGCTGCGCGGCAGGCACAAGCACAGCCAGATGCCGGGTGTGATGAAACGCCATCACCCAACCCCCTTGTAACCTTTCATGCAGGTGCGGAAGCTGGTGCCTGCGCACCTTCGGCGCGGCGGCGGCCGCTCGTCGGTGGGACCTGTGCACGTCACCTGTGCGATGTTCAACGTGGATGGCGAGATTGCAGCCACGTACAACGACGAAGTGAGAAGAATTGAAAAGGCAAAACCCAAATAAATCAACAAATAACTTAATTTAATTCAACACATACATTAACAACCCCTTGTGGCGTCTGCGACATCAGAAAGCGGTGACGGGATTGCGGCCATGTACACCGATGAGGCGAGGAATCGAAATGGCTGGATCTGGAAGTGAGCAGGGGAACGCGGCTGGCTGGGCGCACGCCACAGCGACGAAATTCCTTCCAAGTTGACGCGGCGGGAACAGCAAAATCAAAAGCAGCTTTCTCGCAAGTGGCGCAGCACATGCTAGGGTTTAGGGTCTGCCCAAATCCAAATCCGTTCGGGCAAAGCTGCACTTGTTTCCATTGATTTCTCCATTGATCTAATCTGGTCGACGCCCATACAACAATGGCCAAGGCTGTGGAGGCTGCCGCTACATGTAGCAGACGATCGAAGGCTCTGTGGTGATGCAAGCTTGCGGAAGCTTGCGGAAGCTTGCGGAAGACATGGTCCTTGTAGCCCATGTTGTAGACCATGTTGTAGACCATGTTGTAGACCATGTTGTAGCCCATGTTGTAGACCATGTTGTAGACCGACTGGCACATTCAGCAGCTTATGCTGGACACCCCCGGCCAAGTCGGGCAGCCTCATGCCCCTTGCCTCACGACTCACGCTTCGTGAACTGACGCAGCGCAGCACTTCTGCCAGAAGCTGGCAGCCGTCGCACTGAGCAGCTGCGGCAGGCATGCTTGTAGATAGATGCAGTAGTTTTTAAGTGTGCAGGGGAGCCTGCCGCCCACCGTGACGCCGACCGCCCCAGTCAAACCAGACCTAAACCCTAAACCATAAAACCTGAACTTACGCAGCGTGCCGACTTCTTCCTGCGGGATGTGTACCTCTCTGCAGCAGCAGGCTGCCGGCCGGCGAGGGAAAAAAAAGGAAAAAGAAAGGGAAAGAAGAGGGAAAGAAAAGGAAGAAATATCTCCGCTGAGCCCTGAAGCCCCAAAACCTGAGTGGCTATTCCCTGCTGCAGAATGTGTACCTCTTTGCGGCGGAGCAACAGGCGGATGCCCAGCCAGCGACGCGCCACAAATGCCAATCGAATCTCTGACATTAGTCATCGCCTCTTCTGCAGGGCGCGGTCACGAGGACCACGAGCAGCAGGCGTTAGGGTTTAGGGCGGCCGCTCAGCCAGCTACTCGCCACAATGTGCCCATCGAATCAGAGCATATGTTGACCGCTCAATCGCACAAAAATCGCCTCTTGTGCAGGATGTGTACCTCTTCGCAGCGGAGCAGCAGGCGGCTGCCCGTCCAGACGCCAGCCGCCGGCCGGGCGCCGCTGGCGGCGCTGGCCCCAGCAAGCGCAGCCGCGTAGACGGAAGCGACCCCGCGGCGGCAGTGGAGGCGCCAGGCTCGTGCTGCCACTGCTGTTGCCGTTGCTGCTGCTGCTGCTGCCTCTCTGGAACATCACAATAAAAAATGCTGTGAGAACTGAGGCGGCGGATCGGGCCCCAGCCAGCGCAGCCGTGTGGATGTCAGCGGTGCTGAAGCGGCGGAGGCGCCAGGTGTGCTTCTGCCTCTGTCTGCTTCTCTCAGGTTTTCGGCAAACTCGGGGGGGGGGGGGGGGGGGGGGGGGGGGGGGGGCGGCAGCACCTCAGCGCAGTGGACAAAAGCAAGGCGGCGGCGACTGCAGCACCAAATCCGCGGCACTTGCAGCCTCCTGCATCTGCTGGACTCTTGTTCAGAACAAGTAGGCCTTGCACTCAGAAGAAGGTCAGGTCGTTTTGGTTTTAGGGTTTAGGGTTTAGCTACTGGCTTGCGAGCCAGTTGTGGCCGCACGGCCTTCCCTGTGAACCACAGCAGTCTGGCAGCGGCGTGCAGTGATAAGGGACGCAGCTGCATATCTTGCCACCACCATCAGCAGCTGCGCAGCCAGTCTCTCAGCATAGCTGGCGGCGGAAGGCGTGTCATTCAGGGTTTGAGTTCAAGGGTTTGTGCCCCAATGCATCACAAGCGGATGTCGATGTCGCCACAGCGGCAAGCAGCGGCGCCTGGCTTGACTGGCACGCCAGCTGCCCTTGTCAAGGTTAGGGTCATGTAGTCGTGACCTTAAGTACAGTAGTGACATCCCAGGCTCGCGGGTTGTGTGTTGGGAGTAAGCGGAGCAGATGCCCAGTGGCTGTAGCGCCTCTGACGCCTGTTGAGCAATACAATATTACCGTGTAATATTTAATCAAGCAACTAAAAGCAAGTTTTAGAATTTTGTTTTTTTCTAACTTATGCTAGTTAGTAATTTTATAACATCTTAATCTCATCATCGAAGTTAAAACCTAGCATATTAGGTGTATCGCGAGGGTTTATCAACGCCCAGGATGCAGTCTACAGACGGCTGACCGGCACTCGCGCATTGCAGGAGCTGCGCAGGAGCGGTGCTCACTGGCAGCAGAGGCGCAGCAGCGGGGAGGCGGCAGGCAGCAGGATGCAGCGGAAGGCCCAGTCAGCGTGGCGGCAGCAGCCGACGCCGCCGCGCCACAGCAGCCGCCGCCGCCGCCGCCCGACGACCCGCCAGCCTCTGCAAGTGCGCCCTCGTCTTGCTTCCTGCATCCTGCATCCCCACAGCAGCCTGCATTCCATTCGTTGCTTGGCGCAGTTCACTTCGTGAACCTGGCATCCGTCAGTATCTCTCAATCAGACCACAGACAAGCACCACGCTTGATATGGAGCGCACCACTAGCCGCTAGTTCCTGCAAACTAGTATACCCGTCACACATTATCTCACAATCTGCCTTTCTGCCGCCCCTGCCGCGCAAACCCAACACAGGGAAGCCGCCGAATCCGACGGGTGAGGAGCCCCTTGCCGCCGTCCACTGCATGTGCATCGCTGCACCCAGCAGTTGGCGCAAGCGACGGCGAGGCACTGCCCTCTTTCGTGACAGGCGAGCGGCCGGATCCGTGGGGCGAGGAGCAGCACCCGCCGCCGCGACGGCAGCCGCTCCGCCGGCGCAACGCGTTCATGCTGCCGGCGCGCCTGCTGCGCCAAGGAGCTGTGGTTCCTGGGTCGTCCGATGGTGCGCGGCTGGACCTTGACACCTCTCACAATCAGACAGTGATTAGTGATTTACGAGCCTCAGTTTTCGACATGCAGCATAGTCGTGCTGCCGATGCACCTGGTGCGCGACGGACTGTCGCCCCGAGCTCCGTTTCCGACGGTCCGCGGCTGAGGAGAACTGAAATATCTTGGCACTGTAGCATCTGGCTCCGACGCAAAGCTCGTGCCGCTGGGCGTCTGGCACAGCAGGACGCGATCCAGATTTGCAGGTCTGCCCAGCAGCTTTGCACTCTGTCTTAGCTACATCCAGCTCAGCCTGTGCAATCCACCCGCGGCACATCCGCTGCAACAGGGGGGGATGTCATCCTCTGAGCTATGTGACATCCATCCCAGTAGGCAGGCTTGCGTAAGCGGAAGATCGTCTTTACTTTCGGCACCGCATGCACGCATGACTAACCGCACTGCTGTCTCCCAGCTGATGCAGCAGGGCACGGACAGTGTCGTTGCCATTCTTGCAGGCGGTCGCCCGCCAATATGCTGTGCCATTGCACCAGCCAGTAGAATTGCAGAAGGTTTTCCATCGTTCGTGAAGCAGTCACGCCTGCTGCCACCGCGGCGCATGCACCTTATTAGGGTTTAAATCCTAAACCCTGTTGCAGGTTCTGCGGCAAGGAAAGCGCTGGTCTTGGACACCATGACAGGGGCCGGATGTCGACATTTCATTGGTCTGCAGAGGGGAACGGGCGGGCGACGTGATGAACCGGACATCGAGCTGCGGTAGTATTTTCCACGAGATGTCGGATGGGTTGACCGAAAAAGAGCAGTCTGATCCGTTCATCACTGCAGAGGTGGGTGTGAGGCGGAAGGGGGGCGTGGCGAAGGTGGCGGACTTGATGACAAGGTGTTGCAGCAGAATTGCGCCCAATTGATTGGACAGCTTCTTCAAGCTCACCTGCGCCAAGCGACTTTTAGTTTGTTTTCTGCTGCACAGGACGATGAGTGGGATGACAAAGCGGTCCCAGACGACGGCGGCGGACCGGATGACGAGTTGCTGCGGCAGATTTTCTCTGCATCTCACCTACCTGCCACGACTGACTGTTTCCCACTGCAGAGGAAGATGAGTGGGAGGACGAGGATGATCCAGACAGCGGCGGCGGCGGATCGGACGAGGTGCTGCAGCGCTACACCGGTGCGTTTGCCCGACCCCTAAAGCCTAAACCCTAAACCCTAAACCCGACCGTACCCCCCACCAGACGTGGTCCCCTGCTTGCCGTTCTCTTGCTCAGGACCATATCGGACGCACCAGCGATCACTTATACAGCACTGTGTGGGAAGGCGTGCGGTCTGCACGCCGGCGCAGGCACTCCAGGGCACTGTCATTTTGCTGTGCTGGGTTTAGGGTTTAGGGTTTAGGGCTGGGTTAGGGCAGGTGGACACACCCGCTGCTGACACATGAGTTTCTTGTATTCGCAGGTCACCGAAATGGGATTCTTGTATTCGCAGGTCACCGAATGGGTTTCTTGTGTTCGCAGGTCACCGAAACGCGCAGACGGTGAAGGGCGTCGCCTTCTGCGGCGCCAACGACGAGTACGTCATGTCCGGCAGCGACTGCGGCCACATCTTCATCTGGGACAGGGTGATTTCGCTTGACGTCGAGTGCCAAACTGGTGATAAAACAGCCCTCCTCACATCTGGCAGCGATCCCGGCCACACCTCCATCAGAGGCAAGGCGTGTTACCATTGGCATCGTCATTGACGTTTCCGGCTAGCAATCAGGGCTGTGCTTGCCAAAACCCGTTGTGTGGCGGCGAGTGCTAGGGCAGCAAACATTGAAACGGCCTTGTGCCGCTGCCGTGGCTCAAACCTAAACCCTAAACCCTGTAAGGCACGCCGCAGACGCTTGGCGGCCCCTGTGCCATGACGTGATGCAGCGCATGTGGTGTCTTTGCTGCACGTGGCTGCCAGCAGCGGGCTGCCAGCCACCTGCAGTCAAGAACACCAGGTGCAATGCCTTCCGTCTCACAAAGCTCCTCCACGCGAAGAGCTTTTCACACCGCTGAAATGAAGGTACAGGAAATGAAGGCCGAAACCTCGGCGGCCCCATCCCATACACGCCGCCCTGCACGGCGCGACGGGAATCTAATCATGATGCAAGAACTAGATTCCAGGAGCCTACAACACCCTGCCTGCAGCGTCGGCGGGCAGGCGGCAGCAGGCGCGGCTGCATGACAGGCACAAAAAAAAGCAATAAAAGAGTTTTGTATCTCATCACAGCGTCTGCTGGACTTGTCACTGACAAACTCGTGCACTGCAGGTCGGCGGCCGGCTGCGGGCGTGTCTGCCGGGAGACGAGAACGTAGTCAACTGCCTGGAGCAGCACCCGTCGCTGCCGCTGACGCTCGCCACATCGGGTGCGCCGCCTTCATATATATAAATATATAAATATATGTATATATATGTGAAATAAGTAAATAAATAATAAATAAATATTTTATTATTATCATTTCACTTCTGCACTACACGCCAACAGTTGTGCAGGCTGTCGCGAGATCCCAGGCGGATGAGGGATGTGGTGGATCGGGAATGTGCGCACAATTTTTGCAGCGGCACTCGCCGCAGCTGCTGAGGCCTCTGCTGTCAGACACGCTGACGTGCTCTGCCAGTTGTGAAGGTGTCATGGCGCACCAGTCGTTCTAAAGGCGCATCTGGCAAGGCGGCGCAGCGCCTGACAAGCACCCCAAACCCTAAACCCTAAACCTTAAACCTCACCTGGTGGCGCCTTCCCCGCGTGACGGGGGACCAGACGAGGTACAGATATTCACAAAAAATTCCACAACGACGTCGTGATGTGGACGCCGATGGCTGGCGCCGAATCGAGCCCGCAGCCGCCCAGCAGGTCACCCGCTCTGAGCATCCAGCTGCATCTGCAATCGCGGGCGTTGAGAAGGACCGCGGACGCGGCCACAGCACCGGCGCGGCCGCGCCGCGAGACGTCCACTTCTGAGCCTCTTCGATGTTCCGCCCTCGTGACTGCGCGCGCAGGCGTCGACAGCGACGTCAAGTTATGGGCGCCGACAGCAGAGACCGCAGACGACTGCGCCCGCAGCCGCGCAGTGCGGCGGCGCTCACTGCCCTGCAATCAGCAGGGTTTATGGTTTAGTGTGTGTCTGCGAACGCAGGCATCGACAACGACGTCAAGTTATGGGCGCCGACAGCAGAGACCGCAAAGGACCCCGTCAGCAGCCGCGCCGTGGAGCGGCTGATGCGCGACAACAGCGCCCGCCGCGGCGAAATCCGCTCAATGCGCCAGGTGGGCGACAATTCTCTAAACCTTAAACCCTAAAACCCTAACCGCCGCGGCGAGGTCCGCTCCATGCGCCAGGTGGGTGATAACCTCGTTTTTGCGCCGGTTTCGACGGCAGAAACAGTGGTTTCCTGGCCGGGTCGGTGTAGCGGCTGATGCGGGATGACAGCGTGTGCCATGGCGAAGTCCGCATTATGCGTCAGGTGAGTCAGGCTCTATACTGCACATGTATGTCGGCACGCAGAACGCACCGCCGTTGTGTGTTAACGCACCTGATCACTGCGGCTGCACCCGCAGCTATGGAGCTACCCAATCCACAAACGTGCATTGTTTTCAATCTTTCAGTCCCATGCCTAGCGTACAGCTGCCTTGAGCCGGTTCAACACGTGGATCTGCACGGAGGGCGGCATGGCCAGAAGAAAACAAAAAAACAAAACAAAAAAACATTTCCCTGAGGGGGCGCTGACACGTGTTCCAGCGTCTTTTCGATTTCGAGTTTGATGTCGCTTTCGTGTTGCTGCGGATGGTCATCACGCCGCGCATGCTGCCGCAGCTGCCGGCGCTGCACAGCCAGGGCACTGCCTGCACAAACCGTGCACAAGAAAAAGAAAAAAACTGTGCCTCTCGGGGCCGAACAGCCTCAGGGCCGAAGTCCGACGGTCGTGTGTTGTGTTGTCACAGGTGGTCATAACGCCGCGCATGCTGACGCAGCTGCTGGCGCTGCACAGCCAGGCACTCTTTGGCGGCGGCGGCGGCGGCGGCTCCGGCAGGTGAGACCATAAACCCTAAACCCTGAACCCGAATCCACCACCAGACAAGATGAGATGGTGTGTAGACGCTGCATGACGGCCGCGGCAGCTGCCTTTCGCACCACTGCACGCCCAAAATGACGGCTGCACCGCGCCTGCTGCTTCCAGCTGCTTCGCTGGATGCATGCCTGGAAGGCTGAGTCCAGAAAAGCAAGAAATGACAAAATTTCCCACGACCAAGTTTGTCATCGGTGAGCATCTGCCCTTCCTCCTTCCTCCTTCCGGGTGTGCTGCTTCCATCCAGCACCAACGCTCGACGATTTCATTTAGTTCCATCGGGATTGACGGTGCTGTAAGAATACCAGATTGTTGCCGGAGGTTACCGGATGCTGAGATGCAGCGTGTGCAGCATCGCGCGTCACCACCAAGAGCAACCCCCTAGCTGTTGAACGTAACCATTGCCGACGCAATATTCACCGCTGCCCACTGTCAGCACGTTACACATGGCCTGCATGAATGCTCCAAGTTTCGCACGGTGTCCTGCATTTGCAGCGAGGACGAGTTGGATGATGACGGCAGCGGCGGTGGCTCAGAAAACCCTGACGACATGGACGGCGCGGCGGATCCTGACGGGCATGACGATGACGACTCGGAGTGAAGACTCGCGGCAGCTTGGTGAGCTGGATATGGGCGGCAGACCCCTGGCGCAGACAAGGTTTAGGGTTTAGGGTTTAGGGGCAGGGGCGCGTTGTGACGAGCAGATCTTTTGCGCATTTGTGACACCACTTTTTTATGGGTGGCTGGGCGCAGTAGGTACTGGCGGCAAGGTGCCCATATATGCTTTTGAGCCGACACCCTAAACCCTTTTTCCCGAGCTTCCTTTGTCCGGCGGGCAGCTCGGCCCGTCAATCGGGCAGGTGGTTGCTGACTGGCAATGCTCTGCGTGTTGTGTGTCGACGATTTATATGCAGCTGGCTGGGTTTCACATTCAAGGTGACCTGACGTGGTCAGGTTGTAGTTGCTGCACATACCGGTGTTGATGCACTTGCTTGGAAGAGGCAAGTCACCTCTTGTCTGGTGCATGCATATCGCTGCTGCTCTACCAGCGAAACCAAACTAATCTTACCATACAGACCACACAGACGCTAAGATGTGTGCCACTACAGCCACCGCTTACCGCGTTAGTAGGTTCTCAGCAAACTCAGGATGGTCGAACATATCACAGACAAAGCAGCAGGTGCCTCCTGTCCAAGACAGTCCAGCAGCAGCTCCCATGGCTTGCCGCAAGCCGATAGGGTTAGACATACATAGAAAACGAGGCCGCGGCGCTGCAATGCAAGGAAAGCAGCCAGGCAGGCCATCACAACAAGCATATAATCAGTGGACAGAGAGTTCAGCGCAATTTGCCATCATACAACGAGCAACATTCTGTGCTCAAAATGCTGACTTGGCGCCCTTGCGTGTCTCTCCCTTGCCGCCAGCTTGAGGGTTTCGGTAGCGGCGCTGCGGACCAGCCTAATTAGGTTATAACCGACACCAGATGCCTGCGATGCGGAGAACCTGCCAAACTGCATCCTGGCGACGATCAGCCGAGCCGCGCACGAGACACGCAGTGCATGCGCAGCCCGTCCTTGGTCTGGATGGTGAGGTTGCCCGCCTCAGCCGCCCGAACGCCGGCGGCCCCGCCCATCTGCAGGGGCATGGAGCTTACGTGTAAGTTTGGAAAAACAATCACATGTATTTTTTTAGAGAACATCCGAATCTTGCGTTTCGACAGGGCTATTATTTGGCTTTTTTTTGCTCTACTATGCAGTCTCGGTGAAAGAAGAGCAGTTGCAAGCAGGAGGATCCAGGGTCGGTAGTAACGCTGGAATTGCTGACGAGTCGGCTAGAGCAAACACAACGGACGGCGCTCAAAGCAATACTCTGAAGGCGTCACGATGCCGCACGAGATACGATAAGAAGCGCACCTCGTCTGCCAGCCGGAAGGTGAAGCGGCCCAGCAGCATTCAGAGCAGAGACTGACCCCCCAAAAATTTAGCGGAAAAACGCGTTACGACTTTCAATGCACCTCGTCTGCCAGCCGGAAGGTGAAGCGGCCGAGCAGCGTCGCCGCCGTGACGCTGTAGTTCATGACCGCCTGCAGGTGCAATCGACGCAAATGTCGATTGAGATTTGTCGGTTTCGCACAGGACGCAGCAGCGCAGAGGGCGGCGCAAGGCTCGTCCATGAATGGGGGCTCAATCCACATATCACATCAAAATGTCCCCGCCCCACGCAGCCGCGCTGGCCATGCCTGAAGACACAAACTAAATAGAAGTTAACAGTTAACTATCAACGATGAACTACAATGTAGTCTCAAGCGTCAAAATGC
>JAABUW010005485.1_pt1 | contig 16479 bp, 22 predicted proteins | sample 5560081 | NCBI WGS metagenome assembly JAABUW01 (sample SAMN10711882, study PRJNA513363) | rock metagenome | isolation source: Antarctica rocks | place: Antarctica: Victoria Land, Knobhead sud | reverse complement strand
ACTGTACCACAATGCCTACCGCCTGCCTTCATGCCTGATCCTGTGATTTGTGTTTCTGCCTGGCACGAGCCCTTTGTCTCCTTCATCTGTAGTGCCGGTGCTTTCTGTGCAGCTTCCAACTGCATGAATCACATCTGCCATTGCTCTGGTCAATCTGTATGTAATTTGCAGATGCACAAAAACCACTTGGAGACCTCAGCGTCCAAAACCTCATTGGGCGCTGCAGCAACTGCAGACTGCAGATCATAGCTGCCTTCTCGTCCTGCATTTTGCCCACAACTCTTGCTTTGCTGCATCCTGACCAGTTCGGACTCATGCAGGGGACTGGTTTTGCTCGGAGAGTTGCAGCGGCATCTGGCAAGCACTCAACAGCAGGGTGTCAGCCGGGCCAGCCCCTTTGGACCCCCCCGAGTACACCCTTCAGCTGATGAGGGGCCGAGACACCTCAGGCTTACCTGCTGCTGATGCCACCAATGCTGCTATCGACACAGCCCAGCAGGTTTGTCATGGTCACTTTTCACAATGTGGTCACTCGCAGCAAATTATGCCAAGTCATCAATGCTGTGCACAGTCACTGTCAGTATGGTGTCTGCTTATGCTTGCCACACGTAAGGTCGTTATTGTTCCAGTCCTGTTCCAGTCCTTACTCCTCCTGTTGTCATGCAATCAGCAGCAGGACGTAATATTGCTCAAGTACCTGCAACATGTACAATCTGCTGTGTCAGCATCGCTGCAGGGTCTATGCAAACGCCATAAGCAAAGTCACTACACAACATTGCTCCTACCTCTTGACATTCACAATCTGCCCTGCCAGCATTGCTGCAGGGTGTACGCAAATGTCTTGACAGTCCTGGTTGTGCCTAACAGGTGCTGCAAGAGTCCTTTGATCCCATCATTGACAAGGCCACAAAGGAGAACCTGCTGTTGCTGATGACCAAAGCCGAGGTCAAGGGTGAGTACGACTACAGAGGAATGTACACAGCTCTGCTGACTCATCAGGGCAGGGCAGTCTGTGCAGCTGTATTCAGGGCTTTTGGAGCTCAGCTGGCGGAGGTGCCCCTGGTGGCTACCAAAGCAGACGCCAGGCAGCAGGGCCACTGCAGAGTGCTCATGGGCCAGTTTGAGTCAATTCTCAAGGAGGTCAGTCATTGTTAGCGCCTGCTACAGTGTTAGTGTAGTTAGTGTCAGTGTTAGAGACAGTGTTAGTGGTAGTGGTATTGGTAGTGGTAGTTGCCAGAGCTATTCCATATTGGAGCTTGTTAAGGCCTTGAGGGCAGCTGTGTCCTGTTCCAGTACATGTTCTTGCCAGGCTTGAAGCAGAAATCCACGACTCAACAGGCATGTATGCTTTGTGCTTGCTTGCATGCTGCATTGCTACTCACATGCAATGCAAGGCCTATATCTTGTCTGCATGCTGCATTACTGCTGGCTTGCAGTGCCTGCTGCCAGTTGCCTGCTTGTTTCACAGCAGGACGTGGAACACATGGTTCAGTCAGCATGCAGTCATGCGTGCTGCTTCAAGATCAACTCCATGCTGACGTCTGTCCCCCTGCCCTCTCAAACAGATTAACTGCTGCAGGCCGGTGTGAGAACAATGTGCTTGCCAGCCGCTCATGAGACAGTGCACACCTGGATTCACGGCTTTGGCCTTCAGCCCATGCCTGACGAAGATCTGGACGCAGCCTGCAAAGACCTGCGCATGCTGATCTTCCCGGGCACCCAAGTGCTGCAGAAGCAGCTGTTGCCCCCCCTGCCTCCCAGGGAAGGACCCCTCATGACCCCACCTTGGGCTGAGGAAACAGCGTTGCCCATCACCACTGAGGGTCAAAGCCCTGCAGGGGTGGCAATCTCGGATGCAAGCCAAGCAGCTGAAGCTGCTCCCCAAGATATATCTTCAGTCAGGCAAGATGCGTCTACAGGCTTGAAAGGCCTTGTGACTGCAGCGGCAGCGTCTATGAGGGAGGCAGTCGGAGTGTCAACCAGTGGAGAAGCAGGGTCAGCACCATCAGCAACCCAGACTGACCCGTCAGCTGCTGGAGCCACACCTGCTGCAACAGAGGTGCCAGTAGCAACACAGCATTCAGCTCCAGGGTTGCAAGCTTCAGCACTAGCAGTGCTCGTGGAGCCGCCAGAAGTGCGTCAGGACACAGAGATGAGACCTGCTGAGGATTCACAGGGGCAAATGCTGGGTCTGCTGCATGATCAAGGGCAAGTACATTCTGAAGAGGGCACAGCAGGGCGTGGTGCAGGAGTTGATGCACATGCGGGAGAGGTCCTGCAACCTGTGGATGGTGATGCCGAAGCTGCTGACCATCCTGTCATGTCAGATGAGGTTGTGGATGTTGTCTCCCCGCCATTGCATGCCAGCCATCTGGAGTCTCAGGTATGCAGCTTCTGTATCTGATTGACCCTTCAAGCTGTATAGTGCAAACTTATTGTCAGAGAGAAAATGCAGTTTTTGCTCTCTGCACGCAGTGTTGTCTGTTGCACATGAGCGGCAGCACATGTTGAGTTGTGAATGTGGCATCTATGCTCACTTTCTAAGGCATCTCAGTCGGCCATGCTCCTGCCTGCTGACCTGCCCTGGTTGCGTCCCAAACGAGAAAGTGCACTTTGACATTAGTCTGGCCTGTCTGCAAAAAGGCTATGCTTGTGACCCTTGTGCTTAACCTCTGCCCTTGTTCTCACAGCAGGACACGTCTGTACAAGCAGATGCACAACAGGCACATTCTCCTCCATCAGAGCAGTTGGCACAGCCACAGGAGCACTTGGCGCTGCCCACAGACCAGCACTACCTTCCAGGTGCCAGTCAGCAGCAGCAGCAGCAGCATCAGTTGTTCATGCCCACTGTGCAGACGCAAGCCTCAGATGCTTTGCCCTCCACAGGCAAGCAGCAGCCATTGATGCCGGCAAACACTGATCTGGTGATGCAGACAGCACCTCAGCAAACATTGCTGTTGGAAGATGCAGTAGCTGGGTCCTTGCCAGCAGCCATGGAGGTGGACCTGTCAGCGCAGGCAGAGACCTTCCCTGCTCAGCAGCTCAGTCCGACCGAGCTGACAGAGCAGTGGCACCTGCGTGACACAGCCGCAGCTGGTAACAGCGAGCTTGTGTCACACCACCATGCATCTGCACCGGTGGGGTTCCTGCATCAGGATGAGCAGCCACATAGCACTGCTCATGTTGACCAGCAGCGGCAGCCTGCAGAGGAAGATGCCCACCTGTCAGTCTTCACACTGGCTGAACAGATTCAGTCAGGTTTATGCTATGCTGAGCCACCTGCTGGGCCACAAGACCAATATCAGTCTGGGGAATTTGCAGACCGGGGGCCTTCTGCTCTCTTAGCTACAGCAGAGCTGGAGCACAACAGTCCACAGGAATGCAGACCCAAGGTGGAAGAGCCAACTGCAGTTGACAGCACTGCTGCTGATGCTGAAGTTGATGGGACAGGTACTCCAGACGATCAGGTGCTGTACCCCAGCGCTCAAGATTCTGACAGTCAACTAGGCTTGCACAGGGCAGAACCGAATGCAGAGCACCATTGCAAGTCTACTGAGGGACAAGACAGTGTCCCCCAAAGCAGAGGCCTTGCTGAGGCAAATGGGCATGATTGGAGCATGCTACAGAATTCTGCTTTCAGACCCGACTCCAGGTCAGAGGGTGAACACACTGATACTATGGAGGATGTGCAGAATGTTGCAAAACCAACGTTTTGGGCTGGACATTTGGACTTGCCTATGTCTGAACAGGAGCAAAGTCAGCTAGAGCATGCATCAATCAGCAAGAAGCGGCAAATAAGCCCTTGTGAGGGAGCTGATGCTGAAGACACTATTCATGCCAAGCGGCAGCGTGTTGCCCTCTCAAGTTCAGCTTGAATGGTCTTCGTCCACATACTTTGTTCTGACTTCTATTACGGACCTGGTGACTATGTGACTCAAGCAAAGTAGAGAATGCATCAGTTGTTCTAAGACCACTGTGCTCTTGTGATGATAGAACTGCTGGACCTTTCGGTTTTTTTGTGTCTGTCTCTGCCTTCTGAAATGGTTTCCTCACTTTAGTGCAGTAAGTTTGGATATAGTCTCTTGCTCTCTCCATTGCACAGGATGCAATTACTTTGCAAGTGGCCCTGAGTGATCACATAAGTTACTTGGAGTTGTGCTGTATTGTGATGATTACGCCACTAGGACTTGATGCTTGTGATACCTCATAACTGCCTCACCAGACAAATCTATTGTCTTTGCGATGACGCACCTGTCAATGACATTGATCAGATTCTGCATCACTTCTCAAGCTGCAACAGTCGTTCCAATACAGAATCACCCCTCGGCTTATGCACTCCTTCATCACCCATTCATCACCGTCAATTTCAAAGCTGCAAAACATGGTCAACACCAAGCATTGGCAGAGGAGCTGCCAACTAGCAGCCTGAGACAGCTGTCGATAATTCTCTACAGGATCTGTGCATTGTCCGCTTCAGCTGCCAAAGCAGCACCTAACCATGGTGCAGGTTCTTCCTGCACTTGCTGCAATGAGCAGCATTTGCGGAATGTATGCCAGGTCAATGAGAACAGCATCTTCTATCATCGAGCCTCCAATGCAGCTTTTGCAGCTGCTCCATGTTCCTGACACAAGGGCCTGTGTCTGGAGGTCCAGTCTGCTCTCTGCAGCTCACCGGAGTTGAGTAGACAGCAGTCAAGTCTGATTGCGACGTACACTGGAATGACCGTAGCTACCTGGCATGCCGCTGAGCAGTAAAACGCACACCAGCAGGACCCACATCTTTGTAGCTCATTGTTTGAGAACATCTGGCCTGGACACTGCAGAGGCAGCAGAGTTGTCTTTGCATAGCCTGTAGTGCTAGCCAGTGAGGTAGTGTGCATACAGCTTTGTCTTACTTGTTGTTTCCACACGCCATTTCCCCTCTGTCCTGGCCTCGTTTTCTAAACTTTCTTGCACCAATGAAATGCCCCTGTGCCTCTTTCAACTGTGCATAGTACTCCCGACTCACAGCAGCATCAAATCTGTACAGAGCAGACATATTTGCATACAGCTGTGACAGCTCAGCCACTGTGTCAAGCCAAAGTGTGGCATCCAGCACTGATCAGGAGGTCAGCGACATAGCTCAACAGCAGAGCAACACAAATGCAGGTGCCTGAATCCCGATGCCACCTGGGTCCCATCTCTAAGCCACCAGCTGATCGATAGTCTCGTACTTTCAGAGCCTTTTTAAGAGCTCTCTGGGCAGCTTCCAAGTCATTGGTACCGAACGTTCCCCAAAAAGCTGGATCTTGAGTTCAACGCATCGATTCTGCAGTTCAATGGCCTGTTCGATGTTCCCAGACCGGTCGGCTTGAGACGCCTGTGCAGAGAGAGTCGAAGCTTGCGCCAATACACGCTGAGAGGCCCCGTCCGGATCACCGTCCATTGTGTAGACATTCACGTGATCCATGCTACCCTCTGCGAAGGCACGTTGGGTTCAGCAGCAACACTTCGTGGTGTACAGAAACCCGACTGCTTTGGAAATAAGGAATTCGAAAGGCAAGAGGCCCGTGTTGGCGTTATGCTGATTGCTCCTATGACTACAAGAGTGCTGATGTGGTGACTCAGCAGCATCCATATGCATGGTTTCCTTAGTGGTATGAATCCGTATGCATGGTTTGCCTGCGCGCACATGCAAACAATGTTGTGTCACAACTATTGTCATCTCATAATGCGGGAAGCTCTGAAAGCCTGTAGAGACGAAAACTTGCGCAAAAAGGTCAGCATAGAGAGAGATGTTAACATGCATGCACAATGGCAGGCCAGCACACCCCAGATACCAATGGTATGCTCACCTTTCACCATTTAACTTACCTTTCAACTTATTTTTCAATGAACAAGTGAGAAACACGGCACCAACCTGCTACCAAGGCGAATTGGTAAGCTGATGAGGTATTTGGACGTTGCGTGCAAGTACAACAGCCTGCATGCAACGCGTGGCTTGACCTGCATGTGCATTTGTCCAACATGCATATGCTTCAGCTCTCGTTGACCATGCAAAATGTGAGCATGTGCACGTGCGGTGGACACAATTTTCGCTCGACGCAGGCTGCAACCTCTTCTATAAGACACCCCTACACGCTTATCAGGACTGAATTCGAAGTGCAGGAGACATCGTATGTACACTGCCTGCAACTTGACAGGAAGCTGCAAGTACATTTGATGTTGCATTGACTGAAGATTCGTGCGTGCGACATACAAACCTGCTGCTGACATGGCTTGTGGTTCCTGTTAGAACGTGCATCGCAATATTCAAAGCGTACTGCTGTAGATGCTTGTCTCTGTTAACAAGTAGACGTTGCCTTGGTGTGCATTGCATGTTTCTTCCTCATGCTCTATTGGCAATGAAGTGTTGTAGCATGCCACTTTGGAGGCACTGACTGCGCAGGCCTCGGATGCGGCTCCATCATGCCTGAGCTGCATGAGTACTATGCAGCCAAAATGCCGTGCATTTTCAGCCCAGTCCTTACAGGGTACCTGCTTATAGTATGCAATCTCTCACACAATGCGCAACATCCATTTGCTGCATCTGGATCACTGATGCAGCTGACAGTGAGGAGCTCCATGAGAAGTGCCCAAGCCTGTCAGCATCTGTTCCTCTGGGCAGTGAATCCAGCTGTCCTGTTTGTCTATCAGCATCTACCAAACTGGTGGCAAAGACCTGGCCATCACTGGTTGTCACCAACATGTGCTTGTCTGACGTTTCTGACTGTGCATCATCAGACTGACATGCTGTAGCGTCAAGGGAGCCCAGGAGTGATGCATGCGGCAGGCGCTGCACCCCCAAACGAGCTCTGCAGAAGCTTGTGGCTCCATGTTGAATGTTGCAGCCTGCTTGCAGATGCACATTAGGCAGGATTGTCTCTTCAGCCTGCTGTGATGCTTGACTGATAGGCACAGACACATTGCCTCTGTCAGTACCTGCATAACATATGGTGTATCAAAGCTGCACTGCAGCACAGTTGAAAGGGTTGTAAGCATAAGCATTTGCATTTACTGGACGTGGGGCAACAGTCTGGACATGGTGCTGCAATGTATTGCTTGGGTGAAGATCATCGTGCTCAGACACATGTCTTGCGCAAAGCATGCTTTGCATGTGACTTATGCACAAAGTGTAACAGTATTTAGTTCAAGAAATCAAGCACAGAGACAACAGTGCTGCTTACACATGACAACAGAACAGATCAAGGGTCACCCAAGCTGCTGAGACCAGTCAGGTACAGTTTAAGCAGTTCTTCAACCAAAATCATATGTTTAGTGGCATTCGTGGCACATTAGATTCCGTACTTTGCCCTGCAGAACCTCAATCATTACTGACATGCCCATGCTACAACCGCAAGACAGCAGCTGCAGCAGCTGAACATGCTATGCTGACCTTCAAGCAGTGCCTTCTCTTTTGCGCTTCTCCTAGCCCGGCAAGTAGCCTCCTCCTGAGCCACATCCCTCTTCAGCAGCAGCAGCCCATCAGGATAGGCACCTGCCAATAGGAACTGCCCATTGAGCATGCCAGCTGACTGGACCTGAATGGGCCCATCATGCAGACTGTCCCCTTGAGCAGTCATGAGGCAGATGTTGGCAGACAGGGGCTCCAGGCCTGCTTTGCCCTCATGCCCCGCCGTGGTGAAGAGGGAAAGGGAGGACATGAAGCTGCAGGCTGCTACGGTGGTACCCAGGGTGGATAAGGAAGTGACTAAAGAAGAACCCCCCGCTGTGGCTGCCTGCATTAGCATGTAGTTTGTCTCAGTCATGTGAGTAGTCACCCAAGCTAGATCAGCTTGTTTGGACTGACGCCGACTGAGATATATGAGCCAAATACGCAATTGAACGCCGATAGTGACTAGGACATAAAGTTTTTGCGTCATGCAAGACATCTTCATGAAGAAGATGCTGCTGTTGCGGTTTACTTGTATTTCATCTTGTGCTTTGACATAAACAACAGACGTCGGCTTTGTGTGGAATGCTGCACCAATGCTTGGCCTGAGTTGGAGCAGAGGCCTGCCGGCTTCAGATGCACCTTCGTTTCATGGGGACTCTCAGTGATGCAGATGTGGAGTTCACAGCCAACAGAAATTCAAGGTATGAAAACCACCCGGCCAGCATGAACACAAGGGGCCAGCAGAGGCAGTCACATTGATTTAACAAGCAGTTGCAGCCCTTGTCATGAGTGCTGCTCTGCCGCACGTATAGTCCTCACCTTGCTTAGCAGCTGCAGGTGCACTCTGTCTGTCCCGCCCTGTGAAGCAAGCTTCTCAAGATTGTCTGTGCTCCTTTGGTCTGTACGATCAGATGCACCTTGGCTTGTGCTGCTTGCCCCGCCTGATGCCTGCCCCTGCAGACATCATGTGCTAGCTAAGCTCAACCATTGAAATCCTGACTGACCACAAGAATCCTGACTGACCACAAGCTATGTAGCTGATTCTTACCCAATGAGGGAGTATGTGCATCAGAGAGGTGCCTGCACAGCTGTTGTCTGCCAACAGCAGCAGGCCACACAAACAGTCCAAGTTTGAAATGCAGTGTGATAGCAAATGCCACAGCCAAATGCCTCAGCTGTGAGCTTCTTGGTGACGTGAGGCTGACTTGCCTGATCAGGCAGGGGCTCCCCTTGGGCCAAAGCTTGGCAAGCAGTGGCCACAGCTTGCCTGCCAGCCTGCGCTGTGTCATCTACAAAGAGGCTGTACATGTGCACTTCCCCCTCGCACCCAGCCACCACCACCTACGCAGTCAAGTTGTGCACATTGGCACCTCATACAAGGGCCAACGCCCCTCACAGGGTGGGGCTTTAGCCTTGGCAGGAATGTATACTTGTGCCGGCAACCATCGGGGGATGCCTTGTACACTAGGCCAATCATGACTTGACCATACGTTGGCATGTCATGCAGGAATACCTTGTACGGAATTCCAAACGACTTGCTAGGCATTTAGTCAGAGCACCTGGTTCCTAGAGCAGCAGCATGACAGCATCCAGCTGCTGCTGTACATGTCAGGCAGTCACATTGGTCTCCCATGTGTTACGCCAGCTTGCTATAGCTATGCACAGCTGAAGGCACTTTCACCAGCACCAGCCATTGCTTGACAAGCAGAAAGCAATGCTATCAGACAGCATGCAGTCTTCTCAGGACTGAAAGAGTGAGCACATTGACAATGGCACGTAGCATCTGGCATGCATGGACAAGCGGTTGACACAATGTTGCTCAAGCAAACTCTTTGGGCAGCGCATACAAGACATGACACAGGGCAAAGAGCAGACGGCGTAGAGAACAGGGCGGAGGATAGGGCCTACAGAGTGTGGCAGCAGTATTCACATGTCAATGATAACAACCATACCTCAGGGCCAGAATCTGATGACCTAGCCTTGGATGGTGCTGCTGCGCTGTCATGTGCAGGAGCTGTTGCTAAGCTATAACACAAACTTTGCAGGCGGCATGTGCCATGTAGCCTGAGTTGTGACCTGCAGAGGAGAAACCCACCAGGTCACAGCATGTCCACGCTTATAAGCCTAACAAAAGGGCAGCACATATGAACATGTTTACATCACTCGCACGCCAACCAAGATGCTTGTGACCACAGCGAGCAGTGGTCAGGATCTTGAGGCAGTTCAAAGTTGGGGTGTATCATTGATAGCTGCAGTACACAGCCCTTGTGCTGGCAGATTTGGCCTGAAGCTCTTTTATCTGGCCTCATACACCACAAGCCATACATGCAGCTGTTGCCAAAGCAACTTCAGCAACCAACCTGTTGCTGGCAGCAGCTGCTGTCTGCCCTGCTGTGCCCGCTGTGCAGACTTCAAACACAGACAGCAGCCCCTGTGAGGATGTGTGTGCAGGGCCTGCCTGTGATCCTTGGCTTGCCTTGGGCTGACTGAGGTAGGAGGCCACCATTACAAACTCCTTCTCGGGTGGTGGCGGGCCAGGTAGATGATGCAGGGCTGTGACTGAGGAGGAGGGCAGGCGTGCACAGCAGATGGCTGTGCCTGTGTGGCCCTTGCCAAGCTGAAATGCTACCACCTGCAGAACAATGACGATGATGAGTAGTATGATGGAAATCTGAAATTTAGATATTAAGGAAAATCACAAAATCCAAAAACTAGTTATAAACAAAATGAAAAGATAAGAGAACTTGAAATTCTCATGAATTTGATGATAATAGTAGTTGTCATATTGAGATCAATGATACACACATCACAGGCTTGGCCAACAGGCGTCAGGTGCATGCAGTGCAAGTCACCGGCACATGCACCTAGCAGATCAAGACAGCATCAAACAGAGACATTCAGCTAGCCTTGAGACATTGAAACGACTGGCCGAGGGCTGAGGGCCAAGGGCAGCTTGGCTCAACGCATCTTCACACAGACAGACCGTGCTGAACACTGCAGGTTGCTGGCTATAGCCCAAATGTATAACATCAGTCCATAAGCACTGGATGATCAAACCTGGCATATGTCAGGACTGCAGCAAAGGTATTCAACAAAAATATGGTGGGGGTGATACTAGTCACTGCATAGCCAGAATCACAACAGCAGCAACATGTACAACATGCAGGTGGCATGGGGAGTGCGTGACCTGAGTGAGTGTGGTTGCGTGGACCAAGCGCAGCCAGGAGGCACCAGAAGGGCTGGTGGACAGTACTACTGCATGGCCCGAGGTGGTGTGGTAGGCCACACAGCCAGGCGTGTCTTCCAGACCTGCGTTAAAAAAAAATGAAAAGAAATGAAAAGGAAAGACTACGCCTTTCGGCGTCAATTTAATAAGAAGCCAAAAATTATACTGGGCTGCCCAGGACCAGACCTGTTCACGCACAATAAGCATATTCATCAAAGCAATGAATGGCGCTGAAAGCGGTTGTGTAACATCATGGCATTGGCATGGGAGACTGCGTTGTAGGTAGCTGTGTGTCACATGCTGCATGGGCAGCTGTTGCCTTGTTGCATAGTCCAGCGCTACAGGCGTGAATACTATACAATATTTGATACACACAACATGTATGATATATAAAATACGTTGCTCCAGATTTGTTCAGTGAGCTAATACATTCTCCCTGAGACCAGATGAAGAGCAATCAGACAAGTTTTACAGTGAGTTTCACAAACTAGTCGAAGTATGCCAGATGTTGCCTACCCAAAGTAAACCATCTGAGCTGCATGGTGTGATCCACATCTCCAAAGGTGAGCTCTTCCTTAGGCGACAGCCAGGCCAGGCTGTTGGGCAGGTCTGGGATGTGTACCCCAACCCCACCCGTGACACCCTCGCCCCCATGAATGCGCACAGCCTCCACCAGGTCTGCCTTGTTGCCTGCACCCAATAAGCTGTACAAGCTTCAGATCATGACAGTTTTGTCAGGAGCAGGTCAGCCGTAGCTGGTACATGCTGTACAGAAAGTCTTTGTCAGACTGTGTTTGACTTTGTCAGACTGGTCTAAGTCAGGCCTATGTGCGACATGTTGCAAGCGGTTTACAATCCAGCACCCAGGATGCCGAGAGTGTCATGGACAGGATGTTGTCACATCAAGCAGCGTTTGATAGTCACCTGACCGATTAGATGATGAAGGGTGAACGGTCCAACAGTGGAAGTCAGGCTTTGCAATGAGGCAGCAAAAGCAGCTGGAGGTCAGACTTACCTGATGCTTTGCTGGAGGCCGCTGGTCTCAGCAGTAGTGCTTTGCTGGACTGCACATACAGACAGGCAGGAGTGGTGCTGTGACCAGGCAGATAGCTGAGTTGAGCCCCACTCACGCCAGCATGCACTTTGCAGCCTCCCTCAAGCTGCATCTTCCCTACATCCACCAGCACATGTTGTCAGGTAGAACATGCAGCAACCATGGTGACTCAGATCTGTGTTGCATGCCTCAGATGCAGAGAGCATCACAGGACAGCAGCATGTACATATGCTTTGACATGGCTGCCTCTGTATTCGGCCAGACACAGCAGGCTGTTGGACATCTGCATGTGCCTAGATGTGCCGAGCAGCCCATGAGGAGGAACCAGTTGATTGACTGTAGCACTGGCTGGCTGAAAGCGCTCATCAGGAAACCACAGACACAGCACTTGCTGGTGCTGATGGATCATGAGCACCAGCAAGTGCTGTGTCTGTGGTTGCCTGATGAGTGCTTTCAGCCAGCCAGTGATACAGTCCATCAATTGGTGTCTCCTCATGGGGGCTCCTCTTTAAGCTGCTACACCTTCAGCCAAAATCCAGCACAAACTGGACAAACAGTAGGAAAGATACATCTATGACACATGACAGGTTTGTTAGCTGAAACAGCATGCAACAAGGCAGCTAACCAGCTGCATCTCAAGACAGTCTGCACAAGCATCAGCAGCCCTGCTTGCCAGCCAGCCATGCGCTCTGGTCATTTGCAAACACTATACCTGCTTGCCAGGTGATAGCGTGGTACACTACCCATCCTTGTGAGGTGCCCACAAACAGAAACCAGGTGGCATGCATTTCAGCAGCCAGAATGGACCTGGGTTGACCCACATCAGAGCAGTCCAGTGTGCAGCTGTGTCGGTCATCAGAAACACGCTGAAGAAGTACGGTATCTTCTGTCCAGAGACCCACAATCAGCCAGTGCTCCGGTTCTTCCTGATACATGCAACTGATCAGCATGTGTATCTCGCACATCAGTATCACAGTTTTTAGGAAGCTGAGCTGTGCAGCATCCAAGTGATCGGTTGTCAGTTCTTGCTTGATGACTATGCTTCAGCAAATCTGTTACACAAGTTCCCATCCAGCTGCATACTTGAGTATAGCGTTTTCTTCGGATTCTAGGAGTCATGTGTTCAGGCGCTTGCAAAGCATGTGTGAAGAAGGCCAATAGTGCATTTCCATGAAGTATTGCGTGCCACTCACCGCAGCAACAGCATGTGGCATCTTCAGCAAAGCCACTGCAGACACCTGCTCAGAAAAGTGCAAGGTCTTGATGGCGCTGGGTTCCCCACTGGCAGCATCAACATTGATCAGTGTTACGCTGGTGCCATGCGCTGCTGCTATGAGGCTGCCACAGCTTGCTGCCATGCTCAGGGTGTCAGCTGACCCCCAGGCTCCCACCAGGCCTGTGTTGTCCAGAACTCGCACCTCCTGTGGTGCAGCTAATGGAGTCAGGCCATCTGCTGTGTACTAAGCACTCGTTGGTGAAATCAGCGCGGCTATGTGAGCCTTCTGCATGAGGCTATCTTCTTCAGATGCAACATCAACCACAGCAGCTGGAAAGCCGTAACTGGGCATGGATAGTGAACACGTATGCAGAAGCAAAGCAGACCTTCAAGAATGCAAGCAGCAACGCGGCAAACCAATTTTTGCCATTTTTGGGAAATCCTGCAAATTGCGACTACCTCAGGTGTGACTTGCACCAGCCAGCCTCCAGGCAGGGCTTCCAGCAGCAGGGAGGGGCTGTTTGGGTCCAGCCCTGGAAGATGTATGGGCTGGAAGTGAGTTCCTTGTATGTCCAGCACACTGGTGGTGCCTTCAGTTGGAAAGCTGAAAGCCAGGTAGGCATGGTGCTCCTGTCGCCAGTCTGCCTTTATTGCCATCAACCTTGGTCCGCCCTGCAAGACACCACTCACAGTTATACTGATCAAACTTGCAAAGAGTGCTTTGCATCATGCATAGCCCATCTGTTTTACAGTAGCTTGATGGTGATTGGCCAACACAGACAGACACACACACACACACACACGGACCCAGCCTGGCGCTGATTTGACCAGCATACCAGCTATCATAGTTAATGCAACAATCCTATATTGCGCATGTCGCTGTAGAAGTGGCCCTCACACCTGAGCAGACCTGATATATGCTGCAAGACAAAACCCATGTAGCTCAAGTGACTGTGGTTGGCAGCTTACAGGCATGCATGGGCCACCAGAAATGGTGGGGGAGAGCTTGGCAGCCAGGTGGGCCAGCCTGAGGCTCCCCCTGGGCGCCACCCCACACCCCATCACCATGCGCCACTCACCACACCCTGCACTTGCAAATCTCCTGAACCATGCGTCGTAAATGAACTGAACCAGGCCTGCAAAGCCGCAGGACATGTGCCCTCCTATGCAGATGGATGCCAGTGCACGTTCCAGCAAGGTGGGTGGGTCTGTCAAGTTGTGGCACTAGTCATTGCAGCCAGCGTTATGCAACATGCGCGTGTGCAGGTGATAGCCTCCCGAGATTACACAGCAGGGATATGACTTTGCAATGCACTTGTAGCATACCTTTGGGCTCCTCAAACACACAGGCATCATGTATGGGTGCAGCACTGTCAATCATGGCTGGCTTCTGGACTGTGACAGAAGCACTGGCCTGCGAGCTGGTGTGTGTTTGGTCGACTGAAAGCTGTGAGGCAGACCGGTCTGCTTGCTGGTTGAGCAAAGCTGCTGGAAGACTGACGAGCTGTGAGTTGGCGGTGCGACTTCCCAGGAACACGCTGGCACCAACTTCTGCAGCATATGTACATGTGCGTCTGAAGCCTTCAGGTCACAGCACTGTGCAGTCGGCAGCATACGATGAGGTCAATCAAGCATGGCAGCGTTTTGTGCTGTGAGGTGGATAACAGCAACCACTCTTGTGCACAGCAAGTGCTGCTGCTGTCATCCAGCATGGGTGCCTCTTGCTTTTGCTGCAAGGCAAAAGGACAAGTTGAGGGCAACAATGGTCACCATGACACACAGTGTAACAGAAACGCAACATTGACTCGTACCCGTGTCAGTAATTTCGCTAGGCACACAGCACAAGAAATGGGCCACAGTGAGAGGGATCTGAGGTGCCAGCTGGAGCAGGCTGCAAGGCTGACACAAATCCAGCAGATGCAGACCGGCCATGCTGTCAGCAACAGCCCACATTGAGCCCTTCAGATGGACAATGGCGGTTGGAAGGCCGGCCAAGCAGAAAGTCAAAACTGGCTGGCTATTTACACTGGCAGCACTCAACAGGTGTATGCTGTGGCTGCTGATGGCCAAAACACCTTTGTCGTTGGATTTGTCACTGCTGATCGGGTGTACCAGGGTCGTGGTCGGATCCATGTTCCTGTGCTGAGGGAATGTGTTGGCACTCTCAGCTGTTGCAGGAAACTAGAGGCAGAAAGTATGGGATGACTGCTATGCAGCTCAATGACACAGTGCTACTTATGTGGCTGAAAGTGCTGTCGTGAGATGTGCACTCAGCACTATGCTGCAGTGCAGAGAAGCAGATCGAGGCATTTCAGTGACGAACTCACCTTAGCACCCAGGGCCCTGATTTGATTCCATCCTTGAGAGGATCTGGTTGTGACAGGTTCACATCAAGGCAATGTATCTCCTTGCAAGAGTGATTGAAGCCTGTCAAGGCCATACAAAGACTTTGTACACGTGAGAGGGAACAAAACTCAGTATGCTGGTGTGAATGAGAGAGGTTGCAGACATACCTGGTCACTGATTTGGGACACAGCAGAGCAGTCAATCATGCTAACGAAAGAAGGTGGGGGTGTGCAATGTGGTCATAGTCCATGCACGCATGCCTAGGTTTGAATGCACTCAGCATGCAACTTGCTCCAATAGTCTTAAGTCCATGAAGTGCCTGTATTACCTGTGAAAGACACCAAGCACATCAGGGAAGTGGTCCTTTGTTGCACAGCTGTTAACTCGAAAGCCATGCTTTGCACTCTACAGTCAACTGCATCAAGCCTCACATATTTAAGCGCATGTACAGTGACTTTGGCCCTCAAATAAATCAGGGAGTCAGAAGTCAGCTTGCCTCCTTGAAATTGATCGGCAGCGTCTTCACAGAAGCTATGCAGGGCTGTAACCACCTTGTAGCTACTGACAGGGGCAGGATTTGGTTGTATTGCCATGACGTGCACCCACCCTTGATACAAGCTGACTGAGCAAAGCAAGCAGTCTGATGAGGCACCAGTGAGAACAGCTTGACTGGCCTGGGGCATTGTCTCCCTCTTGATGACGCCATCACCTCCGTTCAGCAACTGTGGAACTGTCACTGGGATCTGAGCAAGATCTTTGCAACTACTGCCGAACCAACTAAGACCATACGTCCAAAGACCGCTGTGACTGTTGCTGACGGCAGTCAACAGTACGGTTAGGTTGTTCTGTTGTAAATGAGTCAGTGCGAGCAGAACAGGTGCGGTCAAATGAGTGTCTTCAAGTTTGGCTAGCTCGCCCTCCCGGTCTTGCCAACTTTGCACGTTCCTTTCTGTCACGATCAGCAGAGCGCTCGGGAAAACCGAAAAGGCTTGAACGACACGATCAGTGTCAGTAAAACGCCTCACGAGCAAAGTAGTTGCCATAACTGAAACCTGTCTGTGTCCGACCACGATAAGGCCACTGTAAGTAATTTCGACTGGCGCTGCCGGCTTGGCGCGTCCCTGATGCAATCAATCAATCAATTTACATTTTATGTCTTTGGGACTCATCAGGGGAGTCAACAGACAATAACTGGGAAAACAGTATACACTAAGCACTAATTG
>JAABUW010005482.1_pt1 | contig 16488 bp, 21 predicted proteins | sample 5560081 | NCBI WGS metagenome assembly JAABUW01 (sample SAMN10711882, study PRJNA513363) | rock metagenome | isolation source: Antarctica rocks | place: Antarctica: Victoria Land, Knobhead sud | reverse complement strand
CGGGTGTAGGCAGCATGTGCAACTGGGTGGGGTAGCCGTACAAGGCGCGGATCGCGATTCCGAGGCGGCGGGCCACCAGGGTGGTGTCCAGGTCCACCTCGATGCTGCACCGCCCCGGTTCCTGGTGTACGGCCCCGGCGAAGCGGAGCAAGGTGATGGTTTCCGCGCGCCGACAACAAGGCGTGGTGAGGGGGAGCCTGCTCAACTCGTCGGTGAGGGCGGCTGTCATCAACACAGGTGCACTCTCCTCTCCTGGGCTCGGGACGGGCCGCAGTGGTGATCACTCGGGCTGGCCGCGGGTGCTCCCTCGGCAGGGTTCCGAGTCCGATGGCGAGATCCTGGTGGCGGGGTCACCGTTCGATCGTGCGGGATGCCTGGTCGCAGCAACCGACGGTTGCCCCGGGGGACGGAGAAGGGTGGCCCCATCGGCCGGGATGTTCGTCAGCTGGACGCGCCATGGCCGGTGAGCGGTGCAGAACTCGCGTGCTCACCGGGTTCGACGCGCCGAGGTTCGAACTGTCTTCTGCGGCCCTGGAGCGGCGAAGTGCACGCATGGGGAGTTTCCCGGTCTTGCTTGGTGATCAGGGTGTTGGCGTGCTCTGATTCGCGTGAGTCGACAAGTGTTGGACCTTCAGCGGGGTGACGGTATGGCGGGTGTGGGAGCTGTTCTGCTCGATGGTGTGCGGTGGTGGGCGTGGTGCGGGCCGGACCGGGCGCGGGTGGGAGCGTGTCGGCGGCGGAGTGGCCGCCGAAGACCATTTCGCCGCCGCGGGAGGTGACGAGCTCGGTGCAGCTGTGGCTGGCGAACATCGTGGCCAGCGTGGTCATCGGTGTGGTCAGCGTGATCGTCGACGGGTCCTACCCGCTGGTGCACCTGCAGGCCTCAGCGTCGACCCCCGGTCAGGCGCATGCGGAGCTGGTTGGGTTGGCGGTGGGCGCCGGGGTAGTGGTGGCGGTGTTCTACGCCCTTGAGGTGCTGTTTGTGTGGAAGATGCGGTCCGGCCGCCGGTGGGCCCGGGTGGTGCTTACTGTGCTCGCCGTGTTCAGTGTCGTGTCGAACGTCCTGTCGCTGCTGCAGGGCGGGTTCACCGTGGTCAGCGCTGTGGTATCGCTGCTGCTCATCCCGGCTGCGGCGGTGCTGATGTGGCGGCCTGCGGCGAAGTCCTACTTCGCGGAGCGCTAGCCCTGAGTGTCGGAGGCATCGGTGGAACTGCCCGTTGGTCGGGGCGTGCTGGGTGGGGTGTCGTGAGTCTGTGGTTGATCCGGCTGCGGTTGCGGCTGGTGGCGGGGTTCGGCTGGTTGGGTCGCAGCATGGCCCAGTGGCCTCGATGGGCGTGGTTCCTCCCGGGGGGCGTCCAGGCCCTGGTGGTGTTTCTCGTCGTCTTGCTCGCGCACCCCGGTGACTGGGGTGGGGCGCTGACCTCGGGAGTCAGTGCTCTGGTGCTCTTCACGCTGCTGTGGGGATTGCCGGGTCCGCGGGCCAGGTGTGCAGGGGCACGCTGGGTCCTATGCGTCGGCAGCGACGTCGGTAGCTTCGGTACATTCCTCGCCGGCGAAGCGTTGCCTCACTAACCCCACTGGTTCGGCACACTCGTTGATGCTCAGGGACCCCTGGGTGGCACGCCCTTATTGGTCCGGGTCATCACCGTCGTGCAACGTGGTTTCCAAGTCGGCGTCGCTTAGTTAGGCATCGTGGTTGGTCATGAGGAAGTCGATGAGCTCGTTTAGGACAGCCTCGGCACCATCCCCCTCCGTGGACACGGTGACTTCGTCTCCGTGTCCGACGCCTAATCCCATGACCATGAGGATGCTGTGTGCGTCGACTGGACTGCTGTCACCTTTGGTGATAGTCACGGGGAGCCCTCTGGCGGCAACAACTTGGACAAACATGGCGGCGGGTCGGGCATGCAGCCCAACTTTCGACGCAACCGCGACGGTACGACTGGGCATATCGGAGTTCCTTTGTTAAGAGTAGCGAGGAGTGGCGGCGCCACGCCTGCGCATGCAGTGACTTTCCCGGCCGGGGGCAGGTGTCCCTAGAATTCTCAGGCACCTCTGACAGGTTCCGGGAGTGATGCGTGAGACCGGCGGCACTGGGAAGGCCAACTTGACGTCCTTCACCAACGGAACCCCCTTCTCTTGTCTACTTGCGGCGCTCGGAAAAACTCGGTGCCCTCGGAAGACTCGTACAGATCCCGCAGGCGATCACCTTTGTCTAAGCGACGATCGGGGGCCGCTTAACGAGCCGGAAGGGCTTCGTTCACTGCCGCCGCTGTCTGCTCGTCGGTCCATCCCTCAGCAATCTGTCGGTCCTGCAGGGCGCGCAGCTGCCCGATCACCGTGTTCTCGGTCCATTCGACGTCGTCGTAGGTGAGTAGCTCGCCCTTGACGACCGGACGGATGACGCGGGCTCCGCCGACCAGACCCAAGGGCAACAACCGCTGCTCGATAAATACGGTGGCGTCCTCGATTGTCCCGTAAACGGTTGAGCCGCCGATGCCATCCAGAGCGTCCCCGGTCTGCAAGTCGCGCTTGGCTACCGTGCCGACCTCGGCGTTCCAGGCCACAGGAGCGATGCTGGCCTCATGGTCCAACACCGCCTCTCCGATGGACAGCGGCGCTTCGATGCTGGCCAAGTGGTAGGGGCGGTACAACGTGAAGTACGGACCTGGTCCTAGCTTCAGGTAGGTCATCTCCTCATGAACCGTGGGATCGTCCGTCCGAATGATGACGAACACACCCGGGGCGACGGGTCCGGTGCAGTAATCGACGACGCCAGCCCGGTCGAGAATTCCGCCATCGGACTCGGGACGGAAGACATCCGACAGTGTCGGCACAGTCGCGGGTGGTCCGTGCATGCCTCGTTTGCTCACCTGCAGGTCGGTGCCATTGGCCAACGCCGCCATCTCGATCATTGCCTTCGAGCCGTCCACAAAGCTGCACAACATCTTGGGATTCATGTTCTTGGATCTGGCTTCGGCGGCCAGCGAATCTGGAGTCGCCGTCGGGTCGAGGGGGTTGTTCTTCCCCTTGCCCGCACAGACCACCTCGAAGGCCAGATCCCGCGCGTACTCGACCAGGCGCCGAGCCTCGACCGGCTCGTCACCCCGACACACGGTGTAGATTTGCCCCGCGGTGCGGGCCAGCGCCGCGAGCAAGTAGCCGATCGTCACGTCGCACTCGACGTTCAGCAGCGCGACGTGCTTACCAGCCCGCAGCGCGGCTAGGGACAGTCCGGCGCCGACGTCCGGAACGCCGGTGGCATCGACAACGACGTCGACGTCGGCGTCGGCCAGCGCCAGCGCGTCGGTCAGGACGGCATGGCGGCCGCTGCCGCCAGTGTCCGCCTCGACGCCGGCCGCCTTATATGCCGCCACGGCGCGAGCAGGATCGACGTCAGCTATAGCGCCTATCTCAAGACCGGCGATTCGCTGGACCTGGGCGACGTATCCAGCGCCCATCTGCCCGGCGCCCGCAAGACCAACTCGGACCGGTCGACCTGTCCGCTCTTCCCGTTCCCGCAGTCGTTTGCTGTAGCTCATGACGTCCTTTCGGCTTCGGCCGGCACTCCGGCCACGATTTCTACTCGACTGCCCTCTCGCAGGTGCGGCAGCGGCACCTTCTCTAGACACACGTCACCGGGCAACTGGGCAACCACTGCACCACAGGCTTTGAACGAAATATGCCCCAACGCAGTGAGGTTTGCGTGCACGACGTCTCCGACGGCCAGGATCTTGAATCGGTGCCCGTCCACGTGCAGCTCATCGCCAGGGCGAACGCCCCCGACTCTGATGTCGGGCCGGTGTAGCGCACAGAACTCGTGAAGCTCCTCGGGTGCGCCTTCGCCGAACAGGATCAACATGCCCTGCCCCACGAAGTCAGCCACAAGCGGGCCGACCTTGGTTACTGTGGTTGAGTACCGCACTGCGGGGCGTGGCGTGGCCATCAGAGTGCTTCGATGTTGTCCGGTTTCACGCCGGACACAAAGATTTCTTCCTTGATGTACATCGATAGAGGCCCGGCCGGCGAGGTGGCGTGAATGTCTACAGTCGGCACCTTCTTCATCGGATAGACGCCGATGCGAGCGGTTCCGCCACAGTCGATGACGGCCACGGCGATCTTGTCAAACGGTGCTGACGAGGCGAACCCGTCGAAAGCTTCACCGCCGGTCAGTTCGGCAATTCGCGCCGCGATGGGATGAATCCCCCCACCGGTCACTGAGTAGATCAGGAACCGTTCGTCGGTAGGTGTGATGGTCAGTGGACCGCCCCATCCTCCTCGCCCGGCGCTAATCCTCACGCTTTTGTACTCGGACATCAGCTGCTCCTTTCAAGCAGTTTGTGAACAGGTTGATAGATGGGCGGACACGCTCTCGTCTTCACCTATGGTGACAGTTAGCCGGTGTATAGGCCGAAGCTCGCGAAGTATGCGATCACGACCGACAATGGGCCGGTGAGTACACGAGAAAACAGTACGGCGGGCACACCGACTTCGACGGTCTCTGGTTCCGCCTCGCCGAGCGCCAGACCGACAGGGATGAAATCACATCCTACCTGAGGGTCGATCGCAAACAGCGCCGGAAGCGCGTATTGTGGGGGGACATTGCCGTTGGCAATCTGTGTGCCGACCAGTACTCCGATGATTTGCGCAATTACCGCACCCGGACCGAGGAGCGGAGACAAGATGGGCAGTGAGCAGACTACTGACAGGATCAGCAGGCCGATGATGCTACTGCTCAGGGTGGTGAGGCCATTTCCGATTAAGTTGCCTACTCCCGTGCTAGTAATTAGGCCGACCAGGAAAGAGACGAAGGCCATGAATGGGAGGACGTTCTTAATTACCGTGTCGACCGAGTCGCGACCGGCCTGGTATAGAGCGGCCACAATGCCGCCAACGCCCTTGCCGATCTTGTTCAAGACCTTGTTGAGCCCGTCCAGTGGATTTCTTTTCCGCGCTGGTACCGCCACGGTGTCCTCATGTGTGCTCATGTTAAGCCACCTTTGCTTCTGCGCTCTGACGCCGTCCGAGCATGACGTTGGTGATCACCTCGGTGAGCATGCCGCGGATGAAGATAACGATCAGACCCACTAAGAAGTAGCGGACGGCTAAATCACCAATTGGCAGGTGGCGGCCTGTAATACCAACGGCTATACCGCCATAGACGAAGTATTCACCCGCATTGGCGTGAGGAAACAGGCCAAGAATGGGATGGACGAAGCTCACCGCGGCATCGTAGAAAGCGGGTTTTTTTGCCTCCGGCAGAAAACGCCCCATCGTGTAACACATCGGGTTGGTCAGGAAAAATACTGCCAGCACCGGGAGTACGAGGTAACGAAGCGGGAGGTAAACCAGACCTGGCCGTGCAGCAAACACACCGAAGCGTTCGATACGTTCAATACCGATAAGCTTGATCAGCGTATTAACGGCGGTCAACAGGACGATGAGCAGCGGGACGATACCCGTAACCAGTGTGACGAAGTTGGTTGCTCCTGCTTGGAACACACCGATGAACGATTCGGCCCAGTGAGCGAGCGTACCGAGAAATCCACCGGAATCAGGCGGTTTCGCGGGAGTGTCCGCGGCCAGGATGAGTGTTGCCAGACTCATGGGAGGGGATCCTTCCTAGGAGGAACTTTCTTAACATCAGATGACAGATACCCCCGCGGCAGGTGGCCGACCCCATTGCGAGTTTCACCTCAAGGACGTGGCGCGGGCTAACGAGGCTGCGTGTGAGCTGACTGTGTGGTCGGCTGAGCGCCGGAGACTCGCGGCTATGAACTCGGCGGACTGGGTACTGGCCTTTGCCACCAGCGGTGGCAGTCCGGCTGGAGTACGACCCGTGGCCAGGTCCCCCACCGTGCATCCAATAAGAGCCGGCTGCTGCCGCCCATCAGCAAACACGGTGACCCCACGCAGCACCAACGCGGCGGTCACGGTACCACCAGTATCGAATGCCAAACCGACGTAAACTCTGCGCCCCAATGCTTTGGCCAAGCCGACTGAGGTCCGTCCTTGAGCACGCAAGTCGACCAGCTGCTTGCGGAAGCGCATTGCTTGCCGAATCGTGAGCAGACGCTGGGTCAACCAGATTGCGGCGACGCAGATGAAGACACTCGTCATTGAGCTAGGCATCTCAGGCCCTCCGGGTCAGTTCCAAGACCGCGCGGGCGGCGGCCTCGTCGCAACAGAGCATGTCCAAAAACCCTCCACGAAGGGCGCCGACGAGGCCAGGACCTTTCTCGCGCCCCGTCGCGACTCCAACTACCGTGGGGATCTCACGCAATTCCTCAAGGGTGATTCCGAGGATGCGATCATTGGCTGCGCCAAGGAACGGGCGGCCCAGACGGTCGAAGAACCGAGCACAGATGTCACCGGCTGGCTCCGCCGCGCGGAATTCCTCACTTTCCGCGTCCGACAACCGCATCTGTGTGACGATCGCCTCCGAGGAGCCGTGCCCGACCGCCCCGATGCCGACTAATGCGATGTCAGATCGCCGGGCCGCTTGTAGTGCCTCAGCGATGGACCGATCACGGCGTAAGGCGGTGACGGCTTCCGACCGGTCGAGCACGGCCGGTGCGTGCAGATAGCGGTAGCGGGCACCCAGCCGAACGGCCAACTCACGAACCAGTTCTTGGCCGGTGGGTGCTGATGACACCTGCGACAAGCCACCCACCAGTTGCATGATCTCAACGTCGATTGTCTGGTCGGTGGTCACCGACCAGACCAAGCTCTGCAGCGACGTGCCCCAGGAGAGTGCAAGTGAGTGGCCATCGCGAAGCCGGTCCACCAGCCACGCGCCGCCGATCTCCCCGGTGGTACGCGCGGGCGGCGCGCCGGGTTGGAAGCGGGAAACCAGGGCTTCGGAGAGGCCGAATTGCTCCATCAGCCGATTTTCCAACCCGGCGTCCCGACCAGCCGGGTCATGAATGCGGATCTGCACGACGCCACGTTGCTTGGCCGCGGTCAGCATGCGTGAGACGTTCGAGCGCGTCGTGTGCATCTCTTGTGCGACCTCCTTCTGAGAGAGTCCGTCAACGAAGTAGAGCTGGGCGGCTCGGACCAAATCTGCGTCTTCGCGAGCGGCCGGCATGCCACCTCCAGTTGTCCCGGTTGTCACATTGGTGATAACCGACTCACCGCTGTGAGTAACTGTGTACCATGTGATGTGCGTCACCACAAGGGTTCTGCCCGACGGCTCTGGCCGCCGTGTCGGGCATGCCGTCCACTGCGCGAGTGGCTGTCCGATCCCGGCTAGCCAGCCACCTTCGACGAAGGAGTAGATATGGCAGTACAGGCTGACCGAGCGAAGGTCGCACCGAAGACCACACAGCGTCAAGCCGCGCAGGTTCCGAGGCTTGCGGAGGATCCGCAGCTCGCCGCGAGGGTCGTTGGGAAGATGTGGCGAATTCGGCTCTTCGAAGAGGCGGTCGATGAGTTGTTCGCGCGCGGCCTCATGCACGGAACCATGCACTTGTCGATCGGGCAGGAAGCCTCGGCGACCGGAGTATGCCTCGCGATGCGCGAAGGTGATCACCTCACGTCGACCCACCGTGGCCACGGTCATTGCATCGCCAACGGCGCGGATCTGAACCGGATGATGGCGGAGCTACTGGCGAAGGAATCCGGCTATTGCCGCGGACGGGGCGGATCGATGCACATCGCCGATGTCGCCATGGGAAACTTGGGTGCCAACGGGATCGTTGGTGGCGGTATCCCGATCGCCGCGGGCGCCGCCCTCGGGCTGCGTATGCAGGGCAAGGATGCGGTGGTGGTCAGCTTCTTCGGTGACGGCGCGACCAACGAAGGCGCGTTTCACGAGGGGTTGAACCTGGCGTCCGTGTGGGATTTGCCGGTGGTCTTCGTCTGCGAGAATAACAAGTACGGGATGTCGATGTCGACATCGTTGTCCACTCGCGTCGACAACCTTGCCGTGCGTGGTGCTGCCTACGGCATTCCTGGGGTCAGCGTCGACGGGAACGACGTCCAGGAGGTCTACGAAGCCGCTACCCAGGCGATCGAGCGTGCCCGGTCTGGTGGTGGACCGACGTTGCTCGAGGCGGTCACCTACCGGTGGAAGGGACATTCTAAGAGCGATAAAAATCTGTACCGCACGCGGGAGGAGATCGCTGAATGGAAAGAACGTGACCCCATCGCGGCGTTCCTGGCCTCGGTGACCGAAGCGCAGTCGCTCGATAAGGAAGCCTTGGCCGCGATCGCCCAGGACGCCAAAGAGGCCGTTCGCGAATCAGTCCGTACTGGCAACGCCGCACCAGACTCCCGGGCTGATGAACTGCTGTCCGCGGTGTACGCGACAGGAGAAGGCAAATGACGACGATGGCACCGGTCACCGCCACGACTTCTGAGAACACGCGGGTGATCACCTATTCCGAGGCGGTCCGTGAAGCCATCAGCCAAGCCATGGACGCTGACGAGCGGATCTTCATGCTCGGCGAGGACATCGGCATCTACGGTGGCGCCTTCGGGGTCAGCGGAGACCTCTACCACCGCTTCGGAGCGGACCGGATTCGCGACACTCCGATCTCCGAGCTCGGGATCGTCGGCGCGGCTGTCGGCGCAGCATTGGTAGGCATGCGGCCGATCGTGGAGATCCAGTTCTCCGACTTCACCTGCCAGGCCATGGACCAGATCGTCAACCAGGCCGCCAAGATCCACTTTATGCTCGGTGGCGCCGCCAGTGTTCCGATGGTCCTCCGTGCGCCCGGCGGATCCGGAACCGGCGCTGCCGCCCAACACTCCCAGTCGCTGGAGGCGTGGTTCGCGCATGTCCCCGGCCTAAAAGTGGTTATGCCCGCCACCGCCGCTGACGCTAAAGGGCTGTTGCTGTCGGCAATCGATGATCCCAACCCGGTGATCATCATCGAGCACAAACTGCTCTACCGTACGAGCGGGGAGGTCCCCCAGGAGGCGATCCGGGTCCCCCTGGGTAAGGCCGCGGTGCGACGCACCGGCCCCGATCTCACTCTGGTCGCCACCGGCATCATGGTGTCGCGCTCCTTGGAGGCCGCGGACAAGCTGGCTGAGCGGGGTATCGAGGCGACGGTCGTAGACGTCCGCTCGCTCAAACCGTTCGACTCAGAGACCGTCCTTTCAGCGGTTTCGGATACTGGCCGAGTGCTATTGGTCCAAGAGGCCGCGAAATCGGGCGGATTCATGTCCGAAGTCGCCACATGCATCGCTGAATCCGACGCCGTTTACTCCTTGCTGGCCCCGATCGGCCGCCTGTGCGGCCTCGACATTCCCATCCCCTACGCACCGCAACTCGAACGCGCCGCAGTTCCTCAGGTCGAAGACATCATCAGCCGCAGCACCGACCTGGTGAGAGGTTCCTGATGGCGCGCGAGGTGCCTTTGTTCATGCCCAAAATGAGCATGACGATGGAAACCGGGGAACTACTCAGCTGGGCCAAATCCGAGGGTGATGTGGTCAAGACTGGCGATGTAGTTGCCGAGGTTCAGACCGATAAGGTCAACATGGAGGTTGAGTCATCGGTCGATGGTGTCCTCACCCGCATCGTCGCGCAGCCCGGAAGCGTCCTCAATGTGGGCGCGCCCCTCGCCTTCCTGACGACCGATGCCGATGATCTGATGGAAGGTCTGTTCGACCCGCCGTCGGACGTCGTGAGTGAACCAGCTACGCCGAACTCAGACGTCCCCCCTAAGGACGCAGTAAAACTGGCCGCGACTCCGGTGTCCCGTCGCGGGCCTCATCCGGCAGTGCCGTTCGCTCGGCGCCGCGCCTCGGAGCTCAGGGTGTCGCTGGAGGAGGTGGTGCCCACCGGCCCCAATGGCGTGATTACCGTCAAGGACGTCGAGGAGGCGGCGCAGAAACCAACCAAAGCGGTTCCGGAACCAGCAGCGGCCTCGGCTCCTGCTGCCCCTCCGGTCTCGGCTCCAACGCCGGGCGCGGTCCAACTCCCTCCTGACCAACTCGCGCCGGCCGTAACGGCGGCAGCACCAGCCTCGGCTCCTGCTGCCCCTCCGGTCTCGGCTCCAACGCCGGGCGCGGTCCAACTCCCTCCTGACCAACTCGCGCCGGCCGTAACGGCGGCAGCACCAGCCTCAGCAGTGTCGACCGATCCCGGCTTCGCCGACGAGCTGGCTCCACGCCGACGCGCCATCCGCGCTGCGGTGGCGCGGACAATGTCGGGGAGTGCCGCAGTTCCGCAGTTCACCGTGTTCGCTGAACTGAACCTGGATGCGGTCAACCTTGTTCGCAACCGAATCGGTTGGACCACGCTGCTGATGCGTGGCTGGGCCCGAGTGCTGCGAAACTACCCAGAGGTCAACGCCGGATGGGACGACGCCGCCAACGCACCAGCGGCGGCCAACGACACCGTGGGTATCGCACTCGCCACCGATTCGGCCGTTGGTTTGCTCGCGCCAGTCATCAAAGACCCTGACCTAATGTCCGTGCAAGACCTAGAAAGACTGGTGCGGGACACCGTCGATCGGGCGAGGACCGGCAAATTGTCTGTTGCGGATATCGAGGGCGCGACCACCACCCTGTCCAACCTGGGCGCATTTGGGGTGCCCTCGTTCACCAGCTTGCTTACCCCAGGGCAGGCCACGGCGTTGTCGGTGGGTGCCGTCACCCCACGTCCAGTGGTGACCGGCGGTGGGTTGGCGATCCGGCTTGGGACCACGGTGGGACTGACCGTCGACCACCGCCCGGTCGATGGTGCCGATGCAGGTCGCATCCTGGCCAACCTGGTCGATTTGTTCGTCCGTCCGGATGCGTTGCTGAGTTGACCAGAATGGAACCCGCTTCCACCGCGGTGGGGGGCCGGAGCCAGTGGCCTCCTGCCGGAGTGGTCTTCGACTGCGACGGCGTTCTCGTGGACAGCGAGCCCATCCACGCTCGCGCGACAACCGAATGGGCTGCTGGACTAGGGATTACGTTGAGCTCGAACTTTCTTCACGATTTGTTGGGGATGACTGTCGCGCAGCAGGTAGCGCTGATCGTCCGAGAAACTAGTCATGACCCGTACAAGTCGTACCAAGCTCGGGAGAAGCACTTCTGGTCGGTCGCCGATGAGATTGGCCCCATGCTGGGGGCTGGTACTGTCGCTAGGCGCCTGAAGGCGGACGGCACCCGAATCGCTATCGCGAGCAGCGGCACCCACCGGTACTTGCAGCACGTTATCGACCTCCTCGAGCTGGGGGACGTGATCGACGGTTATATCGGTGCCGAAGACGTGACCCATCCCAAACCGCATCCCGAGCCCTACACCAAAGCCGTAGCCATGCTCGGGTTGAGGCCACAGAGCTGCGTCGCCATCGAGGACTCGGCGACCGGCACAGCCAGCGCATCAGCCGCCGGACTGAAAGTGATCAAGCTCGATGCCGCCACCCCCACCAGCTCCGGTTACGCTGAAGGCATGGCTACGGCCGCTGACTTCAATGGTGTAGCGGCGCTACTTTACGGCAATTGTCGGCGCCTAAAAGAAAACTCCCGCACCGAAGGACTGGACGACTGACCGATGTCTCACCAACCTGCCGCCCCACCGCGTGCTGCCGCAGTCGTGCTGGCCGCCGGTGACGGAACCCGTATCGGCGGCGCTCACAATAAAGTGTTTCTTCATCTCGCCGGTCGACGGGTGGTGTCCTGGAGTCTGCAAGCACTCGCCCAGGTTCGATCCATTGAACGCTTCGTCATGGTCATCCGTGAATCCGACCGGGAGTTGGCCGAGGAAACGATTGACCGGGACCTCGAAGGTATTGACGTTGAGGTTGTTCTGGGTGGGAACAGTCGGCACCAGTCGGAGCTGTTCGCGCTCCGGCACCTCGCCGCTGCCGTCGCGTCCTCCCTCGACGTGGTGCTGGTCCACGACGGGGCGCGCCCGTTGCTGTCACCCGAACTCGTGCAAACCCTGATCACGACCGCCGCAGAGTGCGGCGCGGCGATTCCGGGCCTGGAGACGGACGAAATCCGGCGGGTCCGTCCTGACGGAACCCTGGATCTGCGCCCCCCTGAGGTGATGATCCGCGCCCAGACGCCACAGGCCTTTGATGCTCGCACGGTCCTGAACGCATACGAGCGCGCCGACATTGACAGGTTTGTCGGCACCGATACGGCGTCGTGCGTGGAGGAGTACTCGGACACACGGATCCAGGTAGTTGCTGGAAACCCAGCGAACATCAAGATCACCTACCCGCAGGATCTATTCGACGCTGCAACGATTTTGGAAGACAGGAATTTTCATCTCGATTAATGAAATCTGGGACATCATGAACCGTGAGGTAGAACGGACCGAACTGCTGTGTTCGGTATGTGGGCGGGAAACGATACAGGACGTCTCCTATGCGGGGCGCCTTATAACTCACGCATGCTGCACTTCCTGTGGGACAGTGGTGCAGTTCAATCGACGGTCGCTGTACAAAGAATACATCAATGATCTTCGACAGCGACTGCAATCAAAGCCCCGACGGCTGCTGCACCGCGCCACGAAGCACCCCCACCGGTTTCTTTGGTCGTTGCCGGCCGCCATCGTCCGGCAACCGGGAAAGCTGCTCGGAGAGTTCAAGACCGTCTATGACGAGGAGTGCAAGGCCGGGAGGCGGCGTTAGACAGGCAGGACCGCCCTTGCTGGGCAGGTGACGCGATCACAAGCGCCTCTGAAACAACGAACATGGAACAACGAGCATGGAAAATTGGTGGAGCAGTGGACAAGACGGCAGCGAACCCAGCTGATCAAATGGTGTTGCACGGCACGCCGGCTAGCGCGGGCCGCGTCAGTGGACGCGTGGTTCGGATGTCTGAGAGCATCTCCGAGCCGGCGAGCCGCCCAGCACCCGCTGACCCCGCTGCTGAAGCAGGGCGCCTCGCTCCCGCCGCCGCCGTCGTCATGGCGCGGTTACAGTCGGCAGCCGATGTTGCCGAGGGTGCTGGGCGGGGAGTACTAGCGGCGACAGCGCAAATGGCGGCCGACCCTGCGTTGCTATCCAAGGCCACGGCGCTGGTGATGGAGCAGCACCTGCCCGCACCCCGTGCCGTGTATGAGGCTGCCGGCACATTCAGCGAGATGCTGGCTGCTGCAGGCGGCTACCTGGCAGAGCGTGTACGTGACGTACACGATGTCCGTGACCGTCTCATCGCGGAACTCACCGGGGCGCCAGCGCCCGGTGTTCCGCACCTCGACATGCCCGCCGTTCTGGTGGCGCGTGATCTGGCCCCCTCCGACACCGCCGGGCTCACCCCGGCTACCGTTCTGGCGCTCGTCACCGAACAAGGGGGGCCAACAAGCCACACCGCCATCCTCGCTCGCTCGCTGGGCATCCCGGCCGTGGTAGGCGCTCGCGGCGCGATTGAGCTGTTGGACGGGATGCCGGTGCTGGTCGACGGCACAGCTGGCACAGTGACGGTTCTGAGCGATGTCATTTCCCTCAGCAGCGTGACAGTCAAGCCCCCAGTCTGGGACGGGGTCGGGCGCACCAGCGATGGCCACCGGGTGGCGTTGCTGGCCAACGTCGGCGACGGGATCACGGCGCAGCGGGGTGCGGACGCGGGTGCAGAAGGCGTTGGCTTGTTACGCACGGAGCTGGCTTTCCTCTCGGCCATGGTGGAGCCCAGCCGGGCGGCGCAGCAGCGGGCCTACGTTGACGTCCTCAGCGTTTTCGCGGGCAAACCCGTCACGGTCCGGACCCTCGACGCCGGCGCGGACAAGCCGCTACCGTTTCTTGCGCAGCCCGCTGAACCCAACCCGGCACTCGGGGTCCGCGGCCTGCGGGTGGCTTTCGCCTCACCCGGAGTGCTCGATCGCCAACTCAACGCCCTGGTCGCGGCGGCAGCCGAGTGCGAAGCCGTGCTCAAGGTGATGGCGCCGATGGTCGCCACCGCGGAGGAGGCCGCCTTCTTTGCTGAACGAGCGCGAGCGCACGGAGTGAGCAGCGTTGGGGTGATGATCGAGATTCCGGCCGCAGTATTTGCCGCGGCGGAGATCGCCGAGGTGGTCGACTTCTTCAGCGTGGGAACCAACGACCTGGCGCAGTACCTGTTTGCGGCCGACCGCCAGGCGGGTTCGCTCGCCGCATTGAATGATCCCTGGCAGCCGGCGCTGCTGAGGCTGATCGACCTGCTGTGCCGTAGCGCAAATGAGACGCCGGTGGGTGTGTGCGGGGAGGCAGCAGCCGATGCAGAACTGTCGGTGGTGCTCGCTGGGCTCGGCGTGCGATCACTTTCCATGGGTCCCGCCGCCTTGGCGGCAGTAGGCGCGCAACTGGGAGGGACGGATCTCTCTGTCTGCAAATGCGCAGCGACTGCGGCGCTGGCTGCTCCCACACCCCACGCCGCCAGGTCAGCGGTGCACGAGCTGTTTGCCCCGCAACAAAAAAATTCATCGCCTATTCAGCTGCCGTAAATTCTCCGCGCAGAATCCAGCCATTGGTGACCGTAGGTGGGTCTCCGGCGGCGGCTGGCCTCGCCGGCGCTGTAGGTGCGTTTCCTGCGACGGGCCATTACGACACCTAGGAGCAGTGCGGCTCCGACGCGGAAGCCCAGCACGCAGCCGTGGGTGGCGGCTACGTCGGTGGCCACGCCGTTGCGCATCTCGCCGAGCGAATGGCGGAGTGCGAGCGTAACGAGGCAGGCGAGGCCGAGCGCCCCGCCGACGGCCTGCATGGCACTTTGAATTCCGGAGCCCAGGCCGGAGTCTTGGCTGGTGACCTGGTGCAGGGCGGCGTTGGTGATAGCGGGGAAGGTCAACCCCGAGGATAGGGCGAGCAAGATCATGCCGGGTAGCACCCCGCCGACGTAAGAAGAACCGACGTGGACACCACCGGTCAAAAGCAATCCGACAGCGCCACCAAGAAAGCCGACGGACAACAGTGGCTTGACGCCAGTGCGCGGCATTAGTGCGGTGCCGAGGCCGATACCGGCCCCAATCCCGAACCCGAGGGGCAGGTAGGACAACCCGCCCTCAAGTGGGGAGTACCCGAGCACCTGCTGTTCGAACAGCGTCAACAGATACACGTAGGTCATGAACGCGGATGTGTTGAACAGGGTGATGAAGTTGGCGACCACTCGGGTGCGGTTATTGAAGAATCGTAACGGGATGAGCAGAGCCGGTGAGCGGCCCTCCACCACGACCATGGCCGTCAACAGGAGCGCACCGGCGATAAGGGGCAGCAGCACCTGCCACGATCCACACGGGTGCGAGGCGGCCTGCAGCAGTCCGTCGACGACCGCCACCAGGCCGCCGGTCGCAGTCAGCGCGCCGGCAAAATCGAGCCGATGATGCGCGCGCACCATCTTGCTCTCTGACACCAGTCGCGGCACCATGACCAGCGCGATCAGAGCGATCGGCAAGTTGATGAAGAAGATCCAGCGCCACGACGTCAGGTCGGTCAGTGCCCCGGAGATTACGGCACCGGACACGCCGCCCAGCCCGGTGAGGCCGCCCCAGACTCCCAGCGCCTTGATGCGTTCGCGAGGGTCGGGGAAAAGCACGGCGATCAGGCCGAGCGAGGCCGGCGCGGCGAGCGCCTCGCCTACTCCTTGCACGAATCGACCCGAGACGAGCGTGGCGGGGATGACTGCGGCCCCGCACGCGGTAGAGGCCAGCGCGAAGACGCTGCTTTTCCACCCGCGACGGCGGTGAGGCGGTGACGGTGTCGGCGTACGCACTGGGCACGAGTGCCAATCCGGTCGTGAGCAGGCTGACCACCAGGAGGGCTTGGCCTGTCGAACGTCGTCGGCTGTGTCGGTGCATGGGGTTCCTCCGGAATCTGACGGAGTGTCGCACATCACCGAGGTTCGGTCGTGGTGAGGAGCTCGGTGATTCCGCGGTGCCGCCGCACCCAGGGGCGGCGTGGGATCTCAATAGTTCAACGGCATTGCCGAGCTGGACAACGGGGTGCGCTGTCAGCTGATCCATTGACGGGTTTGTGCGAGCACCCTTTCGCCCTCGAGGTCGGCGAGGGACAGGCCGGCGAACGATACGGACTGTTCGCTGGTCTGCCAACGGAACCGCGGTGCGTGCGTCGTGGCCGCCTCGACGATGACCGTGGCCGCAGCCTCGGCGGTCTGCGCGTTGGCGAACGTGGCAGCAGTTCGGTCCAAATAGGACCGCAGTAGGGAGTACGCGTCGTCGTGCGCCTGGGCGTCTCCGCCGGGGTCCGCGCCCGCGACGTTGGCGACGAACTCACTGGCCACCGCCCCGGGTTCGACGACGGTGATGCCGACACCGAACCGCTCGGCGACCGGAGCCAGGAACTACTTGAACCCTTCGCCGGCAAACTTCGCCCCGCAGTATGGGTCGGCGAACGGCTGCCCGACCACACCGCCGACGCTGGTCACGGTCACCACGCGTCCGCGCCCGGCCTGGCGCATCAGCGGCAGTACCAGCTGGGTCAGGGCCACCACCCCGATGTAGTTGACTACGACGTGAAGCGTTGTTCCAGCTCGCGCATCTCGGAAACGCCGATCAGGTCGAGGAAGCCGTCGAAGGATTGAATCGGCGGGGTGTGTTCG
>JAABUW010005481.1_pt1 | contig 16489 bp, 6 predicted proteins | sample 5560081 | NCBI WGS metagenome assembly JAABUW01 (sample SAMN10711882, study PRJNA513363) | rock metagenome | isolation source: Antarctica rocks | place: Antarctica: Victoria Land, Knobhead sud | reverse complement strand
CGCCCTCCCCCTCCGCATCAGACACAGACCCCCAGATAGACCCCCTCTCCAACCCCACCACCCGCGCTCCCACAGCAAAAACCATAAACGCAGTCGACGTCCTCTCCCAAACTTGCCACGAAATGCTCGCCACCACCAACGCCTCTCTCGCCGAAAAAGCCCGGTCCTTACCCGATCAAAGAGCAAAATACACCCGACGCAAAAAGACCGTTGATATATACAGCGAAGAACTCGAAGACCGACTCTTCCAACTCACAACAACCCTAAACGCAAACACTTCGCTTGCGACACAAGTGCGCGAAGCGCGTGCGGAGGAGAGGGCGTTGAAGAAAGAGGTTAAAGCGGTGAAAGCTGAGAGGGAGGATATCAAGCTGAGGACTGAGGAGGTGTTGAAGGCGAAGAAGGCGAGGGAGTTGGAAAAGCTATTGAACGGCATCAAGGGCGCTGTGAGGAAGGGGTGGGAGATGGAGGCTGCGGCGAAGATGGTGGAAGGATGAGAGCTTGGTTAGCTTACTTCTGGACTTATCAAGGTTGGGATGAAAGACAGCCCGCTGGCGCGTCTCGATGGGCTTTGGAAGGGTTATGTCACCTAGCATGCGGCGTGTTACGAATGAATTGACCGCAAATTCAATCTATCTCCACGATGGATCGATTTGACTTTCTGGCATGCAGATTTGAAGTTCTTGCCCAGATTTTGAGAGAATGTCGCCGTTCGTTATGACCATTGCAAAGACCACCCTGCACTGGTATACACAAAACGTGTGCTAAAATATCGAATAGTGTCCTGATCTCACTCGGTGAGACTTACAATCATTTCAAGGTTGGCATTTTCAGCAGCCTATACTACCCATTCCAATTGACGCCAATGCTAATGCAGGCCATATATCAAATGCGTCTTTATCTAAGCACACTTAAACGCTCTACGCAATGCAAAACAAATGAAGCACCGACCATTCGAAACTTCTACTCATCGCCCTGCTCATCCATCCTCAACCTCCTACTCTCACCCCCATGTCCCTTAAACTGATGCCAACAATTAGGCGCCTGCAGCACATACCGACTCATCGCCTCCCGAAACCTCGACTTATACTCCTTCGGACTCGTGACCGTCGGCCTATTCTTCCCCCGATCCTTAATCCACGTCTCCAACTTCTTGTCCCACGTATACGTCCGTATGCAATCGATGATACCCACCACAAGCTCCTTGCGGGTCTCGTCAATGGCGATCATGAGTGAGTAATCCATGACGTTCTGCTTGGCGAGGAAGAAGGTATCGTTGAAGACGCAGAGGCTGAGCAGGCGCTTGCTGTGTTCGCGCGTGAAGAGTGGGGTTTCGTAGATGAAATCGACCATGTTTTCGTCGAGGAGGACTTCGTTTTGTTCGCCGGTGGATTGGATGCGGCGGTTGCGCATGGAGCCTTTGAGGTCGAAGGTGCGGGTGGGCGAGCGGTCGTAGAAGAGATTCTCCATTACGAGCAAGGACCAGTTGAAGTCGACGCCTGTGACGGGGTTCTTGATCGTGATTTGGAAGAAGCCCAACATCTTTGCGATGACGGATGGCAGATCTTTGTAAAAGTATTTGTACATCACGTGAAAGTAGTCGGGGGCAAAGCGCAAGAAAGCTTGAGCCTCGATTTGAGAGAGAGACTTGAGCACGAAGCGGTCATCGAGCGTTTTGAGGAATACAGATTTCGTCTTCCCGCCCTTGCTATCCCATTTCATGCAGCGAGAAAGAGATTCGACGATGCGTTCGGACACGCCACACTTAATTCGCAAAGCATCGAACTGTTCGGCATAGAAGACTTTGCAGAGCATCTTTGCAGATCCTTCAGCGAATTGGTATTTGAGATGCTTGCCCGTTGGCCTCAACAGGGATTGTTCAGCTTCAGCGTTGTCGGGATCTGATCTCAAAGTCTGGGGTTTTGTTTGGCTTTTTGCGTCATCAGGGGTTTCATCAGAGCATATGATGCTGCGTAGCTTTGCCCGGTAATCCTCAGAGCCCAAGGCAAATGCAATGAGCGAGCTTGGTTCATCCTCTCTGACAATGATGTCTGAGTCCGCAAAAATGTGGTCTGTTGCATTCAAAGGGTACTCCAACGGCTGCCAGCCGCTTGCAGATCTCTCGGCCCAAAAGTTTGTTAGCATTTTCATTAGAGAATTCTTCTCATGTTTTGGCAGGTCTAATTTGATATCTAATTGCGCTTCTTCAGGTGAGAGCGCGTGATGTTCATCTGCTTCTCCTGGACAATGGATATCTTCTAGGATGGAGTGCTCTACATCACTGTGGTGACCTTCACCTTCAATGTCAGATCCAGTGGTGCTTTCAAGAAGGTTGTTGTCGTCTGTCTCCGTGTTTTCCGCTGTGGTTTCCTCCGCATGAGCATGGAAACCGTCTTCGCCTGGGGTTTTCGTGGTCGTACTTTCCGCCATATGGTCAATCGTATTCAAGGAACCTACGTGCTCATCTAAGGGTTCCGAGGCGAGGATATCTTCATCTGACGGTTCCTTTTCCTCGACGGCCTCATGGACATTGCGGTATATTTGGACTATAGGCTTCGATGCCGCCATTGGATATGCTCTTGCTTGGCGACTCTTGGCTGCACGCTGTCGACGCTCGCGGATGCGCTCTTTCTCAAATTCACGGCTCAGTTGCTCAAAGTGTTTGGCAAGATTCGAAACTTTCGTATCTTGCTTTCGACTCGCAACAGACCGTGGTATCATAGACACGCCTGTGGGCTTGAGTGCGCTAAGGCCGAATCGATCGGAGATCTTCCTATCCACGGGAAGTTTTGCGCTGGCAGATGCTGGCTTGGAATTCTCATCAGGCTCGGTTGATTGATTTTCCGCAATGAATGGTTGAAGGATTGACGACGAAGATTGGCTGCCACTACTTGTAGACTTATCATTCCGAAGATGCGCAGGCTGTGATTGGGTACGGGAGAGCGTTGGCGACACATTTGTTCTTGTTCTCCGCTGGGTGGCATCGATCGGCCGCGGGATACTAGATGTTTGAGCCATGACAGCTGCCCTCGAAGGCTCCTGATCTACCTCAGGGATGACTGTATCACTTTCATTGGTTGCCTTTCCTTTGCCTTCGAGCTCATTCTGTGGGTCCTTATTCTCATCTCCAACAGGGTTGATAAGCTGTCCAACAGCGATACTTCTCTGATTCTGGGTGTCTTGGAATCTTTCCGTCATATGCGACCGTACTGCGAGATCCAAGTGACGAACTTCGTCCGTGTCAAGCTGTTGAGGCGGAGTATTCGTTGGCGTAGGCTCAAGTAGTGGTATAGAAGTAGCAGGGGCGCTTTGATACTGGTCAGGCTGGCCGTCTAGAGACACGTGTTTCTCAACAACAGCGGCCAACATGTCATTTGCTTTTTCGGGAGACATTCGTCGAGTTTGCGGACTTAAGGAAGGAGTATCATCGATCGATGTCTTTTCATTCAACTCTGTTTGATTTATTACCGTGGTTGATCCATCCTCCATGTGAGTCAATGAAGTGACAGAGTCATCACGATCCAGGAATATTTTCTTCAATTGGAGGGTCGCTAGTCGCCTTATATCTTTCTCAGAGGGAAAGAAATTGTGATCGAAGTCCGCGAACGCATTGTCCCACTCCGCCACCTTTTCTTGCACCTCTCGAATCGCACGATTCAGAGGGATGATCTCATAATGCTTCGAGTTCATGTACTTGTCCCGAAGCTTCTGGACCAGAGCCAGATGCTCTTCAGAGGCGCGTTTTGAGAGCCTTTCGACCTCCTGTCCACATCTCTCCGCCTTCTCTGGTAGCACGCTTCCGGCGTTGATACTCTTGATTCGAGTCTTTACCGACAGCATAAATTTGTTGAGACGATCCTCGATCTTGGTGAAAAGATCATTCTTGAATCGCAGATCGTTGTCCACTTTCCATGTGATCCTAGGTCTTGGCACGATAATCTCGAGGAGGGTGATTGGGTCATAGTGTACTCGAAGCGCCACATCCTTGAATCCAAAATACCGAAGATGATCACGATGAAGGTCGTGAGGACATACATCAGCACGTGCGTGTAGCTCACTGCTCCAAAATGAGAGTTCCAGGTATTTCCCAAAAGAATACTTCCAAGTATTATCAGACATGGGCAACACCTGGGTCTCTTTACCGCATTTACGGCAAGTACTCCACATTAATATGGTGTCTTGTAGTCCTCGAAGCTTGCAAGGATGGCGCTCAACAAAGACACTCAACTGGGCTTCCCCATGAACATACTGACGATGATGTTCGAACATTTTCCGTTCGCAACCATTCGCCGTACACACTGTGGGTGCGCCGAGACACAAATCTTCTACATACTGTCCTAAGGTACAGTCGGCCTCGAAATCCGTGTTTGTCTCAAGCTCGTTGTAGAATTCAAACGCCAAAATATCCGGGCCCGAACATGGCACAGTTGTCACAGTACAGACCAAGCTGTACAAGACGGCAATATTCTGATGTGCATGTGGATCCAACAGATCGATACTACCAGAAATGTAGGTTTCCCACTGTTTTGTCTGGGTCTGATAATGGTGAAGCGCTTTATCGTACTCGGCATCATGAACAGCATGAATTACCTCACGCATTTTCTTTGAAGCCGTATGTATTCTTTCATGTACCATTTCCGGCTTGATGAGATCAAACTTTTCATGTTTTGATGACTCATCCAATTTTTGCTCCTCGACGTTGTCCTGGTCTCGCAAGCGTTTCAGATATGCCAGACGCCGTTCTTGCTCTCTTGCACGCATCAGAAGGTAGGGCTGTACGAATTTGACAAAAGGCGAAGCGGAGAGAATCTTTGTTTGGTGCTGCTCGACCAAATCGCCGTAGAAAGTCGGCATAGGAACGTCGTCCGGTACAGAATCTTCGTCAGGTAAGCTAGGCTTTGCCTTTTCCCCTTGATGTGTTTCCCTCTTTTGGCGTTGTTGGGGATCAGGTTTTGCGAGCTTCTCACGGGAATGAAATGTAGCTCCGTCTGAATCTTGAAGAGCAAACGTAGGATACCTTCCTTTATCCCTTGACTGATCTGAGAAGAAATTTAGAAACGCCTTGGGCGGATTGTCTTGCCCTGGGGCGAGCGTTCCAAGTTCAGTAGTGGCTGGGATCGATGCAAACTCATCCCTCATAAGGCAGGTCTCCAATTTAAGATTGTAGACTACGTAAACCATGAATTCGGTTATGCGCTTTATTCTGGATAGTGTTGCATCGTTGTCCCCTCGCAGTACTATAGTGCAGCCGAGCTCCTTCGCGCAACCGTCCAAAAACATATACGTCTTCTTCCGGCCTCCAAAGATGTACGTTTTGAGATAGAAGACCTCACATTTTCCGGCTTGCGCAGGCTTAATTGCCAGCTTGTCAATTGAGGATATTATTTTTGTCTGGCAACAACGTGCGACTGCCTCAAGCACCGAAGCCTTCACGTTGTATGCCGTAGCAATATTGGCCTGTACCAAAAATTCGAGAGCCAATCCGGAGACGTTTCGCTCCACAAGGAGTAGCTGAGGTTGCAAAGCCGCGATCCTATTGACGAGATTTTGCAAAAACTCACGTTCTTGTCTTATCACAGGCTCAAGGCTCATGAAATGTAGTTGATGACGAGAGTATTCGAGGGGAAACGTCAAGATCAAAATGTTAGGGTTATCCATGCTTCTAGGCATGCATTTCAAAGCAAGATTCTTTGTAAAGACTAGGCCCGAAACATACGAAGTATCCCCAGGACGGCCTCCCGCTATTCTCTTGATCTTTACATAATGCCGGATATCGATGTCATCACCGTTATACACATCAGGGTTGACGTCATCCGTGGCTCTGAGCAGAATGGGAACCAGGGCTTTCTCCCAGCTGGTAATATTTGGGACCTTATAGTCCTCCAACAGCTGATGGAGTAGTTTTCGAACATGGCGCAAGCTTGCGTTGTTCAATTCCACCGCAGGAGCAGCTGCGCCTCTCATTGATGAGCTTCGAATCATTCGAGCTCCCATAGTTGGACTTGCCGATGACATATCCGGTGCGAGTGCAGAGCTGCTTGTGCTTTCTTGTAAATTCGTGCTGAAATTTGGAACCCCCGGACTCGCGCGGTAGCTTCTTGGTGAAGGCCGTAAGTGCACATTGCCCGTTACGCTGAGGTTCCGCCGCTTCGAAGGCCGTGGGGCGTTTCCCGTCTTCAAACTACTTAGAGTGTGGTTGTCTCCATCCCGACTGGTGGAAGCCACTCCGCTAATGCTCTTGTCACCGGCTCTCGACCGCGCTTTCCTAGAGGATGTGAGAAGTGCACTGAAACCAGAGCTGTCATTGTCGTGGCTTCGGGACAGCTCAGCTCCATTCAAAGCAGCCATGATACTCATCGGCTCATCCTCACTTGACCCTTCGTCTGACAGGTACGGAGCAAGGTCTGGATCAATGATGTTATCATCATGAAAGACAGGAAGCTGGCGAACTCTTTTCTTATCATCTACAGAGATCTGATGGAAGGGGGCATTGTCTTCAGTGACGGGTCTAAAACCACGCTGAAATAGATGACGGGAATATTGGCGTCTATGAGCAGAATGATATGACTTGTTTGCGAACGATGACTTCAAGGACCGAGATGAAGGGGGCCGTGCAAGAGTCGGCTCAGCACCAACCTCTAGGACTGTGGGCTTCCGCCTTGATTCGCCGCCTGTCTTCCGGGTTGCCGGAATTGACATCGTAGGAACCGTGAGGTCTGAATATTTTGAGCTCTGAGCTGGGCCCTTCGAAACTAAAGGGCTGGAGCTAGAGAATGGACTTGCAAAGACATCGCTCGCTCCCGTCGACCCATGTCTAGGCCTTACACCGCGTATCGAGAGGGTGCCATCGTCTGAGAACTCTGAGGAGTCATCTTCTCCATTGATAATACCTTCACAAGGCTTGCATACACGTAAAGATCCTTGTTGACCAAAATGTTCACCAGCTATCAATGACGTGCATTTAGAATCAAATATCTGGCCGCATGTCCCTAAATCATGAGTCAGCTAAATAGTCTGGATGGTTACAATTGAACTAGGAGGAATTGCGCTTACTACAATGATGCTTTCGCCTAAAGGTTGAAAAGGCATCACCGCAATAGAAACAATCCCTTGCATTCTCGTCTTTCATCCAATACTCCTTGTCCAACACTTTATTCTTGACCTGAGAGGACACATTCGTGGTGCTCAGATCACGGTTCAGCCCACCCTTAGAGCCTGCGGAATGAGCGGTACCGCTTTGCTTGCGGGATATTCCGGTATTCCTGGTAGACGCCGGGTGTAATGTCCTTTGAAGTGGTGAGCTGATAACACTGTTGATATTCGTCTCTGAGGATGAGGTTGTGGATAGATTGGAGTTGAATGACTGGGAGCTCTTGATCAGTGGTGGTGCTGTGCCTTTTCGCAAAGATATTTCAAGGTGCTGATAGCTTCCCTTCTTGACAGTCTCACTGGTGGCATCGTTCCCCGTGTGATTCGTTGATGGCTGGAAAACATCGTCCTCATGGTTGCCGTTGGTCGTGATTATCCTAGGTGGTCCTATACTTTCATTGTCTCCGTCGGATGAGGACGCGATTGCGCTTCGATCATTCTCTCCAGTATTTATGCTAGGAAATGGTTGTACAGTATCTTCGGAAGTCTGAGTGTAAAACCTTTCCGAGCCCCTAACTTCAGTCGCCTTATCATGGAATACTGGGTCTGCTTCGACTCCTCCTTTACACTGCTCTACGCTTTGTTGGCTTGGAGATACGGTACCAGGCTTTCTACATGCACGTGCCTCGGCGATAGAGATTTTGGTATCTCCTGTTACAAGGGAATCGATTCGAGACTTCTGCGCAGATGCACTTTGATCACCATTCTCAGAGGTGGCCGATGTTAAGCTTCTTGTGTCTGAGGTATATTGGTCAGATGGGCCCAGCTGTTTTACTGCGCTGATATTGACCTCAGCAAGGGCTGGACTGATAACGGTAGGATGCACAGCTTGCGTCAAAGTGGTGGGGGCTTTCTTGAATGCTCCAACAGACCCAGACTCAGGTTTAGATGACGCAGTTATGCTACCTAAAAGAGTATTCGAAGGTTTTGACGTTCCACTGTGCGAGTTTGGTAACGGATCGCTAAACTTCGTGCCAACTGGAGAGTGTTGCTCTGATTCTGGGACTGCCCCTCGCGGTGCGTTCGCGGCCGAGGAGTTGGCCCCTCGAATAGGCTCGGGGCCGCTTTTTGTAAATGGTGCAGGGCTGTGTATGACCCCACCTGGGCTTTTCACTGATGAAGGGTCCCTGGTGGCATCCTCGCCTCCAAGGCTGACAATGTCCTTCACATTTCCCACAGATGCTCTGAGTCTTGTATACAACCCGCTGAGCCCGCCCTGAAGCTCGCTCGCTATGCCTTTCGAATCCGGCCCCGATGAGTAGGAAGGTGGAGAAGCAAATTCATTGAAGGTCGTTAGAGTATCACTTTGACTAGCTGTGCTGTGAATGTGGTCCAGTGCCTGTGAAAGAGTCTCTTTATCGAGTTGTGTGGTGCTGGCAAGGGAGGCGATCGAGCCACGACGTGAGTTGCGAAGTTGAGGGAGAAAGTAGGTGGAGGCGGATGGACTGTCAGTGTCCTTGATTGACTTGGAACTCATGTTTCGTAAGGCGCACAGAGCCTCTCATTGTTATGACACCCTCTGAAGCATCACGAGGCGTTGCAAAGCGCAGACTCATCAGTGGTTTCGCTCCACCGAATGACCAGGATGAAACCCAGTAATGGGCCGGGTAGGCAGCTCCACGGACGTTCCGCGAGTTATGATTGAGGAGGACGGGCCTTTGTCCTTCATATCTGTTGCAGATACTCAGATTGTTTCTCAACTGGCAAGACTGCGCCTTCCCAGTCTCGCTATTGAACACCTCGGAAGTGCCACCTTGTTGGTCGTTCGTGGCCGTTGTCCGCAATTGCAGAAGGCTTGGCATGCAAGAACTAGAGGTAGCCATAGGTACTCAAGCTAACCTCATCAAGACATGAAGCATTGAGGAAGTTTGCTACCCTACCTCGCCTACCCACGCATCATTCACACTGAGCGCGTCTTGAAGCTTCACATATGCATATTGGGAGGTCCTACAAGTGCCACAAAAATCTCGCTTCTTGTAAAGCTATTAAGTCTCTCTCAGGTCCGAACGCGTCCAGCGTCCGAAGCAAACGAAGCTAATGTCCCATGAGGAGTCTGCCTGACTCCTCTGGCCTTGGACGATGCGACCTGAACAAATGCCCTTAGACCAGCGAAAAGATGGACCTTTTCCGTGAGTGGCTTGGCCCGACTGTGGAGCAACAGCTTGGCGAGGTGCTGGAATGGCGAAGCAAGAGTGAAGTGAATAGATCTCAACTGGCTGGGAACATTGGGCACATTACCTTTGATGACGATGGCAGCAACTTGAGGATCAGATCTGCTAAAAAGCCAGTGGTTCAAATCATCAAGGTGAACTAGGGTCTTGAAAGCTCTCAGAGAGGCCTCGCGCTGACGGAATGTTACTACAGTTTGTGCCGGATCAAGAACCTTTACAAGCCTGCCTTTCAGACAGCGTGAATCGCGTCGATGCCACCATAGCCAAGGACGCCGTTGAAAGGTACAAAAAAAAGACAGGGAGAAGGCTTACTGATGGTACCCTTGGGGGTTTCATACAATTACTCGAATTTGAAATTGTTGCCACACATATTGGTTCACGGCAAAAGAGAATAACGCTCTTTGTAACAGAATTACATCCTTTGGGCGCTAACGGTTCCGGTGGATATGGAATGCCTCGGCCTATTGAAGACGGTCCAAAAATCAAAGAGCTCATACAAAAGCTGATACAATTTCGTGCACAAGAATCTGCTAGAAGGCAAACTCTGTCAAGGCAACAGCACCCGAACAATATTGTGATGTCTCAGCCAGACACCATTGGATCACGGGAGAACTCGCCTCGGCATACTCAAACCATGTTTGCAACTCAAGCACCTCTGCCGAAAAGGCCCGCCGATAGCAGCCCGACGGCCAAAGCTTTCAATAGTCGCTCCGTTGTGGACTCATCGAAACCGCTCTTGCACAAGTCGCAGGCGCATGCCAAAACTTCTCTGAGCGAGGCCAAACGCACTCCCACAGAGGGAGAAGCACTTTTGAGCCTGTTACAACGATCAAAGAAGCAACTACCAAATGCCAATGCTGCCTCAGAAGACCCTACTAAGTCCCATTTAGCCAATCGATCGACCACACATGCCGAGCCTGGCGCTTTCGCTGTTCAAGTGGACTCTATGCGTCCTCCCCCAATTGCTGCTCGCGAAATTGTTGATAATCCCGCACAATCACCTATTCCGGCGTCATTACCAGCCGCATCTGAGGACAGAATCGGGGGCCATGTAACTGAAACCGCCACTCAGGTCGATCAGCCAATGCAGAACAAGGGTGAGACTATGACAAGCCTTCCTAAAAGAATCAGCACCAGGGACGTCAGAATCACGAAGGACCAGGAAAAATTACTGAACAGTGTAGACTGTGAGTGAACATACATTCAACCTCGTTATTCTGTTACTGATGTATACAGCTTGGCTACCAGCGGAGCCTGGTAAACGGGGACCTGTTGCAAACCTGCCAATATCTATACTTCACAGCTTGAATCAGAAAGCCGACCTTCAGGCGCGAAGGCGGGTTACACTCCCAAGGAACAGAAACCTTAGTCGCGATCCCGGGAACTCGCAAGAAACTCGCAGAACGTCCTCGTTCGACAATAAGGATTCGAGTCCCCCAGGGTCAGACTCCGACGCTCCTGTTCCTGATAATGAATGGCCACCGTCCCCTGCTCAGGATCAGCTTCCACCGGATAGCAGTGCGGAAAATATAGGTGTACGAACAGCACATATCCGCAGGTCATCCAATGCATCATCGTTGTCCCGTTTGACCCAGTCAAAACGACCAACTCCTCTGGTGACGAGCTCGTCGACGAACTCGGCGGTACCATCTCCACTTGTTGTGTCTCCCAGTATTGTCCCAAATCCAGCCAGACCGCGAAGTCAACAGCAATCTCGAAGTATTACTCCTAAGTCATCGGCATCTCGCCCCTCAGCACCTGTCTCCGTTGGAGCTACGTCAGCGGTATCGCACAGCATGGAGCAGCGCACTTTTGCCGGCCATCATGAATTTGTCGGAGGAGATGAACCTGTAGGAGAGGTCCGAGCTGCCCTGGAAGATACGATGTCAGCCATCATGCCCCAGCGTAGTCCTGGAGTCAGTGAGATTCTTAGCGAATTGGAACCACGGCATGGAAACCATCTTGGACGTTCTCCTGAAGTAAATATGAAGATGCCGTTAGTACACAGCGATCCATTCGAAGATGGGATATTGAGCCCCCATCAAGCGTCAACTCCTGTTGAACCATCACCACTGCAGTCGTCACGGGTTCACTCTGCCACGGAGAATCTAAATAGGAGTCGCCGCCATAACCGTTCGTCCGGTCTTTATTCAATACCTCCTTCACCAGAATCTGATCTGAAGGTGGCAGCACCGTTTTCGCTGAACGATAAAGCCAAACACCCAAGTAAACTGACCCATAAACCATTCCCTTCGACAGCTTCTCAACCGACAGAGCCATTTACACAGGTCAAGCAGACTCCTTACGTCAAGGGGCAGATAGAGAACCACTCTCCACCGAGGTTAGAGCGTCAACTGTCGTTTCCAAGATCAAACGCTTCAAATTCGTTGGCCAACGGTAACCCTTCTGAAGATGTCGATCATGTCACCCAGTCAACGCCTTCTATCTTGGAGGTGTCGAGCTCTGAGGCCTTCATCGACAGTACGAAGCAGAACGTGGGTATGAAAATTGTCGATAAAATTTCGGCGACAATGAAAGCAATCGATGGCATGCAGAGCCATTCGGTGCAGCCCAGTGGCAATAGCGAACGTCGCGCGCCCGAAATATTGAGCGGTGAACACGATTATAGCAACAAGTCCGATGCCATAGAGAAGCCATCAGCAGCGGCATCGAGCGAGGAAGGAGGCAGACTCGAGGTTCACACGCAAGGCAATCGTGACATCCATCTAGCCCACAGCGATTCTGAGATGAAGCGTAAAGCCTCCGATCTTGGCTTTCTGTCAACTCACGTTGCCAAACGAAGGAAGAAGTTAAAATTACCCCGGGCATTTCCCGTCACAGAGAACATTGAGAACCTGCCAGATCCACTGGATGCGGCTCGGCGTTATCGTCAAAACTTCATTAGCTCACGCAAGTGCAGCGAGGCTAGTAAACCTCAGAAAGCTCGGTTAACACCAAGCGCAGTCTCTAAAACGGAGTCCCTAGATTTAATAGACCTCCGCATGAACCCAGAAGACCAGGTTGCACCCGAAGTCATTCCAGAAATAAATGGACAAACCTTGGTAGACGAAAAAGCTCAAGCTTCCGGCTTCCAAGATGATGAAACAATGAAGATCAACCTCGTTACGAAGCGTTCTGCGGAAGATGAGAGCGACCGAATGGACCGACTTGCGCCTGGTAATGCCCAGCCTATGGCTCCCTCGATGTCAAAGAGATCTGTTCAGGGAACTAAAGTTGGGGAAACAGAGACACAATCCAAAAGCCTTCCGTTGAATGGTCTCAACGAACTCACGCCCGATCCAAAGATGAAAGTAGCTCATTTAGCCAAGGATAATGGTAGTCAATGGAAGAAGAACATGCACAATTTGCGCGAGCTCGTAAGCAATCCCGATGATGAAGACGGATTGAAAGACACGGTGTCCGGAGCACCACCATATGTTATTCCCGATCATGACTTTGACGATGACGATGCACAAAACACCACACCAATTGACCAGTCTTTGTATGCTGCAGCGAATATTGCTGGACCCGATTCGCAACACAATCATTCAATGGGCTCTGAGGTTGATGATGCCATTCCAGGTGCGCAAGCTGTGGACGTCACTGATCTCGAGGCCAAGCTTGCTACAACAGATGAATCAGCTGATCAGGCTACGGACTTTGGGGTCGATGATGCAAGGCCAAGCGTACAGAGTGATCAGGTTGTGGTTAGCGATGCTACACAACATCCAGAAATTGACGAGTCCATGCATCTGGACAGCGGCTCAACTAGATCATACCCAACCAATGATCAATTCAAAGAGGTTGAAGCTCACAATCTTTCACCTGGCGCACAGCATGGCGAAGCCATGGACAAGCAGCCTGACGACTTTATTGACGATATAGGACGCCTTGATAACGTCAAATTGACGAAAGACGAGCCGGGGCCACATGTCAATGGCGAATCACTCCATATTAATGGGAACCGGTCTGGCTCAGATGATCACAAGGACCAGTCGAGTCTTGAGCTTCAAGAGTCTCTGCTTCCAGATAATTCAAAGAGCATATCAGAGTCTCCAAATGCATCGGAATCTCTAGTACCCGAGGCTGATTGCGTGGCATCTCAGCCTAATCATCACATTGTCAGCCCAGTCCAAGTGGCCCCGGTCCCGTTGAGAAATAATGTGCAAGACAGTCAGAGACATGAGGCTCTAGCCATTGCCATGTCTGTTGAACCGGCTAACCCTAGTCTCAGGGAGCCGCCTAATTCTCCAGCAGTCATTCCGGCTCCTGTCTCGAATCTTGGTGCGGGATTCCAGTTCCCTGAAAGCCCACCTGAGCAGAGTGCACTGGCACAAATTTTACAGCCGGACGCGAATGTTAAGACGGCTGCCGTGGTTATCGGATCCACCGCAGAGCACAAGGGACCTGAAATGCCTGCAGCACCTCAAAATATTTTTTCTCGATTCAGAGCAGCTTACCCCGCTTACTCAGGGGATCTGAAACATTTCGGAGCGGTTTGCAGGAAGATCAAAACCCTCGTGGGCCTCGATCGAATGCTACACCAATTCTTATGGGACGATTTTATCATCAGGCATAAGATTGAGTATGCGCAGCATCTACGCCAATGTGCTGAAGATGCCGATGATGCTGTGCCTTACGAGGACTTCTATACGACGGATATCAAGAAACCGCTGTACTGTTATGGTCTGGTCACCCCCCAAAACCTCGACGAAGTCCTCTCCCTCTTGGACACGAACTCTAGTGTCCCAAGCAAGCGAAAGATTAATGACATAGCTACTGCAACTAAGGCAACGAGAAACGCTCGGATTGTCGACCAGGAGCCTTCATTGGCGCCCGAAAGATCTAGCACTCGCATGCAAAAGCGGTCCAAAAGACGTGAAACCATTGACCTCACGCTTGATGACCCGGAGGACCACAGCATCAAGTCCGAAGATACGTCGGGAGTTTCGCCCATGAGTGGTGCTCGAAAAGTAAGGAGATCTCTGCCGTGGAAGGAGACCAACACTCAAACTGAGAAGCCGAGCCCTCAGAGGCGTGAGCCTGTCGACGTAGGAGCACGCTTGCGTGCCTCGAAGGAGCCTTCCGATACCCCAACGAAACTTGACAGGCAAGCAACCAAAAATCCTGATGCAACGACAGATGGCAGAAGTATTCGCGAGACCTGGGGCATTGGCGCCCACGATGTTCTGGAGTCCCGCTACTACGACAAGATCAGCCCGAGGCACTTGCAGCTGATGAAGGATATTGCGAATGTGGTTGATCTTGAGGAGGCGAGGCGTCTCATCTACAATACAATTCATGCGCGGGCAAGGCTCCGTCAAGGAGTTTCAAAGGCAGTGACGGTGGCTGATCTCGAAGCTGTTCTACAGGGCCTCTTGACCAAAAACGTCAAGAAAGGTGGATCACGAGTGAAAGAAAATGCCACCAAGATGATGGCAGACCCTCTTGGTGCACATCAGACACGAGCTTCACACGGAAAGCGAAAAGGGGAAGGGCCCGGTGAATGGTGGAAAGACGAAAACACACCCTTCAAGAGCTTTGCCAAGGCTTACAAATCGATAAAACCTGGCAATGGCAATAGCTTTGCCAAAGAGGTACCGGCGAGGACGGAGGCTGGCGCTTCACGAGCTGTGAAAAGGGATAGGAAAACGGCGAAGAAGCAGATCGATCCGCTGAGCTGGGAGCTGTGAGCTGTGACTCCATGGGTGATATTTCAGAGAACATAATTGAGCGGTAGTTTATATTGGCTGGGGCTTCAGGACTTGCATCACGAGTTTGAGGGTGCTGAGCATGTTGCTTGGACCTTGCGATTGGCGTCATTATTATAGCACGAAGATACCCAGCTTGTAGCGTTGAGCATTTACCTCACAATATTGTATGGCCGCTAGTAAGCAATGAGCAATGAAACAGTATCTTGTTATCCCATGTCTATTCTCGTGCACGCGTGGGCAGGCGGCTCCAGTACGTTGCACGAGCCTAATATCAATGATGGTATGTAGATAGATAGCACCACAATTATTGTCTTGGCAAATCACAGGTCAAGAACACTGGTGTATGTGTATCTCCACCCTGACGGGAAACCCAGAAGCTGATGTACGCTTTAGCGCTTAGTATAGTGGTTATTATGTCTGCTTTACACGCAGAAGGTCGCAAGTTCGAGCCTTGCAGCGATCACATTTTTGTCAATTCTTCTACCCGCTAGGTCCGGAGGGTGAGAGGGAAGGAGGTTGTGTAGCGGGACTATGCGGGGAATTTTCCAAGTTGATTCTTTAGCAATGAACTACATAGTAGCTAGTCTAATCTACTAAGAGGGCTTTACATATAATACCTAAACCTTTCACCTAAGATTAGTATATCTAGTAGGTAAGATATTTTAGTTTTAATAGGTTAGTAAATATAGTAATATAGGCTTAAAATAATATATAAGCTAAAGTATTTAAAGCTTACCTTATAACTTTAGTTATAACTTAAATTAAATTAGTTATAAGTAAGTATAACTATAAGCTTCTATTACGCGTATCCTATACTCTAGTACTAAGTTACATCCTAATTTAGTATAGTCCTACGGCTTAGTGTAATAAAAATTAGATACTTAAGTATTTACTCTTATATATTTATTCTTATTATTAATCCTATTAGTTATATATATATTAGAATAATATACTAAGATAAGATTAAGGGACTATTAAATAAGGTTCTCTAGACTAAGAGTATTAAATTATATTATAATAAGTATATACTAGAGTAGGTTCTTAAAGAAAATATAAAGAAAGGCGCTATAAATTATAATAGAATCTCTATTAATTATTATAACCTAGCTATTAACCTACTAATAGACTAGCTAACCCCTTATAATCTATTTAATAGTTTTATTATTACTAGATCTATTATAAGAGGTAGTTAAATATCTAAATCTTTAGGTAGACTAGTAGTTTAAAGATAGGCTAAATATTATAAATAAATACCTATATATAAGGTAATAAGAAGATATTAAAGGATAAGAGATTAGAGCTTAATTAATAATCCGCCTACTAATAGGGCTAGCCTATATTCTATAAGTAATAGACTACTAAAACTAAAGCCTTATAACGTTACTTTTCATCTTGATTTAAGATATAATATTAGTTATATATTTTAAATAAATAAAACGCTTCCTTAAGATTAAT
>JAABUW010005480.1_pt1 | contig 16489 bp, 22 predicted proteins | sample 5560081 | NCBI WGS metagenome assembly JAABUW01 (sample SAMN10711882, study PRJNA513363) | rock metagenome | isolation source: Antarctica rocks | place: Antarctica: Victoria Land, Knobhead sud | reverse complement strand
CTATCAAAAACGAAATTAGGAGACCTAGAACAGCGCGCCGGCGAGTCTGTAGCCAAAAGCGGTTAGCCTGGAAATAATTCTACTTTACATCGATCTCTCCTCAGCCTGCATTTTGGTGAACCTCGCATCACAACAGCCATCTCGGTCATTCTGCGGCTCGCACCGTATTTTGTGAGCTACAGTCCTTGACCCCAATCTCAACACCATTTATTTGCACGCGAAAAGGGAGCAGCGTCGGCACGATGGATCGAGGGCGCGATAGGAGGTAGGTCTAACGTGCCTCTCAGCTTCCAAGCTACCGACTTGCGGGCTTCCGTTAACATTAAATCGTACCTATCTCAAATACCTATGGACGCTGACTGTTGCGTGATGGTAGATACGATGATAGACCACCCGGTGGTGAAACATACAGACCATCTGAGCGTCCCCGTTCACCACCACGAGGTGGATATCGAGGGAATCGATCTCCTCCAAGAAGAGATCGTACTCCTCCTCAATACGTCGATACATATGCACCTACCATCGGTCGTCCTCGTAGTCGCTCACCACATCGTCGCTCACGCAGTCCGGCATTTAGAGGTAGAGGTGATGGAGGGTACCGTGGTCGACAGAGGTCCCCGCCAAGAGCCTCCTCACCGCGTCGTGGCAATTATGGCAGATCACCTCCGCCTAGAGCTCGGCGGTACTCCCGATCCCCGCCTCCAGTGAAACGACGCGAGCCATCACCAATCGACCGCCGCCCGCGTTCCCCACCCTATGCAAAGCAGGAGAGATATCCTTCCCCAGCAAGAGGCCGGTTTGAAAGGCCCCCATTGGCTGCCCCTCGAGGTCCTGGGCCCAGGTACCCTCAGGAGCAGAGTTACCGTCCACGGGAACGCTCACGCTCCCCAGTCCGGCGCGTTGAACAGCTCTCACGCCGCGCATCACCAGACTCATCCCACCGCTCAACGCCTCAGATGCACCCCGACAGACTTGCCCTGACCGGCTCTGGGACTCACTCTCCCGCTTATCGCGGGCCCCGAGGGCCACCTCCACGATCTCCAGGATACCGCGACCACCGCGACCGATCTCCTCCTAGGCGTGTGCGTTCACCAATCCCACCATCTCCGCCTCGCGAGCGCGAACCAATGCCTTACCGTCAACGCTCTCCACCTCCGCCTCGGCGCCGCGAGTCTCCGCCACCTCACGCCAAAGAAGAATATCGCAACGGCGGGCACCCATATAACCCTATGTCAGCCCCACCCAACGGCAGCTTCTCTAACGGCGACCGCGGTCCTCCTTCTGGTCCAGGCAGCTCCTATCGTGATTCTCCAAGCGGTCCACCTTCAGCCCCGATATCCATGTCCGCCCACAATCGCCTTACCAGCGCCTCTCTGCTCTCCGCCCCGACCCGCCCTCGCGGTGGACCTGCTCCCTATCGTGAGCGTGAACCTTCGTTCTCAGGCCCGCCGTCTCGTGGCCGCGGCGCCTATCACTCTGGACCGCCACCATCTCCCCATCGCCCACCGCCCCCTCGCCACTACGACTCCCGCCCGCCGTATCAAGACCGTGGCCCCCCGCCCGGTGCTCCACCCTTTCGCCCTAACAATAGCAGCTCGACGACCTACCCCCGCACTCAGCGCTTCAATCACCCATCTCTAAATTCGATCCCTGCTATTGTGCCAGGCGGTAAGGCAGCGCCGAGCGGGCTTGACCCGGCACATGAGAAGCGGCTGCAGCAGATTGAAGATGATAAGAAAAAATTGATGGATGTGATTGAGCAGAAGCAGGCTGCGAAGAGGAAGGGGTTGAGAGAATGGGAGTCAGGGGAGAGGGAGGTAAACAGAGAGGGCGTAAAGAGCGCGGAGGCGGAGAGGGGACTGGAGGGTTTGACTGAAGGAACTGCCGCGGGAGCTGCTTTTTAGAAGACTGCAGTCAAGGTGGACTTGAATAATGGTTGATTGTGCGGACGGCCAGGAAATGCATAGCAGTCCTGCGTGGTCCATAAAGCGTTTCGCCCACTTCACTGGGAAATTGTACTCTATTTCATGAATGCTTAATCCAGGTTCTTTCAGCAATCTTCATAGAAGCGATATCATTCAATTGAACTTTACTTTCTAACCCTCCCTCTTGCTGAGCACTCGGAACATCTCGAGACTGCCAGTGACGCCGTAATATGCCATACGGAAGTACCATCATGTAGACCCTCTTGAACGCCCACGCTATGTCCACAGGCCATGTCCTCAACCACCTAAAGCACCTCACGCCGCAGGTACAACCCTCTTCTTCCCTTTGCTGAACTTTTTCGATTCTGGCAAGACAGAATTAGCACGGCCCAACATCCGTGTGTAGATTCCTTACCCTCCTTCGTCCGCTTCTTCTTCGGCGCTCCTTTCCCTCTTTGTTTCGCACTATTCACCCCACCAGTTAGCACAGTCCCAATCCAAATACCAACACACATTAGTCCCCCCCTTCCCCATCCCCCTGCCTCATGTCCAATACCCCATGTCTCAAGCACCCAAACCCCCAAAAAAGAACAAGAACTCACGAGGCTAAATGCTCCAACCGATCCTCTTCGTCATCATCCCACGTCTCCAAGCCCGGGTACGCAGCGACCAGGTCTTTGTATGTAGCCACGCGCCGGGGGTAGTATGCAACGACGGAGGGGCCTTTGAGGCGTTGGCGCAGGATCTTGTTGCCGGTGCGCAGGCGGGAGGGGTTGAAGGTGGAGGAGAAGATGGTGCATTGTTTCTGGAGGAGATCGAGGAGGCGGGAGGTGGGGATGGACATTGTGGGGGAAGGAGGGGGAGGGACGAGACGAGAGGTGGAAGGTACGGTGGAGGGAGGGTGATGAGAATGCTGTCGGCGCTTTAAGAAATTTGATGACGCGACGGCCGGATTTGCCGCACATTTTGTGTGTTGATATTTCCTAAAATTTCGTGCCCGACTAAACCACAATTGAAGCCCACATTAATGTGATTTTGCAACGCCATTGGAGGTCTTTGCATGGTTGTGTTTGTGCGAGGGGCTCTCAATCACTGTAACCCGTTCCCAAGCGGTTCCTTCCGCGTTCTGCGCAGACACTCGATGCCTACTACGCGTCTTCAAGCCGGCGAGTCTCCAAAGCAAGTTTCTATCCTATCAATCATATCAACTGACCAAACGAATTTCGTCTTAGCAAGTGACTGACGATGTGCCAGGAAAACGCAACATCCTGGTTTCGTCGAGACACCCCACCGCCAGCGCCGCTCACTCCGTCTCTCATCTACGCCGGAGAGCAAGAACGAGGACTCCGATGTAGCACCGTCGACGCGATCGCGACGCAAGACGCAGAACGGAGATCTCCACCTCAATGGCAACTCCAATGGAACGACCGGTGTGCGGAAGACACGGTCCAAGAAGGTTATCGATGGCTGGGAAGAAGGCTCGGATCCTCGCATAGATCAAAACCCTCAATATGAGTTTGGGGGGGTATTGGGCGTCAGTGCGATGATGATCGGCTTTCCTCTGCTGATGTACTACATGTGGATCGGTACAACGTACTACGACGGTCATCTTCCACTCCGAGCGAAGGACCAAAGCCTCTCTGAATTTGGGAAACACTTGGGGAACTTGGTCTACGATGGCGCTTTCCCACATGCAAAGGCGTGGGCGATATATTGGGTTTTCTTTATCTTCGAAGCCGTTTGCTACCTCTACTTGCCAGGCATATACGCCACGGGCAAACCGTTGCCCCACGAGAAAGGCAAGCAGTTGACCTATTACTGCTCAGGGTTGTGGTCTTTTTATACGACTATTGCCATTGCGGCCGCGTTACATATCAGCGGAATGTTCAAGCTCGAGACCATCCTAGACGAGTTTGGGCCTATCATGTCGGTCTCGATCATAAGCGGCTTCCTTGTGTCTGTGGTTGCATACGTGTCGGCGCTGTACCGAGGTGCCGAGCACAGAATGACTGGTAACCATGTATACGACTTCTGGATGGGAGCCGAGCTCAATCCAAGGATGTTCGGGCTCTTGGATTTCAAAATGTTCTTCGAGGTCAGACTCCCCTGGTTTATTCTGTTTTTGATATCAATGGCCACCGCGGCACGACAGTATGAACAGTTTGGCTGGGTATCAGGAGAAGTTGGTTTCCTTGTGATGGCGCATTTGTAGGCGGACCCTTGATCTGAGCAACATGGTTTGGGCTTCCTGTCACTGACATTAATAGCCTGTATGCCAACGCATGCGGAAAAGCAGAGGAGCTCATCGTGACTACTTGGTAAGCTGATCCATCCGCATCCAGCGTGCACATACTCAAGCTCGACGCAGGGACATGTATTATGAGAAATGGGGCTTCATGCTCATCTTCTGGAACATGGGTAGGTGGCGTACATGCTAAGCTCTGGCGGTCATGGAATACTGACAATACTAGCTGGTGTTCCTCTTTCGTACTGCCATTGTTCTCTATACCTGAGCAATCATGCGCCTTCTGTTTACAAATGGAACCGCTTTGCCCTGACTGCACTTTACCTTTCCTACCTGTTCGTGTACTGGGTCTGGGATACCGCTGGCAGTCAGAAGAACCGCTTCCGGCATAGCGAACGAGGGACACTGCACGAAAGGACCACCTTCCCTCAACTGCCGTGGCGACATATAGAGAACCCGGAAACAATCGAGACGGAGACCGGTGACGCACTTCTCGTGGATGGCTGGTGTACGTTACTTTCACAAATTTCGGAAGATCTTGCTAAAAGTATCGCAGACAAATATGCGCGGAAGATACATTATACAGCTGATGTGAGAACATCCAAGCATCCTTGAAGACACGGTTGCTGATGAATGTGGCAGCTCTTTTTCGCTCTCAGCTGGGGCCTGATCACGGGTTTCAGCAGTCCCTTCCCATGGTTCTATCCGTTTTTCTTCGCTTGCATGATCGTGCACAGAGCGCTTCGTGATATTGAAAGATGCAGAGTAAAGTATGGAAAGGCATGGGAGGAATACGAGCGACGTGTACCCTACATCTTTATACCCGTAAGCCCTTTTCGATCTCATCGAGAGTAAGACTGACTTCTTGCTAGTATGTCTTCTAAGACAGTTTAGATCTTGCTTTTGGGCCATAACATTGATATAATTTAGATGCCTTTGGCGGCAACGGATTCGCAACCTTTAGAATGTCTTCTTCTCGACTCTGCTTGTGATTGCCTCGCAGTTCCTGATTCTTAAGCTCCGTTTTCGCGGCATGAGGCAATTATACGAAATCATGCTGAAAATTCGTTCTAGCCTGGATGCGACAAGCGCCCATAACATATTCCTAGCGGGGTTGAGGTTGACAGAGCTGCCTTCTACATCAATCTCCCAGATCGCTGGGGCTACGCTTTGACAAGATGCTAATAACCGAATCTCACGAAGATGTTTCAACCGAGACTGGACAAATGCGTACGAAGCCTTGCATCCTGTAAACACAGCTACCGACCTATGCAGGCGTCTTCCTCTACCACCCGTCAATACCCAACTATCCTCATGCACGCTTTCCCGGAGTCGCCGTCTTCAGCGAGATTTACCAGGTGACGGGCCCAGTCACGCGTTTCGCACGGCAAATTGCTGGGCAAGGTTACATTGTTGCAGCACCGTCGAGCTATCATGAGTTTATAGGCCCGGAGCCGCTGGCTTATGATGGGCCTGGGACAGATACTGGGAATGACCTTAAGGTCAAGAAGGTGTGCTAATCTGATTGCCTGTAGCTCTGCCTCAACACTGCACCTGCCTCTAGCAATGGATAGTGTTCAGAGACCTAGAGCGGCCAACAACAGCTGACACCTCCCCCAACCCCAGAAACTCTCCGCCTACGACTCCGACGCCTCAGCCACCATCTCCCTCCTCCTCTCCTTCCCAACCTGCAACGGCCGCATCGGCGCCACGGGCATGTGCCTCGGCGGCCACCTCGCCTACCGCTGCGCCCTCGACAAGCGCGTCGCGGCCGCAGTGTGCTACTTCGCGACCGACATCCACAGCCGTACCCTAGGCGCGGGCAAGAACGACGATAGCCTCCAGCGCGCGGGCGACATCAAAGGCGAGCTGGTGATGATTTTCGGGAAGAAGGATAGTCATGTCCCGCCCGAGGGAAGGGATTTGATTAGGAGGACGCTGAGGGAGAAGGGGGTGGAGTTCAGTTGGTATGAGATTGCGGGGGCGCAGCGTAGGTTTTGACATGTGGTTTTGTAAGGGGGGAAAGGCTGATGGGGGGTGTAGATGCGTTTATCAGGGACGAGCTGAGTAAAGGCCGCTATGACCCTGCGGTTTCGGGGGTTTGTTTTGAGATGCTGCTGGAGGTTTTTGGGAGGATGTTGAGGTCGGAGTTGGGAGCTAGGGCTGGGGGGGAGAGGGAGGTTGAGGATGTTTGCTGATGCGTGGAGACGGTTGGGATAATACGGAGTTCATACTTTAGATTCCACGGGATATCGTAATTCGAAGTTGACTTTCTGTTTAAGGTCGCTCTTCTGATCTCTGGAGCTCAATTTCGGAGGCCTGATTCTCTTTTCTCATACTTTCTGGACCTCAATTCACTTGTGTTTGGTTGGCCTCTCACAGAAGTCGCTCCCGCAGGCTCGTCTCTCAGCATGTTAGATTTGCTCGTGCCAGGGCTCTCTTAGGGCTCCAGTCAACAACCTTCGGCGGACCAATACCTTAAGCGCGTCGCAAAGACGCTCATCTTTCCCTGCTTTCCTTTCTATCTTCTTCCAGTGTCGACACCAACAATAATAGGCACTGGCAAGATGGGAAAGGCAATGCCAACTGAAGATAGAACACCAATCACGGCAGACCTCTCCAAGGTTCGCGACGGCGGCATTTCCAAGGTACAACCAGCAGGAAAGGAGAACAAGACATTGTCACGCGAAGATGAAGTCAGGCTATCGGGGTTAGTTGCGGGCTTACCTGATAGACCCGCTGAGGAATCCTCGAAGCCGGAGGTTGTAGATCTTGACAGCGGAAGCAGTGACGAGGGGGAAGATTCAGAGGCTGCAGAAGATGATGAGGATGGCGATGAGGACGAGGACGAGGACGATGAAGACGAGGAAGTTCCTGACGCCGAATGGGAAGGGGGATGGGAAGAAGATGGCAATGATATCACATACGTGCAGCTACCGGTACAGAAAGATCCCACTTATTACTTGACGTGTAAAGAAGTATTCCTGGTCAAATTCGTGCGCGAACGCCTAGATCAGGCTGGGAATACCTTCCATGAAGTGCGTGGCATATTTAGTCACATGCTAGACGCAAATGAAAGAGCGCAAGAGCTTGCCCAGAGAGGATCCTTCAGGGCCCAAGGCAACCGCTACAAGGAGCATATACATTGTGATGGTACCTTCCATGCAAGAGCAAAAAGTATAGGGCGTGAATGTCTCAGCGTCGATGTCGAGCCAACGGAATTCACGGTTCGGAAAGTGGCAGCCGCAGGAGCATCAAAACCCGCTCGTCCTTCCAAAAAGAAGCTGGAGTACATCGTGCGTGCTGAACATCGCGGTGGCATCTGCCCAGATAATGAGAGAGGAAATATCAAGAGTGTCTCAACACACGGCGGCGTCTATGATCTGGCGGAAGCAAACGAGGATGCAAAGGATGAGATGGCTGAAACGGCCCAAAGATATAAAATGGATATCGATGAGGAGAGTTATCTGAATGGCATGTACCACGGTGTCGCGTCCTATGAATCGGATAGCTATGACGTCTCCGTGCGCATCGGTCCCTGACAAGCATCATTGCCTCACCACTATCGATACTTTGCCAGTTACCTGGCAGCATTCGACACTACAAGTCTGAGCTGGAAACTTCTTGCACCATTCAGCTTCCGGAAAATCATGAGAGTCTTAGCAGGTAGTGACAGGATCCAAGCCTGGCCATTTCAGCAGGCCGGCTGAAGGATCGAAGAGATGAGAATGGGGTGAAAAGTATACCGAAGGATGGCCCCTATAACGTGCTATACGCGAAGCTCTCATCTTTCGATTGTGTCCCATGGCGACTCTGTCCGCAACAGGTCCGCTTATTTCAGTATTCAACGCCAGCAATAACCCTGTTGTCAGACTCAATTAGGCTGTCGCTTCTTGCGAGAATCGGCATTGGGGATACGGTACTGCTATGCATTCTCGTGCTTCTTGTCCTGATGGCAGCCCGTGTCTTACCCTACAAAAGAAGGCTGCAAGACGCTGCAAAGCAACAGAGGCCGACTGCTGAGCTTGAGCACACCGTCCTGTCTCATCGGAGCAAACTTGAAAGTAAAGAGCAAGAGAGGTGCAATACAGCGCAAGATGGATAAAACTCGCCATTGCGACAACGCTAGACTCCAACATAATGTTCGAACGCCTCGAGGCGTCATGTTAAGAGAGGCTGTCCTACATAACAATTTCGAGCCCAGCTGTGCGTCAAGCGTGAGACCTAGCGGCACCAGCATTCCTGGACATGGAATGACACAGAGATTTCCCACTACACCGATTGCTTTACGATTTTGCATGGAAACCCCGATTGAGCCTCGATGGCTTTACTAGGACCATATCAGGGTTTCTCTCGTCGCCGCTTCGGACTCCTTCAGGAAATAACCGTGCATGCATGATGCATGATGCATGATGCACGATGCATGTTCAAGCCCGACGTGCATGAGCGGTCCGACAATTTGCAGGAGAAAACCTTCACCGAGACTAGTTCTTCGTGCTAGACGTGCATGCATGATGCGTGGTGCATGAGCAGTCCGACAAATTGCAAGGAAATACCTTCGTTGAGACTAATTCTTCGTGCTTCATGCATGATGCGAGGTGCATGAGCAGTCCGACATATTGCGTGGAAAAACCTTCATCGAGCCTAGTTGTCTGTGCTAGACATCTTGATGGAGGCGCCGGGCGCCGTCGAAAAGCATACATTGTCCATACTTCAGAATGCAGGCGTTTGGAAACAGTAACATATCAGAACCGAACACAGTACCAGGGCCGTCGGCCTTTCGCAGAGCATACTGTCTGCGTCGCCTCCGCTTGAGAACGGCTCCTTACTCCGATTTCGCTATCATCTGGAAGACGGGCCATGCCATTGATCTAACGCCTATTGTCGGTTGAGAACAAGTTGACCTCCCCCCCCCCCAACCGTCTCCTTCCAAGCTATATAACAACTGCACCTGACCTTAATACTCGGTATAAGGCGTGGGTGTCATCGTCCGCTATCAGTATCGGAAGAATACAATCGCGAACGGCATCGAAATGATGATTTCCTCATGTCAATCCACTTTCGTCTCTGATGAACTGGGGTTGCCGTCGAATCATTCCATTGCAGAAGAGTAGCATCTCTTGTCGAACAGCATCATTTTACTGCAGTCATGACATTCTCGTTCATTCCGGGTTTCGAAGAGAGGTCTGTCGAGTTCCTAGCTGCATGCAAACACGCAAGGGAAGATCCTCTTCGGGTTTCGAAGGGAGATTTGACGAATTCCCGGCATAAGACGTAAGGCAAGGGAGGATATTTGATCTAGCGCTTTGGCGCCTAGCGCTCTTACGAGCGTAAAGAAGCTTGTTCATCCTCTCCGACTCCCCACTACTCTGGAACGCCATCCTGAATGTGCTAGCTTTTCTGGCAGACCTCGCTTGCATGCTATTGAGCTGTCTACAAAGGCACCGCGGCTATTCTGGAACCTCTACTAAGAGATTACAACCCATATCGCATTCTGACCCACAAGGCGTGTTGCATCGGAAAACCCTCCTGATGCCTTCTGTGCTGGCTTTACCATGGCACATACCAGCCACTGACCGCATAGTATTGCTGCATTAACCTTCTAGAGGTCAGGCCGGCTGTTAAGAAGGTGTGGGAGCTCTCTGGCTTTCCTTGATCCCAGATCCGTCTCCGAGCAGATTGTTTCTCGATCACTGAAGTAGGAACCTTTCTTGTTGTGTTTCTGATTTATGGGTGTTCAGAGGTGTCCTCCCGTCGTCCAAGACTATGCAATCTCAGTCTCCAGAAGTCCAGTCTATTAGGTGCTTTGAACTAGAACGCGGGAAGACCAAAACACATCAACCGAATGGTCTTGCAGATAATCTCAAAAACTGGTTCTATGTATTATTATCTTAGATCTCCATGGCTCCCAAAAGGCTGTCTGTCCTGATTGTTACAGTACTTCTACGTGAAACGCAATAGCCGCGACACATCGACTACTCGTTAGCGGCGCACCAAATCTCACACGCCCGGCCTTCAATCCCACTCATTTTTGAAAATCCCAGCATTGACGAGGTCCAGTCGCCTAGTGACGACTCGATGAATTGATTGCAGTGTACTTGCATATGGAACTGCCACGACGGGAGATTCCACATCATACAGACCATCCATCTTGCCTCTTCCCGCTCTGAATCGCAGAAACGGGACTATTGGCGACGATATATGCGATATCATGCCATTAAAGTAAGTACACATCGCCATCTTCTTCCCTCATCAGATCCATGAAACCCCCAAGACGAGTATACTCCAACCAATACAACAATCCTCTCAACCCTTAACGTTCCTAACCCATCTTCCACCACCACCATGATCTTCTCATCCATCCTCCCTCTTACCCTCACCCTCGCCCTCCTCGCCCTCCGCGCAACCGCCACCCCAGTCAGAAATTCAGGCAGCACTCCCACTTGCCCCACCGGCCCGTTCCCCACGGCTCCGGACTGCACTTATGCTTACTGCCACGACGGTGCCATATCCGGCGGCGACGGCTGGTGCCGCAAGCTGTGTTCGTGCTCTCAATCGTCGCCAGGTCCTCCCGCCACCCCAGTCAGACATCCGGGCAGCACTCCCACTTGTCCCACCGGCCCGTTCCCCACAGCTCCGGACTGCACTTATGCTTACTGCCACGACGGTGCTATATCCGGCGGTGACGGCTGGTGCCGCAAGCTGTGTTCGTGCCCTCAATCGGCGCCAGATCCTCCTATGCAAGCGCCGCCGCCGCCGCCACCGCTGGTACCGGCTCCGCAGCCTACTGGCTTGACGTTGGATTGTGGCAACGCGGCGCTGTCCGACAACCCCAACCTACCAGAAGCCAGAAACACGCCGGGTTCCGTGCAAGCGTGGTGCGAGCTGCCGGGTGTGAATGCCGGGTGTGTGGATGGGAAGGTGGTGGTGAACGGGACGGATACAGACAATGTCTGCAGGCCGCTTTGTAGATGTTCCTAGGAGCTATTGGGTGTATGAAGGCGAGCGGGCCCTGTGGACGATGATCGGAGCATCTGAGTAGCTGCGACTTTGCCTATCTCGAAGTCCGAATCTGCGCTTTTGGGTTTCGAAACCTTGAGAAGATTGGAGTCTCCAGCCAAGTCCGAAGCTGCGGTATGGTCGGGCGCTGGGTTCACGACGCTCTGGATCGGGATCGAAGCCTCATCTTCGCTTCCCCTCCCTACTCCTCGCCCAATCTCAACACCAAGCCAAGAGGAACCCTTTTCCAAAGAAACCCCCAAGCCCCAGTACAGCAAGCAAATTGGCCATACTATCCTTCACCAGGCATCCCACCCCTCCCAGCCCCGCGCTCAAAACCCCTCACGCGCACTTGATTCCTTCAATCACTGTGGAGGTCCATTTCTACTCCTACGGTACTCTTACCTTGCACCGAACGCAATCCAGCTTGTCTGTACCCGACGTTATCGTGCCACTGTTTCCTCAACCACACAGACCCAATCCCTCAACCCAACTCACGAGCTCTCACATCCCCTCTAGATCCCCCCACCCATCCGTCCCCATGCCATCAAGCCAGCCCTTCCGAAGACAAACTGCAACATATGAACTCTGATCATCCGCCACGGGGACACATCCTGCTCATTGTTTCGACCAAAGGAGGACTTCCATAACAAAAACGAATGAGAGTGTGCTTTCTGAAGCTGGCTCGAGACGCTTCTACATAATCTGGGATAGAGAAATAGAACATTCAGGGATGCAGGGATTCGGAGATTCGATAAAATTTCAAATAACCAAAGATCCGGAGATTCCAGACGCGAAGGCTCAAAGACATGTGGAACAATGGACTTCAGAGACTTCAATCTTACTGCTTCCATTCCCTGTCTGAACCGCGCCTTCCGGGTCTGGCTGGAGCGTGCCCCGGTGCGGAGGCGCGTTGGGAATGGGTGTTGGTGATTGGGGTTTGATGGTGGGGGTGACGATGGAGGAGGGAGTGCTCCGGAGATTTACGGGGAGGGGGGGAGGGGATTTGGGAAGGGGGATGTCGAGGGGAGAGGATGGGGTTTGGAGCGCGCGGATCGAATGGATGGATGGAGTTTGGAGTTCGAGAACGCCGAGGGGTACACCTGCACAGATGAACGGACTGTCAAAGGGTTTGGAGTCTTGAGGAATAATATAAAACTTATGCGTAGAGGCTATGGACACGTCCCTCCATCGAGCGTATATACATGGGAAAGCGCTAGGGTATGCACAGGAAGCGTTCAGTCGTTAGTGTAGAAACGAATGCGCCGGCCCTGATGCTCTGTTCGCTAAAATGCAGGAAACGCCGCGCTATGCTATGCTGTGCTGGCTCCGTTGATGGAGGGAGCGGGTATTGGTTTCGAGTGAAGATTATGCTGTAAGAAAGACAAGTCGCTTGTTTTAAGAATATGCGTGGCGTGGGTATCTCTGGTATCGCTGCAGGGAGCTTTCAAGTGTAATAATAATGATCGTGTTTCGTAGAATGTGGGTGATTGGGTGGAGGTTGAGGGTCGTAAGGTCGTATACATCGTGAATCGCGTTCAATCGGGCTCGATATGTCCGTCTCGCTGGTCTTGCCTGTGATTTCTCGGTAGGCCTAAACGTGAGGTTCGGGTCGAGGTGCTTCAGCTTGGGATGGGTTAAAAGGAGGTGTTGGGTCTGCCTGCGCCGGCTCTGGCTGCATGTCCTTCCTCAGCTCTGTCTCCTCCTCGATAGCCTCTGCCAGCTTGGCCGCCTCTTGCTTGTTGTTTCCTTCTATCTTGTCGAATTCTTGGCATCGTCCCCTTGCTTGAGCTTTTCTTGCTTGCTAGCCTCTTCTTGCTTGAGGCTCTCTTGTTTCGCAATTTGGTACTTCTGCCTGAGCTTTTCCGCCTTTAACCTTTGCTTCTGCAATTTCTGCTTGAGCTTGGCGCGCTGTAGCGCATCCTTCTCAGCCTGGATTTCTTCATCGGACTTTTTGACCCATTCCTTTTGGTTGAGCATCCATCGGTGACTGCAATCGTATTAGCATGTAACATTGCCAGCCTCAAGAAGTATACACATACCCTTCGTACTCGGTGACGACCAAGGCTTTCTCGGTGTATTCTTGCGTCAGAAGGCGTGCATAAGCATACGGAACCTTCGCCGCCACTCCCTCAAATACGGTCTCCCTCATCGGATAAAGGTCCGTGGTGTGGTATCTATGGTAGTTCTTGCAACTCCATATCCCAGGTTGATCTTCGGGATGAGTTTCGCTCAAGCCGGTAATATCGATGTACAGCCCGGTAGTGGTGTCAATAAACCGGGCATCAATGACATTGTTGCCATTTCCTCGATCGCGCTCATCTATCGCACGGCTGACATCCAGCAGGTACGTGCGCTGATATGTCGGATCGTCTGCTGCGACGTAGTCGTACGCGGTCATATTATGATGTGCGCCCATATAGCGAAGAGTGGCGTCGGAAACCTGGGTATCGATATCCCAATCCCATGGTAGGATCTGCATGATGGGTCAGCCATGCTTTTACAACCAAGGCTCTGGAAACGGCCTACCTTCCCGTTCCACCACCATCCTAGCAACGTCCCATGCGCGATCCATGTCTCGATAGAATTGTCCGCGAAGAATTGAAAGTAGGCTCGCAGCATGTGCACCTGGATTTGTCGCCGCTCCTCGTATGTGTTCTCGCCCTTGAAATATCTGCTATCGTAGTGGGCCGCTAGAATGCTGTAGCCCGGTTCGTGGAAATGTTTCGGCAAGCCTTCTGGATTCTCATTATAATCTAACGGCCGACTCGGTTCTGTTTCTGACATAGCATTGGACTGAGGTAATGCTAATGGATGTACCGTAGTAAGGGCAAATGCGCATGTCATTGCTAAAAGGAGTTGCTGGAGCCACATGGCGGGGGAGAATATAGAGAAAAAATTATCAGGGAAGTAATGAGGAGAGGAGACAATGAAAACACAGTCAAATAGCGGGGGTTAAAAGCATGGGCGTGTATAATGGAACTCAGTGTTGTAAAGCGAGCGCCAAGCGATAGGAGGCGATAATGTTACAGGTTGGGAAAGATGTCTTGTGCGTCGTCGAAGACCTTATGCGGGACAACTAAGCGGTTGTCGGTTTTCGGGTGGTGGTGTAAGAATAATGAATGAAAGACAATTCCATCATCTGTATAGTTGCAGGTTTGAGGAGCAAGTGAGGAGAACATACGCGGAGCAATACGAATCCGTTTGACAGCGAAAGCGAGAAGGTGTAAGCCGTGCAACGCTTGCCCATGTTTGACAGCTGATGTCCCCGCCGAATCCTGAATTCTTGATCCTCCGCCAATCTAAGCCACCATGAGCAAGGCTGAGACGCATACAAGCTGAATCCGGCTATCGGTCGCGTGCCACCACATGGAATCCTACCTTACTTTATCATAGAATGCGGCAATGCCGACTCGCCTTGATCAGGAAGTGCAACAACAGCCGGAAGGGCAGCAACCGCCAAGCTCCAGACCGAATCAGGTCGCTCCTGTTTGTCGCACTGCCCGATCAAGGCGAGAAGTGTCAAACAGACACCCTGCAAACGACCTTGTACTGCGAAAACGACAGATGAAGACTGCCGCACAGTCGAAGTCATTGAAGGCCTTGCAATCTGCGCTTGTGTCCGTCGGAGATGCGCTCTTTTTCCAGACTTGCAGCCCTATCATTTTATTAATAATTCAGGCCTCTCACCACCATTAGTCTACATTGACCCTCCGAGGCTTCCCAAATCCCGTTTGCTCACCATTTCGGTAATATTGGTGAGCACGCATTACGCCTCAATCCTTCCGCGTCTCACATCTTGCGTTTCACAGTCACCGATCCCCAGCTGAAAGTCATTACCAAGGCTCGTTCAGGGAAGGGAACGAGCCTCTTTCGTCTTGCTTAAGAAAGTCCACCGTCCGTTGCAGCGAGAGCCCAGGGTTGGGTCGAGTTCTTGAAAATGGGTTTTTTGGCTTCATTGCCTTTTACTCTTTCCTTTCCATGGTGCTGTCAGCCTCTAGTTCTTACACTTCATATTACCCTTTCCAGCAGCAGTTTCATCCTTCGGCATCTTTAACTTTCCATGGTAAAGGAAGTAATCAGCAGTGGTCAGCCGTTCACTTGGCATAATCAATGCTGATATTGTGTGAAACCAAGACGTCAAAAAGGACAGTCGCTGGTCTCGAGATCAAGCAGACCACAAGAACGTTCCGCATAAACCACTTGCATGGCTGACATGCGTCGGACGCACAACGTCAGCAGGTGGGAACGAAGGCCGTGTGGCTTACTGCACGCTTAGATTGGGTGACTAAGCACAGCAGTAAGCTAAAGCCACACGACTTTCGTTCCCACTTGGTGACGTCTCGGTTCGAAAGCGCTTCCTCGGCCCGATCTCGGCCCGTGGCTTTTCCATCCAGATGACAAATGCAGTCGCCTTCCTCGTAGCTTCCTTCTGTTGCGATCTCTCGCTTCTCAAGATCTTACATCTCTTCTTGGAAACTGAGTGGCAGTATGGCAGAAGATTCTATCACTCTTCCGGGGACAAAATCTCTTCCGGGGACAAAATCTACAACCCACGAATCCATCAACCTAACCTTCTCCCATCATGGCAAAGCCCACACCTTATCCTTCTCTAAAGACGCAACAATCACAGACCTCTGCGACACAATCCAAGCAGACCTTCACATACCGCCCTCAAACCAAAAACTCATGATAATCCCCAAAATCGGCATCCTCAAACACCCATTTCCAAACCCATCTCTCCCCCTCACCACCCTCCAGCACAAGAAAATCCTTCTCCTCGCCCCCCTCCCATCCGAGCTTTCCTCCCTCTCCCACGCCTCCCTCAACTCCCGGCCCTCACCCCGCCCCTCACACCTCAAACCCGCAACCCCCTCCCGCCACCACGACTGGCGGAAAGCCTCCGACGAAGCAACCTACACCTTCCACACCATCCTCCCCCTCGCCTACCTCCCCAACCCCTCCCGCTCCCACCGCTTCCTCTCCCGCCTCGCCGCCGACCCCGGCATCAAAGCCAGCATGCGCGCCCACAAGTTCTCCGTCGGCGTCCTCACGGAGATGAACCCCGCCGAGCACACCACGCACGAAAGCCGCACGCTCGGCCTCAATCGCAACAGAGGCGAGGTGATCGAGCTGCGCCTGCGCACGGATGCGTATGATGGGTATAGGGATTACAAGGTCATCCGCAAGACGCTGTGTCATGAGCTGGCGCATAATGTGTATGGGGAACATGATCGGAAGTTCTGGGATTTGACGGCGGAGATTGAGAGGGAGGTGGAGAGGGGGGATTGGACGAGGGGGGGGCAGGCGTTGACGGGGG
>JAABUW010005476.1_pt1 | contig 16491 bp, 21 predicted proteins | sample 5560081 | NCBI WGS metagenome assembly JAABUW01 (sample SAMN10711882, study PRJNA513363) | rock metagenome | isolation source: Antarctica rocks | place: Antarctica: Victoria Land, Knobhead sud | reverse complement strand
CCAGCTTAGCACAACACTGATAAGCCTCAATTCCGACAACTTCCAACTTGTGACAGCTCTTTGCGACCAAGCCTCTTTTGAGTGACTACTGAAGTGCCTACGTACATCTGAGCAAACATGCAAAACCCACAGCTGACTACCTGTCTTCTGCAGCTGCCAACAGCAGTTGTTGCTGTAGGCACAGTGTCTGTGATTTTCTTGTGCTGCACTCACCTTGCACTTGCTACATGTCTCACATGCAATACACATTTGATGCCAGCAGCTCATATGAATGCTCATGGTCACTTACTTGTCAACACAGTGTCGGCAAGCTGTTGCGATTTCTAACTCACTGCGCAGAGTCGGCTATGATGCTTCGAAGAACTCTGTTCGGTACCAGACGGGCATGCATGAGCTTTGCGCCTGTGACTGGCGATGTTACATGCTGCCCCAGCCTTTGCTCCATAGCGCTCTTCTCATACGTGTGCCCATCAGCTGTAATAACAGGCTCGACCAGCAACACCTGTACAGTAAAGGGACAACAGTAACACAATGATGCCTACTCTATGCTGGACACCACAACAAACTGTCAAGCAAAAGACTTGCCAGGAGGACAACAGCTCACAAAAGTAGCAGTTTTACAAGCAGCATCAAGCTCAGCGGTCAAGTGATGAGCAAGCTCTGAAATCAATCCGCACTGTGAGAAAACGATGGTAGTCATTCCAGGCATCATTGCCACAAGCAGCCTCATCAGGCAGACAGGGACAGTCACCTTTGTGAACAGCAGAGTAGACAGCAGTAGACAGCAGAGAAGACAGCAGAGTAGCTTGTTTTCAGCTGGCGCTTTGACAGCATAAGGCCTTTGAGTATGCACAAACAGGCTGCATGTCTGCTCTGTCAGAGCTTGAGGCTTGACACTAACGCAGGTGGTACATGCCCATGCAGGCTGGTGGACACGTGGCACCCATGCAGGCTGACAGCAACAGGTAAGCATGGAGTCTGTGCATGGCACCGGTAACTGATCTGATTCACAAACACTGACAGTCACTGTTGCATCAGCTGCATTCTGGATGGAAGGCTGGGGGCGTTTTGGAAGAGCAGCAAAGCCCTGCTTGGCTCTTGCAGTCACATTTTGTTCAGAAGCAGGTGCTGTGGTAAGTGGTACGGTAGCTGCTTTGGTAGGTCCTGCTGTGATAGGTCCTGCGTAGCTGCTGCAGTAGGTGATGCAGCATTTGCTTCTGAAGCGACGTTGCTCATGAGCTGCAATGACTCTAGAGTGTGAGTGGCTTGTTGCGCAATGATTGGTGTACGTTTGGCTTTCTGTCTCAACTTTTTGGCTTGCTTAGTAGCTGCTTTGGCCGCAGCCTTGGCTGACACACTGGCCTACAGGTGCACATTGTTCTGTCAGCATGTGTGTGCAGGGATGACACCAGAGTGACACTTAAGTGCAGTGCATGTCAGTGGGTCTACAGAGAGCTGCTGCAAAGGACATTCACCACCTAGGGATGGGGGATTCGGGTCAATTCTAGCGCGGTCTTGATTCCCGGCCCGCATTTCTGCGTTTCGCTGTGCGTGGTTCCGTCCCCAGCGTAATTCGCTGTGCGTGTTGTTGACTTGTCGCTGGAGGCAAGCGCTGCGCAGCGACTTTGTCAGCGGTGAACTGCCTCTCTGCACTTGTCGCATGTTTGCTCAGTTGGGGCAGGGCAAATGATATGTCGGGGGGAAACACTGGGGGATTTGCTTATAGTCTATCTCGCCTTTGGTTAACAAATCCCCAGCCCGCACTTCCGGGTCTCTCCTCTTGGTTTAGAGCTGATGATGTGTCAGATGCGTCGGGTGAACTACAGATACGAGCGTATCGCGAGGAGCCATGCATGCCATATGATTGTCCACAGCAGATCCGACTTTGGCACACACAGTTCTTGTTAAGTTGCTGCATGCTTGTGGGACAGCCGGTAGCAACGCCGTTCCTGTGCACCGCTTGGATGACTTCACAAAGCTGCAGATTGTAGATCAACACGGCGGGCTAGGCACTGTCGAGCCCTAGATCAGTAGTTGCAGCATGGTAGTCCTCGACATGCTCACATCATCCAGTAGTCACACAGAAGCAAATGCATGTGTGCTGTGAGGCCTCACCCACATGCAAGTGTGACTTCACCCGTACATAAATCTCAAATCTTCCACGCTCCTGCGCTTTGACTTTATGTACTTTGCTCAAAACTGATATGAGTGTCGTTACGTGCCATCGTGCCATCAAGCTGGCAGTGACAGTGCTTCTCATCTTGTCATGCTGTTGCTATGGCTAGTCCACATGAACTTGCAACAGATCGCTTGGTCTGCTTGGTCTTCCTGTATCCTCACTGAGTCCAATACTCGATGCAGTTTGAGCTAAGATGGCTATTTAAATTTGCAACTGCAGCCTTCTGCATCATGATCAATGGCAATCTTGGTCATGGAATCAGATCCGAACATTTCAGCTTGGCCATGTAATTTGACTGGCTCTAGTCCATTTGTTGCCTGGCATGACCTCTGAGTTTTCAAAGATGTACTCAGAGGCAGGAGTCGACACATGATCATTAGCACCAGATTTAGTATCAACCATGTCATGTCACCGCGGGATGGAACAAGAGCAGTTCCACTTCCAGAGGCTGACTCTGCATGATGACCTGCATAAGGCTGTGCCCACATGCATCGGAAACACAAAAAGGTCCGTGTCAAGTACTCTTGCACTGCCTTCAAGGCCGCTATACTTCTGAAGTCAGCGTATTGAGATCAGTCGTTGGCGTCTGGTGTACCATACCAGGCATCTGCTTTCGCACCTTGCGCTCGGCTGCACCACCAAACTTTTTTCGTTCATCTGAGCATACAGCATTATGCGCCCCGTCAAAAATACCTCGAGTAGGACTGAGGGCAAGACTGACAGCAAAGCTGTCATCAGTCACCGGTCAGACTTTCGCTTGCATTCGCACTTCGAATATCCGGTGCCGTGTGACCCAGCACATCGTCGGCAAGTGTACACTTATTGGGCGACTTTGTCAGCAAAGCTGCGTGCAGAGCTGCTTACTTTGACGAAAGAAAGCATCAGAAGTCGGGTACAACAGTTGAGAGACGCAGCCTCGGCTGAAGGTAAGAAGAGCAATCGGGCACGCTTCTCTAGTATTTCTCATCATGCATGCAAGCTGCGCTACCAGCGTGGTACCAGCGTGGTCGGTGATGATTCATGTTTTGGCCCATGCAGAGCAGATTTTTTTGCAGCTTCCCGAGGTGTTGAATAGTGTTGAAAGCCGACCTGTTGTCCGCAAGACGCGGTCATACACCTCCACGGCGCAATGGCATTGGCCTTCTGGAGACAAATTTTTCACAGACGTGGACCAACTCAGGTCAGTGACCAGCACAAAGTGCAGGACCAAGTGCATTTGTCGCAGTATGTCAGCTCTTGTCTCGGATGCCAAATTCCTGCCAGTTGAGCAACAGCAGGCAGGACAGCATACCTGCATGCCATGCTGAATAACAGTCAGGTGGCTCATAATGCGCACATGATGGCCAACAAGCAACTGATATTGTTGTACAGAGCGCTTAAGCTTCCCAGCTGTAGCTTACGTCCATGCTCTGACCTGCAGGGCGTTCATTAGACAAGAGTGTCTTGGAGAGGAGTTGCAAAAGCTGTTGCCCAAGGACATTGAAAGCAACGCTGCTTTTATAGCCATGCAGAAAAGGATGTAAGCGCCGGACTTTCAGCCACCGATCACTTTGTGTATGTTTCGGCGCACCGATCAATGTGTGTATGCATCATGATTGATGCGTGTGCATCTGCAATATCCCAAGCAAACTTTCAGGCATGTTGAGTAGTACCTGCTCTCTGTCTGTGGAAGTTCATTTGCCTGATTGTCAGCAACAAACACAGTCACACAGACTTCTGTTAGTGGTGTCCAATCCCTTAGCCCCTTCAACCCTAATTGCGTATTGTCTGCTGCAGACAAAAGCAGCTTCCACAGGCAGCGTTTGACATTCACTGCTTATCCCAGCTGCAGAGCCCATCCTTTACTCGGAATGGGAAGCTGGACCTCATGGCACAACTCACTGAAGCTCTGCTCAAGGAGCACAATGTGCTGTAAGTGCAAATTGATTGTAAAATGTATATTGACGCCGAAAGGTGTAGTCTTTTCTTTTCTGCTGTGAGTGCCTGCTTTCCTTTGTTTTCCAGCTACACATGCAGCATGTGTCTCCTGGCATGATGCATGCTAGTGGTGCTTTGTGTGTTGAATTTGTGGTAAATCATTGTGTCCTGATCGCCATGCTGTCTGCAGGATGCAAGACGCTGACCGTCATATGGTACATGAGAGTGATGTCTATGCTAGTGAGGGCTTATGTCTAGCGGATGATGCACTCTGCGAGGAAGTCTTGGACAAGATGTTGCTGCACAGCTCCTGTTTGCTCAGAAAGCTATGTCAGCCATCAGCTGATGGTAGCATGACGCATAAGGTGACATGAACATCATCATGCATTGTGTGGTTTGAAGTCATGAAAATGCTGTTTGAAGTCATGACAATGCTGTTCTTGTAATATTTGCTGTCGTGCTCCTGTCATGCTCTTGTTGTTGCACTGCATGGGCATGTCATGATATATGGCCAGCAAATATTTCATATTTGGGCATTGTAGTGCACAAAGTACCTGTCCCACTTGTTGTGTAGCAAAACAACACCAACCAACAACAACCCATTCGACCATGTCCTCTCCCAAGTGCCCCAAGGGCTCAGCACCCCGTGCACTGTCATGCTCCAACCATCAAGCTTGTGGCAACATCAGCATGCATTTGCTGACTCTGATCACCAAGTTTGGCGTCACTGTTGCCAGCAAACAACAAGCAATTCTGTTGATTTGCAGGATCGTGATGTGTGGTATATGGTTGACTCAAGCAAAGATGAAGTATGGCTCACCAACTTCTCGACAAACCTTGCCCCCTGGCAGGTAAGGAAACGCAAAGTTTTAGATTCTTACCCTCAACAACAACAGTACTTGCTTGATCTGGCATCAAGTCAGGTTGCATTGCATACCTATGTGTCAGCTTGACCTGCATGAATGTCTGCCTCGAAAAGTTTAAAGTTTGCATCACATGCTTGCAACTCCTCAGCATGTTTTGCTGATTGTGCCTTCTCCTCAGCGCTGTGAAGGGTGAATCTTTTCAGCAAAGAAGTCCTCCTTGCATCCACACTGCTGTGCTTCTCATTCAGGAGAACTGTCGAGCAGGCCAGCCTGGTGCCAAGCCCAAGGGAGAATGTGTGCAGAAGACCGATCCTGTTCTAGAGGCAGTGTATAGCATGTATAGCCCTGCTGACATCGCGAGCCAGCTGCAATACCACACCAAAGGTTAGTTTGCACTTTTGCTGTTTTCTTCACCTGCACATTTGGCTGTAAGCATTACATGCATGTGTCAATAAGCACAGTTCTGTAGAGAAATAAAGTTTGTTGTGCAAAAGGACTTGCGATTTATGAAATGTAATGTTCAGAATAAGCATATACATAGCATTCAAGGCACTTGCACTGCAGTCGTAGCTAGCTTTGATTCGCACCTGTTGATCCTGACTGCTTAATTGATTTGCACATAGGCGCAGCTGCAATTGAGGCAGCCTACAATGACCTCGAGTCAGTTCTCAAGGAGCTGCAAGCATTGCACAAGCAAGCTGATGCAGCACACGAGCAGGCAACAAGCAACACAGCCAGCCAAGCAGGCAGCGATAGCGTCAGACAGCAGCAGGAGCGCAATGCAGCTGTTGAGAAGATCCAGGCTGTGCTGCCTTATCTGGAGGCTGAGCTGCTGGATGCAGCATACGATGACCCATCTAGGCTGATTGTGCCGGTGGTTATGCTGCCGCTGATACAAGAGCGCTTGAGTGATGAAGCAGCTCAGCATGCTGAGCGCACAGCTCAGAAGGCCTTTGATGAACTGCTGCAAGATGAGGTGCGACTTTAACCGTACTCCTTTGTCTTTCACTGATCTTCACATCCTATACTAATTTACCTGTCAGAAAAGGTCTGGGTGATGTTGGTTGTAGGTTGCAGTCATGCTGCGTTTGTGCGTTTTGCTGCATATTCCTGAGTGATGCTGCGCAGTGTACACACTGACTAGATCCACTGGTGCTTTGCTCACATGGCTGATACACATGTTGTGTGCTCCGTTAGTTCAAAAGTCTCTCTGCCGTGCACCATTGCTGCATGTGCTCCCTGCTTGCATGCCCACGGCATAATTTCAGGTGTAGCATCTGAAACCTGTCCTTTGCATTGGCTCTCTGTGATCCTGCTCACACAAACTGCGCTTGAGTATCACTCCGGTGTCATCCCTGCACACACATCCTGACAGAAGCATGTGCACCTGTAGGCCAGTGTATCAGCCAAGGCTGCGGCCAAAGCAGCTGCTAAGCAAGCCAAAAAGCTGAGACAGAAATCCAAACATGCACCGATCATTGCGCAACAAACCGCCCATCCTCTAGAGTCAGCGCAGCTCATGAGCAATGTTGCTTCAGAAGCGCAGACTGCAGCACCTACTGCAGCACCCACTACAGCACCCACTGCAGCACCTACAGCAATACCTACCACAGCAGCTACCAAAGCAGCAACTATGGCACCTATCACAGCGCCTGCTTCTGAACAAGATGCAACTGCCAAAGCCAAGCAGGGCACTGCTGCTGATTCAAAATGCCTCCAGCCTTCCATCCAGAATGCAGCTGATGCAACAGTGACTGTCAGCATTTGTGACATAGACCAGACACCAGTACAATGCACAGACTCCATGCTTACCTGCTGCTGTCAGTCTGCACAAGTGCCATGTGTCCACCAGCTTGCATGGGCGTCTACCAGCTGCACTGATGACAGGCCTCAGTCTTTGACAGAGCAGACATGCAGCCTGTTTCTGGATGGTCAAAGACCTGATGCTGTCAAGGTGCCAGCTGAAAACAAGCTGTTCTGCTGTCCTATCACAAAGGTGACATTCCCTGTCTGCCTGATGAGGCTGCCAGTATCGTATGTGCATGCAATGACGGTGTTGTCAACTATGCCTTGCTTTTGTTGCAGATGGTTTCTGAGCTTGCTCCTCACCTGAAAGCTTGCCTCAGCTGTGTGCTTTTGTCCTCCTGGCAATCCTTTGCTGTGCAATTTGTTGTGTTCAGCACAGAGTAGGGGCCAACATGTTTGTGATGTCCTTTTACTGTACAGGTGTTGCTGGTCGAGCCTGTTATTGCAGCCGACGGGCACACATATGAGAAGAGCGCTATGGAGCATTGGCTGGGACAGCATGTCACGTCGCCAGTCACAGGCGCAAAGCTCATGCATGCTCGTCTGGTACCAAACAGAGTTCTTGGAAGCATCATAGCCAACTCTGCTCAGTAATTCGGAAGTGCAACATAGATGTATGTACATCAGCAATCAAGAGGTCTTGATTTTGTGTCAATGATTGCAACGGCTGTAAACAGACAAGGTGAAGGGCCGGATGCATGTACGCAGGCAACACTTTGAAGCTTAAAGCGCAGTTTGTGATTGTCAAAGATCAACAACGTTCTCAGCTCATGAGCTAGGTAAATGCAGGACAAGTCTTGTCTCTCTGGGGGCAGCCTGTCTTGTGCATTCCTGTGAGGCCTACCAACACGACATTTTTGACCATCACGCCATGTAACGTCATTTGTGATTGTGGACTGTGACTATACACAATGTGTATGTCAAACTGGGCGACTCATGACTAAAGACAAGTTTCTCTCAGAGACTGTAGACTGTCACTGTAGCAAATTATATTGTCGACCAGGCTGCCTACTCAGTTGTTTGAAAGAGGTAGCGCCAGCAGCTGAATGGGTTTTACTTCCGCGAACTCACGCAGTCAGGAGTAGGTCAGACTGAAGTCAGTCTCGGTTGATTGATCTGTCGGTTGATGAATTATCACGAACAGCCTCCATCGGCATTCCCGACACGTATATACACCCATTTCCGCAGTTTAGGTTGGGCTCTCATCAGCTGCCAATTGTCTCGGACCTTTTGCTGGGGATCTGTACGTGTATAGCCACAGTCAACAATCGCAAATGATGTTACGTTGCGTGATTGTCAAATCTGTCGGGTTGGTAGGCCTGACAGGAATGCACAAGACAGGCTGCTCCGGAGAGACAAGACTTGTTCTGCATGTACCAAGATCATGAGCTAGAAAGCCTTGAGTTGTTGCTGTTGATTTTGAACTATCACACAGCTTCAAAATGTTGCCCGCATGAGTGCATCCAGCTCTTCACATTGTCCGTTTACAAACACTTACAGTTGCAAATTGGACATGAAAAAAGATGAAGACCTTTTGTTTGCTGATGTACATACACCCGTCCTTCACAGCGTTGACAAGGTGTTGCAACTGTAAGTTGAAGTTCCGAATTACTGAGCAGAGTTGGCTATGATGCTTCCAAGGACTCTGTTTGGTACCAGACGGGCATGCATGAGCTTTGCGCCTGTGACTGGCGACGTGACATGCTGTCCCAGCCAATGCTCCATAGCGCTCTTTTCATACGTGTGCCCATCTGCTGCAATGACCGGCTCGACCAGCAACACCTGTGCAGCAAAAGGGGCATCAGAAACACGTTGGTGCTTACTCTGTGCTGAACACAGCAACAAATTGCAGAACAAAGGACTTGCCAGGAGGACAACAGCTCACAGATGAAGCATTTTTCCAAGCAGCATCAAGGTGGACGTCAAGTGAAGAGCAAGCTCTGAAACCATCTGCAACATGAGGATAAGATGGCTGACAGCACGAGCATTGCAGCCACAAAGGTTACAAGCAGCATCATCAGGCAGAGAGGGAAAGTCACCTTTGTGATAGGACAGCAGAATAGTCTGTTTTCAACTGGCACCTTGGCAGCAGCAGGTCTCTGACTCTCCAACAACAGGCTGCATGTCTGCTCTGTCAGAGTTTGAGGGGTGACACTACTGCAGCTGGTAGACGCCCATGTAGGCTTGTGGTGGACACAGGGCACCCGCGCAGGTAGACAGCAGCAAGTGGGCATGGAGTCTGTGCATGGTACCGGTGTCTGATCTGTTTCACAAATGCTGACGGTCACTGTTGCATCAGCTGCATTGTGGATAGCCGGCTGGGTGCATTTTGGATCAGCAGCAGAGCCTTGCTTGGCTTTGGCAGTTGCATCTTGTTCAGAAGCAGGCGCTGTGGTAAGTGCTATGGTAGCTGCCATGGCAGCTGCTGTGGTAGGTGCTGCAGTAGGTGCTGCAGCATTTGCTTCTGAAGCGACGCTGCTCATGGGCTGTGCTGACTCTAGAGGGTGGGCAGCTTGTTGCGCAATCTTCGGTGTATGTTTGGCTTTCTGTCTCAGCTTTTTGGCTTGCTTAGCAGCTGTTTTGGCTGCAGCCTTGGCTGACACACTGGCCTACAGGTGCACATGGTTTCTTTCAGAACGTGTGTGTAGGGATGACACCGGAGTGACCTTCAAGTGCAGTGCATGTGAGTGGGTCTTCAGAGAGCTGCTGCAAAGGACATTCACAATTTAAATTTTAGATGCTAAACCTTAAGACCATGCAAACAGTATGTGGGTGCAAGCTGTGAGCACATGCAGCAGGGATGCACAGCAGATCACTGACTTCTGGGGCACACAGTACGCATGTCAGCCATATGAGCAAAGCACCAGTCTGTGTGTACACTGCGCAACACCAGTCAGGAATATGCAGCAAAATGCCTACAACCCGCATGACTGCAACCTACAAATGACCTCACCTACACATTGTCTGAGCAACAAAACAGTGTCAAATGTTGAACCTAAGGGAAAGGTGCTTTTCCAATGTGAAAACCAAAGGCATGCGATCAAAGTCTCACCTCATCTTGCAGCAGATCATCAAAGGCCTTCTGAGCTGTGCGCTCAGCATGCTGAGCTGCTTCATCACTCAAGCGCTCTTGAATCAGCGGCAGCATAACCACTGGCACAATCAGCCTAGATGGGTCATCATGTGCTGCATCCAGCAGCTCAGCCTCCAGGAAAGGCAGCACAGCCTGGATCTTCTCAATGGCTGCATCGCGCTCCTGCTGGCGTCTGAAGCTGTTGCTTCCTGCTGAGCTGGCTGTGTTGCTTGCTGTCTGCTCAAGTGCTGCATCGGCTTGCTTGTGCAATGCTTGCAGCTCCTTGAGAACTGACTCGAGGTCGCTGTAGGCTGCCTCAATTGCAGCTGCGCCTATGTGCAAACCAAGCAAGCAGTCAGGAGCTACAGGTGCAAGTCAAATCTGGCTAGACCTGCAGCGCAAGCGCCGTGAACGCTATGTATATGCTCATTCTGAACGTTACATTTTAGAAGCTGCAAGAAATATTCTAGAACAGTCATGAGCATTGCTGCCTTGATGCTCAGGATGAACATCACCATGTGGACAGTCAGAATTAGGTATAGCACATGCCATTGTTACCAGTTGCAGCTGGTGTACCAATATGCTGCCCTACACAGGTTGCAAGTGAGCCATGGCGAAAGGCAGAAGCTATAAAAACAGCCAGCCTACAGCAGCGATGCTGCACCTTGTCTTGTGCAATAAAGTTTCGTTTGCTACAGAACCACGCTAACTGACACATGTATGCCATGCTTGAAGTCGGATTTGCAGTTATAGAAATCAAAAGAGTGCAAACTAACCTTTGGTATGGTATTGCAGCTGGCTTGCAATGTCCTCAGGGCTGTACATGCTATACACTGCCTCTAGAACAGGGTTGGTCTTCTGCACACATTCTGCCTTGGGCTTCGCCCCAGGCTGGCCTGCTCGGCAGTTTTCCTGCATGACATGCACAGCAGCATTGATGCAAGGAGAATATCGTTTCTGGGAAAGGCTCTGCCTTTACATCGCTTTCTTATGAGCACAACCAGCCAAACATGTTCAGGAGCTGCAAGCATATGCGGTGCCACCTTTGAACACCTTCCGGTAAAGATCTATGCATGTCACACTGACGCACACGTCTGCAATGCACCCTCACTTGATGCCAACAAGTAAGTACTGTTGTTGAACGATGAGGCTAAAAAATCTAAAACTTTGTGCTTTCTTACCTGCCAGTGGGCGAGGTTTGTTGAGAAGTCTGTGAGCCATACTTCGTCTTCGCTCGAGTCAACCATCAAACACACATCGCGAACCTGCAAATGAACAGAACTGAATGGTGTTTGCTGGCATCAATGACGCCAAGCTTGGAGCTCAGAGCCAGCATGCTGACGTTGTCAACCACTAAAAGGAGCATAACAGTGCACACGGTGGTGAGCTCTGAGGACAATTGGGTGAGGACGTGAGCAGTTGTTGTTGCTAACTGACAACAGGGACGGATGCTTTCTGCATGATAATGCCCAAATACAAAATGCTTTTTAGCCATACATCATGACATGCCCATGCAGTGCAACAACGAGATCACAACAGCAAGAGCACAACAACAAAAGCAAGGACAAGAGCGTTGTCTGGGCTTCAAATTGCTCGTGAAACCATACAATGCATGATGACGGCGATGTACCTCATCTGTGTTGCAACCATAGGATGATGACTGACACAGCCTTCTGACCAAACAGGAACGGTGCAGCAACACCTTGTCCAAAACCTCCTCGCAGAGTGCGTCATCTGACAGACGTTGCTCCTCTTTAGCATAGACAACACTCTCATATTCCATACAACGATCAACAACTTGCATCCTGCAGACAGCATAGCAATCAGGACACAATGATCTACAACAGATTGAGCAGACAGAGCAGCACTGTCATGCATTGTGCCAGGAGACGCATGCTGCATGTAGTAAAAGGGTACAGGCGTTGCTGTCATGGGAATTACAGAGCCCATATGCGCATCCCAGACGTTACACTGCATGTGCAGCTGGGGTGTAAAAGAAAAGACGGCAGGCACTCACAGCACATTGTGCTCCTTCTGCAGAGCTGCAGTGAGGAGTGCCAGGAGGTCCAGTTTCCAATTCTGGGTACAGGATGAGCTCTGCAGCTGGGATAAGCAGTGGATGTCAAAAGCTGCTTGTGGAAGCTGCCTTTGTCTGCAGCAAACAAAAAGAAATTGGAGTTGAAGGGACACGGAAAGTTGGAGACTGTCAATAGTGGTGTGTGTGGCTGTGCTTGTTGCTGACTACAAGCTAACTGGACTTCCACAGACAGATAGCAGGTATTACTCAACAAGCAAGAAGCTTTGCTTGAAACGTTACAGATGCACATGCACAGATCAGGATGCATACATAACATGATTGATGCAGTGAAACGTGGGTGCTTACATCCTTTTCTGCATGGCTACGAAAGCAGCATTGCTATTGGTCTCCTCGGGAGTGGGCAACAGCTTTTGCAACTCCTCTCCAAGACATTCTTGTTTGACCAAGGCCCTGCAACTCAGAGCATGGAAGTAAGTTACAGCTTGAATGCTTATGCATCTAGTGCAATGCCATCAGTTGCCAGTTGGCTGTCATGCTCACACTATAGCCAGGTGATGCTTTTTCAGATGTGACGTTCTGCCTGCTGTTGCTCAACCGGCTGTAGGAATTTGGCATCTGGGACAACAGGTGAGATACTGCAGCAAATGCACTTGGTTGTGCAGTCAGTGCTAGATACTGACCTGAATTGGTCCATATCTGTGAAAACTCTGTCTCCAGAAGGCCAGTGCCATTGCGCCGTGGAGGTGTGTGACTGCGTCTTGCTGCTGACAAGTCGGCTTTCAAAACTCTTATAAACCTCAGGAAGCTGCAGAAAAACCTGTTCTGCAACAGGGGCCAGAGAGACAAGTCACCACCGACCATGCTGGTGGGACAGCTTGCATGCATGATGAGAAACACTAGAGAAGCGTGTCCGATCACTCTTCTTACCTTTAGCCGAGGCTGCGTCGCTCAACTGTTGTACCCGACTTTTGATGCTGTCTTTCCTCAAAGTAAGCAGCTCTGTACGTTGCTTTGCTGACAATGTCGCCCAATAGCTGTACACCTGCCGACGATGTGTTGGGTCACACGGCACCAGATATTCGAGGTGCGAGTGCAAGCGAAAGTCTGGACGGTGACTGACAGCTGCAGCTTTGCTGTCAGTCTTGCCCTCATTCCTACTCGAGGTGTTTCTAGAGGGGCGCATATTGCTGTATGTTCAGGTAAATGCAAAAAGATTGGTGATGCCGCCGAGCGCAAGGCGCGAAAGCAGATGCCTGGTAAAGTGATCCAGATGCCAACGACTGATCCGAATACGGTGACTTCAGAAGTACAGTGGGATTGATGGCAGTGCAAGAGGACTTGGTGCGGGCCTCGTTGTGTTTCTGCTGCATGTTGGCACAGCTTTATGCAGGTCATGGAGCAGAGCCAGCCTCTGGAAGTGGAAGTGGAACTTGTTTCATTCCGCGGGGTCATGACACGCTGATACTAAATGGTGCAGCAATTTTCGGGGACGGGCGTTTCGGTCCTGTTAGGGTTTTCAGTGCAGGCGCAGGCCTGTCGTTGCGGGGACTGACCAGAGGAGCTGACAATCTGCATCATATTGCGGTCCTGAAACGGGTTCACAAATTAATAAGTTTTTGGAAAGTCTTTCGAACTTCAGGCGGCGTCGATTTTCAATGCCAAAAGACAAGCGTCCTCGCGGCGCTGCTGGCAGGCAGCAAGCTCAGGTCGGATCTCACTTTATATATTGCCTAATTTCTCTCTAGTTTTGAAAGTTGTCGAGTGCGATCCCTGAGGAGTTGCATTCAACCTTTCAGGGAGTGAAACATCCCAGAAAAGCCCTTTATCGAGCCCGTGCGCACGCTAATCCTTTGAGTGACAGCCAGTGGCCTGTACCTGCACGCCCTGCAGATTACGACTGGTATGCTGCATTCATTTCTGCCTTTCGTGCGGCCGTTTTCCACCTGCATGATCTGCGCATCTGCAAGGACAGTGATGAAATAGCTTCCAACTAACTGACAAACCACTGAGGCTTTGCCTTTGAAGATTTTGTGCAACCCAACTGAGTCCCTGCACCTGTTTTCTTCCCAGTCAGCCTGCTGTGTCTGGACACAGTGCCTGCTCCGGTGCATTGCTGTATTTTGGCACAACGCACTGCTCTAATGCATGCATTGCCAGCTGCTGTGTCAACCATACATCCATACGCAGCTTTCATTCAACCACCGTTTGCTTTGCCTGATCTATTGCACAAGTCATGTTTGTCTAGCCAGGTCAGATCACTTCCAAGAGTTTTTCCAAGCTGCCAAAGGCACAGCGACAGCACTCAATGACCGTCGCGCCACTGACGCCTCTGAACCAGCAGATGCTGCCCAGCCCTCCTCCCCAACTGCTGCAGTACCAAAGCCAACAACCCCGTCAACTTCTGCAGTCCAATCAGCAGACTCCACACCTCCGGCACAAGACGCTGACTCATTACAAGCACAGGTAAGTTTAGTAGAAGATGACCCACAGACGCTCAGACAGCAGCAGCATGAACAAGCTGCAGACAATGGCCAATCAGACTTGCAAGTGCGCTTCGCTGATGTGGGTTGTGGGTTTGGTGGTCTGTTGGTGCGTCTGTCACCGTTGTATCCTGACAAGCTCATGGTTGGAATGGAGATCAGAGACAAGGTGTGCTTCAATCTTGCGCGTGCGTGTTTAATGGTGCGTGCCTGTTTAAGAGCCCTCTGGACACTGTTGCTGTTGCTCCACTTCTCTGACTGCTCTGCATGTGGCCATGTGAAGGAAAGACGATCCTGCTGATCTCCCACCACTGATGCTAGTGTCATTTCAAGCCAGACATTGTTTGCCTGGTTTTTCAGCACAAATCAGTCGTCTTTTCACAACAGTACCTGTCATTATCATAAATTCCCCCAACTTCTGAAATGCTTGGTCAGATCAAAACTTGATAGGGTTGAATCAAAGGAAGAATGCAGGAATGCATCAAGCAGCAATTGATCGGGTCAGGATGCACATCGACATCTTTCATCCAATAGACATGTCAGATGCTGTGTCGTCAACCTCAAAAACATAAGCAGACATTGTGATGCCATGCACATTGATTCACACCCTTCTCACAGATTGAAAGCCCGGTGTAGTTTAGCATGTTCACTTGTGTCCAAAAGACCTATGCTACTTACACATAAGCATTTGGTGGAACATGCAGTGATTAACATCAGCATTATTGTTATTGCTATTATTATTAATACTAATATCAACATCAATATTGATATTACTACTTGATTATTACTATCTATATCATTGTTGGTGTCAGTATTATCATCAGCATTATTATTATAAGAAATCTTTACTAATAATTAATAATTTAGTTTCACTTGTGGCCTTGCAGGTCACAAACTATGTTATAGAGAGGGTGTCTGCTCTGCGGAGGGAGCAGCCCGGCAATTTCAACAATATCACAGCTCTCAGGACCAACGCCATGAGGCACCTCCCCAACTTCTTCCTCAAGGGCCAGCTGCACAAGCTATTCTTCCTCTTCCCAGTAAGCAGCTGTGCATTTGATTGTTGTGTGCATGCAACATGTTTGTGACAGCAGCCTTGATGCTGCTGATCCCCAGCTCAGGAAGCGACTATTGATTCATATTTTCCTCTGGATAGTTGGTCATTTAGTTGCGGAACGGCTGTTTCAAATTACTCAACTTTGATTATTTCAGTGGAATGGTGCATGAGTCTAGCTTGGCCTCAGAGCAAAGCTTTTTGGTTTTACAGCCAAGCCTGCTTTCCTGCATCAAAAAGCATCTGGTGCGGTCACACACATGGAAGGTGCATAGCTAAAGTGCGTAGCTTTGGGTCTGTGTAAGAGGGGAAACAAGGGTGTTAGGTGTCTCAGGTTTGAAAGTGAGTTCTGCCCTGTAGGGCATTGCCCTGCTGTCTGTAGGGTGGTTTAGGGTTAAGGGTCTAGGGTTTAGATAACCCTGAAAATAGTCTGTAGGGTGTGGCCTTGTTTCTACATCTGGCAGAACCAACGATGCTCCAGCTGGGTGATGAGAAACATATTCTCAATTGAGGCATACAGCTTGTGATTTTTGTATTCGTATACTGACAGCTGGAGCTCAGACGTCACAGGCAGTGAATAGTCTGAAGCCTGCACATGGGTACTGTTTGTCATCAGCTCATTTGTTTGTGCATTTTCTCTTTTTTTATTATACGCTCCTTCCTTCCGAAGGGAAGTTCCCTTGCTTGCTCCAATTCAATAATTGTCTATACATTGGTAATTTCATGCATTCATTCAGCAGGGAGCCCAGCATCTTTTGCTGCATCAGTCATGATTGAGCATGTGATTGCATTTACATTCTGCTTGTAAGCTTTTGGCCAAGCCCGTGATTGCACAACATTGTTGATATTATTAGTATGTATGTGAATGCGTTGTTCCAGTGGCATGCCAAAGCTCTTGAATGCTGAACTTGTGAATGTCAAGTGAATGTTAAAGCCTGAGACTCCTTCTGAATTTGGGGTAGCCCTTGCTCAGCAAAAAGGCTGGCTCAGTCAGCAGTCATGCTTCCAATCATAAAAGTATCATTGCCCTGCGCTTAGGTCAACAGGGGAGTTACATGATGTGCCTGCTGCACGCTTG
>JAABUW010005469.1_pt1 | contig 16503 bp, 17 predicted proteins | sample 5560081 | NCBI WGS metagenome assembly JAABUW01 (sample SAMN10711882, study PRJNA513363) | rock metagenome | isolation source: Antarctica rocks | place: Antarctica: Victoria Land, Knobhead sud | reverse complement strand
TCTTCTCGCGATGAGTTTACGAGATTGGATATTGCGCGGGCGGCGGCGAGGATCCAGACGAGCTGTGTTAATGAGGCGCATGGGTATAGGGGTGGGATTATGGGAGTGGGGATGAGGAGGATGTTTGATGTTAGCGTTGAGGCGGCGGCGAATTCTCCGCTTCATGAGGATTGGGTGAGCATTGCTTGATGAAAGGGTAGCTGTTCGTTGATGTATCCCATGTTTTGGCTATGTCTATGGCAGACAACCGTCCAAAGTCAGGACGCGCTTCAAAATATCAAAGAATTATCAATGCTGTCCGTCGCACATCTAAACCTCCCCAATGTTCACCAGTGCCGAATCCAAGGCCTTTCCAACGCGATACAACGTGGAATACAGCCCTCCAACACCCCCTCCATCATCACACATGAACGCATGCCAACCAGCCAGTCTCTCATATACCGCATCAACACCTGATCTAGCTATATATAATAGGCTTTTCTATTATTAGAAAGGGGATTGTATGCTATCATTGTGAGCGTATCTAGTTAGTAAAGAGGGTGTTGCTGGAGCGATGAGATGGGCATAGTGTGATGGGGGTTGTGGGTTTGTGTGCTTGGAGGGTTTGGATGGGTGATAGATGGTTGATGGTTGAGGATGTGTTAGTTTTACAGGTAGGGAGGGAGGGAGGGATGGGCAAGAGGATGGCTTTGGATGGGGGTGGGATGCGAGTTGTTGGTGTGCTGGCTGCTTGTTCGTTGTACCGAACTCCTACGTCTGAAAGGGTGGACGCGCCACATCCTCGGACTGATCTCTGTACGGTTCGAGATTGATAATCATATCTGGGTTCTTGTCTCTGTAATTAAGCTACGTCCCTCGAGTGTCCTACAGCTAGTACGGATGAGAAAAGCCATTGGGTCATGCGTTAGTATGTGTTCTGTTCTGTGACCTAGGCTTTGGTAGAGTTTAGGGTGCTTTGAGAATACGTGATTGGCGGTTGTTAATGATATCCGGGTGAGGAGCATTCATGTGGTTAGGAGTAAGAAGTATAGAAGGCAGACTCTGTTGCGAGAGATGATTGCTGATAGCTGATCACTAGTTATGTTACATTGGAATAACAGAGTGTCGAATTAGAGTGCATTTCAGTGGTAAAGGACTTTTCGCTATTGGGTTTTATCTGAGTTGATCGAGGAGGCTGATTTAAATGACTTCGTGTATTTGACTCATTTAACGATGGTCAAGGAAGTAATATTACGGTTCTACGTCGCTTGAGCAGGATAGTATCTATTTCTCAGCTACCTAAAGCACTAGATGTTGAAATATCAGGGACTGTTACCCGAGGAATTTACTAAAGCGATCTGCTTCAGAGTGCGAATCTCTCCTCTTAGCTAGGAACGCAAGCGTAGGGGATTTGCCATACTGTTTGATTTGATTCCCACTTGTACTAAGCTAGTACTTACCAATCGTCGGAAGAAAATGGACTCGACCCCAATGAGGAGGTCTAGTGTCATGGAGCGTTCCTTTATTTCCGATCGTAGCATGGAAATAATGGCAGGTGCATCCTCAGTTGATATAATGGTACTGAGTTGGGCATCGCAGTGTACTCCATGGTCGACCTCGAGCTCTTTGAACGCCTGATCAAGCTTGCTTTTTGACTCTGGGGCGCTCGTGGCTGTCTTACAAGGTGTTGTGGCTGTAGATGGACCGTCTATTGTTGCTATCTTAGCTCTCACCTGCTTCCAAACGGCTGCAGCGTATGAATCTAGTGGTCCCTTGTATGGATCGGGGAACTTGATGCGTGGCATTTCAGCTTTTAGTCTCGTGGACTAGAGACTCGTAGATGGTATGGTTTGCTGTGACGAGCGTCCGAATTGGTTGCGATCCGATCGAGACGTCTGTTGGTGACTGGGTTGTGAACTTGATGTATCCTGATAACGGATGGGTGTTTTCTGAAGCTTATGTGGAGAAGGTTCCGCTCGCCTACGGAGTGTTGATCCTGAGACCCACTGTGTAAAAATCCACACAGTCCTTCTCGCCCCTTGTGAGGAAATGTGCAGTAATTATACTAGAGTCCATTTTTATGTATATATACAACTCATACCTCGACAAAGCCGTGATAGCTGCGAGGAATTGAGAAGTAGTAGCGTCGTAGTGAGTATTGGGAGTCTGCGGAGATACATGTGTTGATGAGACATGAGGCTTGTTGTTCACTTGGAAGTGACAAGTCCTTGTGCAGTGAGCCATCTTAGAAGTGAGTGAATCGAAAACAATGTGAGTAGCACATCAAAATCGTAGTACTCACTAAGGGATGTTGACGAAAGCTTCTATGTTGATCGCTGGTGTAAGAACCTTGGTAGACTCGAGATGTCAGACAAATGGGTAAGGCGTGATTGTAGCCTATGATTGGCGGATCCACGACGACAGCTGAAGGATTGTCCGAAGCTGTGTAGTCGACAGTAGGACAGGTGGCCTTCGCGTACCACCTGATCATTACACCTAAGCTATCTTATGTTTCACCTCTCCTTTGGAGCCAACATTTTGTGCAAATGGCAGCCAAAACAGCGATAGAAGTACTACCACAGCGAAAAATGGAACGGAAGCATTCTGCCAATCGGTCGGCTACCTTCTCAACCACACACCCCAGAAAGTGGTAGGCCCAACGAGGATCAGCAGGTGATAGACAACTACCTTGTAGAAAGAAACCCCGAACGTCGCATTGAGCCCCCACGCTTCGTCTTTCTCCTCGTCGCGATCGATATCCCATTTCCTGCAGCGTTTGGGCAGACGTTCCAGAACTCGATATTTACCACAGTGATTGCGACCTTTGCACTCGTGGAAGATACTCATGACATCGAGGCGCGACTTGATGCATGCCTTGTTGCAACCATAAAAACTAGCGTTGAAGACACTGCTGAGGATTGGAGGATAGCGATCAGTGGCGAATCGATAATCCATGTCGGTCACAGAAGGCATTTCTTCAGGACCTGGCATGACCTCGTTCGGATTGGCTTTGAAGAACTATCTGGTTGTCAGTCTCTTTTTCCGGCTGAAAGGCGCACCAAACGGTACCATGATGAATTCGCAAGTATGGAACACCCAGATCGAGAATATCCACCGCAGATACCCACGGAGCTCTTTGTATTGGGCTTTCATCTCATCGAAAAAGCTGTCATCGTCTTTACAGACGTTCAGGTCAATCTGTGTCAGGCGAGTCTTTGAGCTCCGCAGACGCTTTGATCCCTGTACACCGAACAGAACGTATCCATTGAGTTTGCTTGGAGGGATAATGTTCACTGCAACAACAACATCTGAGGGATCTTTGTCTAGCTCTGATAGTCCATCATCATCACATTCCGCGTTGTCGCTAGGAGGACTCGAACCGCCAGTATCAGATGTCGCAGGAGATGATCGACCATCGGAAGACCGGGAATGCGATGTGTGACTGGAGCTTGATGAATTGGAAGCAGCTCTCTGCCCTACAAACGTTGATGAGGAGGGCAGCACCGCAGCCTTCACAGGAACTGTTGCTCCCGATTGGGCAATCATAAGGTCAACCTTCTCCTTGGGAATCTCCAACCAGTGAGTGTGTTGTGAATCCTATGGAAAGTCAGACCAAGTGAGCTTTGGTTCATCAAAGACTGGTCACTCACGCATTCCCATTCTACTCGAACTTCTTCCGGCTGAAGTGGCCGAAAACTGGCCACAAAAGGCCACCAGTCCCATTGCTTTTCGGTCGAGTGTTCAATATATAGTTTTGCAGAGTTGAAGATGGTGTATTCTTGTCCATTCAGGATGCGGAGGCTCTTGGAAAGTCTTGATGTAGGATCCCCAATCTCAGTGTTCCTACCTTGCCTATGCGGTGATGCTAGCATTATGAGTCTCGATGCCAGGAGCTTCGACGTTGAATATAGTACTGCCATCCAAGCTACCATCTGGACACTCGTGATATAGACCTTGTACTTTTCATTTGTTGTCTGGCTGTGATCCTTTGACGTGTGATATTTTGCCTCGTAAAGTCGAATAAAGTATATACCCACGAGAACCGCCAGAGGGACGGCATACTTGAATATGAAATCCCAAGACGGTAATCTGACAATGCGACCAGGTCCGTCGTGGCCTTTGCATTGCATAGCTGATTTACTCATTTGAATGACGGCGTCGTTGTCGTTTGTGTCAACGCGGACAGATAGCTTTTCATCATCTGCATGATACTTCACTCCTTCAGCATGCTTCGGCAGCTTCATGTCCTCTGCAGGCTGCACAACGGGATGGCTGCCCGTTGAGTCCTTGGTGAGATTGGTTCCCAGCAGCTGTGACGGATTATGACTGTAAACGTTCGAGTCCTCTTCCAGCCGCTCGGTTAGCTCGTCGATCCCCTTTCCAGACTCATTTGACAACGTTTGGCTGGCCGCGATCGTCTGAAAGTCACTGTAAACGCTGACCTCGGTCTTGCCATGTCCGACCGCGTCATCTAACCTCTCCATCTCGCGATCCTTTTCATAGACCGATTTCGGATGGAAGATTATACCAATCTCAGGTTGAGATGTCGTCCTGCCAGTAGCTGCAATATCTTCCTTGGTCATGCTCCCCTGCTTGTGGTTCATGAATTGATCCGGAATGGGTGTCTTTGAAGCAGCTTGCAAGTCTTCCGGATTGCTGGAGAGTTGATGTAACAGTATGGTCTCTGGTCCTGAATTGCGGGCAGAACTCTCTTGAAAATGGGGGAAACTTGCTACCACTCTACTATCGCTATCCTTGCAAGAGTCCAGTGGTTGCAAGCTTGGCATCCTTGCTGCGCTATCGCTTTTGTAATCGAATCCAGCAGTCCCCTGCAGGCTTCCCGGCATTGCGAAGTGCTCAGCATCATTGATAGATTGTTGCGTTTCCATCTGGCTTTCCTCACCGCTGGTCATGCTTGAGTCATCTTTGCTACCATACGTACTGCTATCATAGGTGTTGCCACTATAGATACTGCTGGTGTCGCTGCTGCTTGAAAACGGAGTAAAAGGAAACTTCCTACCAACAAGGCGTCCCCTGTACGACGGTCGTCCGGTTTTAGTTGTTGCTGTCGGGTTACCTTTAGGTATCTGGTAGGCTTTGCCTGCGTCTCTGGCGTCGCGTAGAGATAGATGTTCGGCTACCAAGGCCTGCCGCTTGTATCTAGTAATGTTGCTCTCTATAATCAAATGACCGTCCTTATCGAAAGACTTCCCAGTCTTGCTGCGAGATCGCTGGCAATCCTTGTCGCTACCCTGATTGATCACGGGCGCTGTAGCGTCTGTCTTGAGTGTCGTCACTGGTACTAAATTCATGTGGGCCATTCTTTGTAATGGCGCTGCGCTGGATGCGGGTCCAATGTCTCTTATGGGTGACGGGAAGTTGATGTCGAAGGCTTCTCCTTGCAAAGCCGTTCGGCCGCAAATGAAGTTGATGTTCTGCTCGATGAACCAGTCGAACCTTTGGCCTTCGTGACTTGCTACATGCTCCATAAAAGCATCCTCTGATCGATAGCTCAAAAGTGGCAGGTTCTCTGGTATGCATAGAATGCACATGAACCCATCGTGCTCTTTCTCACTCAGAGTCTCTGTAGATTGATGACACTTCACCAGAAAACTCCAACGATATCGTACGCACTGATATTTGCGGACGGTGTTGTCTAGTGTCCACTTTTCCCCGACCCTGCAAGCCGGGCCTTCGAAGGCACAATCTGGACTCGCACAGCTCCAGTAGTAAGAGCGGTCAATGTTCGATGCTATACGAGTTTTAATCGTTAGGCTTTCAGATTGCCATCCGTTCCGAAGGTTGTACGCTCCTCTGCAGAAGTCGCCCGTATATAGCCCCAGTATCCGAGGAGGTAGCGACCCTACAAAGCCCGATCCTTCAGGGACACTGAGAGCGTTGGCTAGGAAAGGCAGCAGGGCCTTTTCCTCTGGTGGCATCTGAACAACCCGAGCCGTCGATTGCCGCAGACCTTTACCTAATTCTGCACCACAGTCCTCGGATGCAGGGCTCTCTGGCGTGAGTTGTGGGACCTTTTCTTTTACGAGTCTCTTTGCTACAATGGCAGCTTGCACGAATCGCAGAGACGATTCATCAAGCGCGGCAATGGATTCCATTCTTGCAAAATTTGAGGCGTCAATCAAATTTCTTAGGTCGACCTTGGAGTCAGAGTCTCGAATGGACCGTAAGCTCCCTAGTACTTTATCCTGGAAGTAGACGAGTAAAACTTTGAGCGCGTCTGTAGCGATGCCTAATCTGGATGTCAAAGCATCCATAAGAATGAGAACGAATGATGCTTACCGTCTTCGAGGCTGAACCATAGCTCGCGACCATATTCTACCTCGCGGACTTTGATAGCTGCCTCCAATTCTTCCGCATTATATCTGAGAGAGTTCCTGAGAAGCCTGGTAAAACCTGTCTGTTTATCTGTGATCCAACATAGAAGCTTCTCAGCCTCCCGAAAAACAAATTCCACTGTTTTGATAACGCCGCGAACAGGAGCAACCACTGTTGGCGGAGTCCCCCCACGGTACCGTGTTCGCGGACGGGAAACGATGTTGTTGTGCTGTCGGTATCGTAGGAACTTCGGAATAGCTTTTGGCGGCGGACGCAGCATAATGTAAGAATCTTCAGCGCGTTTGGAATAGTTTTCTGGTGACATTGAAGCGGGTTCTCGATGCAAAGACTGGTCAGCTGATGTATCTACTTGTGGAACAGCCTCGCCGGGACTACTGTGGGGAACATCGCTAAAGTAAGTGGGTTCTGCTGTTGTTGGCGGTAACACAACTGTGGTGGGGCGGTATTTAAGGCTTCCATGCCACGGTAACAGATGAGGGTCATCGTCATCCGTATATGGCTTTACATCGTGCCCGAGGGACACCAGACGATATTCTAGTTCTCGATTACGCATCCGGAAGTTTTGAAGCTGGCATTCGAGGCTGTGGACGTATCCGCGTACGATAGCTTCCCCTGTGGCTTGATCTGTAGTCTTACACTCCAGCTGGTTCTGTGTGCAGGGTGCGCAACCATTCAAATGACCATCGCAGCACATCTTCCAGACCTAGAACGGGCCAATCAGTCATAGCGCAACACCTGAACACTATGTGCACGTACTCTGCATCTGTCGCAAGCCTGCCTACGAACTGAGGAGCCGGTATTCTTCTCGAGAGCCTGAGAGTTGGCGACCGCAGCTATCAAGTCTGTTGTAAGCTCGTCTCCGAATCCAGAAGCCCTTGGCTTCAGGCTCACCGTTGAACTCAATTATTCCGACATTCTTTTCCTGTGGGCTTGCTCTTTCGAACGAGGCATGCGAGGATCGAAGACCTGGTCTAGCATTGATGAGGTCTTTTGGAATGCAATAGCCGCTGCCCAAACTTAGCTTCGTGTGAACAGGAACGGCCTCTTTGATGGCGATATCGAATTTGGGAACATTATTGAACTCCGCAGTGTAGGGATACTGTGTAGTGTCCTTGATGCTTTCTGTAGATAAGGATTGCTTGGCTGTTAGTGATGGCGGCCTTTCAACCTGCGCACAACCATCAGAAGCTGGGCCTCCGGTCCCACCAGCTTCTGTCTCTACTATATTTTGACTGAGCCAGATCCATCGTTTGCATGCTTGCAAGAATGTTCGTTCGGACTGTACACCTAATTCGCCCTCGCGATACTCCTGTGTTGAGAAACGCTCAGTGCAATCCGGATCTGCCGACATGATAACTTGATGTGTCTTCAGCTCGCCATATGCTCGCATGAATTCCCGGTAAATTGTTCCCGTACGATCATTAGGAAACGTAAGGTCGCTTCCAACTGTATGTTGATTAGCAAGCAACTCTTTTTGAGCTGCTTTTCACCAGATCACCTTGATAGATACCATGTAAGTCGAGCAGGCGAATGAAAGAGGATATGCTAGTATATTTGAAGTACTGCCTGATTTTTATAAGCCCCCTAGATGGTGATTCGAGGTGCGATTAGGGCTTACCACAGGGCCTGTTCCACTGCCGGAGATCGCACATTAACAAAGCCGTCGTTGTGATTAGACACCAATATTATGAATTCAATACTAGGATCCTGCAACATGCTTTGCAGACTGTCAGCACTGCGATACTCGGTATTACCAGCTGTGACTACATACCTGTGCAATTCTGCCATACAAGGAATGCCAGCTTTTGGCGGCTGCCCAGACGCTTGCACCACGTCATCATCAGACGTACACAATTCTGACTTCCAATCAATAATAGTATGCGAAATCACCTCCACCATCTCATCACCCTCTTTCTGGACACATGATTTCAGCTTAGGCTCACATTTCTCCGCTCTCAGGTTTTCTCTCTCGGGCTTCGGGCTTGTTACCTTGAACGGAACAAGGCCATGGCGAGTCTTATAATGTGACCTCATTTTATCTTTCCGGCCACCACCAAATCCACACCCATGCCAACTACAGGGATAGAATTGCTTATGCTGATATCTCTTGGCGTGATGCTCGAGGTCCGAGGACCGAACAAGGACTTTTCCGCAGGAGCAAGCCGAATTTGATGGGGCACCGTCGTCAGGAAAAGACTGAGACTCGGTACGAGCGTCCATTCCTGTTCCAGCTTTTTTTGGATCACTCTTTGAGTTTTGCGGCTCGTCCTGCCTCTCAATGCCATTGGATCTCGATGACATCTTGGTCTCTTGCGTGATGTGATGGGCTATGGCTTCGCGTCCTCGATACGAGGGATTCCAGTCTTCAATGGTTGTGGTGTAGTAATCTTTGTCGTAGTTGGTGTTCAGACCAGGTAGTTGTGCGATGGCCCTGAACAGGTCCCTTTTCCCTGACTGTCCTGGATCCTCGACAGAAAGGTCGAAGCTGATATCTGCAGACTCAGGCGATTTTTGAAGCTGCTGATCTTGAGGAGTCAGATCGCCAGATGAATATGGCGATCTGCTCCCAACTGTCGAATGTTCTGTGTCTCCTTCTAACATCGAGTGGATAATCCTTGTTGGGGTGCTTGGATCTTATCTTTGAAAGGCATGCCCTAGGTCCGCGCTTTCATCTCGCCCTCAACCTGCACAGTAGTCAGTGACAGTGCCCTCGATAGACAGTGATCAGAAAGCGCACTGCATCAAATTAATCTTAGACCATCTTGACCCTCACGCAAGGTGGGCATCGAGGAAGACCTGGGTTGCACCGAGTCTTTCGTCGCTTACACCTGCAGCATCCGAAGTAAAAATTCCGAATTTTTCGAAGAGGTCTCTGGCTGATTTAGTCGAAGCAACAAAGGGACTACTGCCGGCTTTCCGATCTCCATGCCAATGCTTTTTAGAGAATCCTCCAGCTTCGCCTCTATCCCTTCTTCCAATGCGCGCAACCGAGGGTCTCGATAAGCCGTACCTACAGCCTTGTCACGATGTTTTCGTGAGCTCCGAGAACAGCAACTTTAGGATATAAGCACTCCAGCTCAGCTACGCAAGCAAATGTATCTCAGACTGCGCCACATAGGCAGTGATCAACAGCATCAAATTGCGAGCTCTCAATCGAAGTTAGTGACTACAACTAGCAATCCGTAGCCCGAAATCTGCAGACGACTGACAAGGCTGTGCAATTGATGCGGGGTGGCGGGGTTCAATATTCAGGCTGTAGCCTTGCATTATTTCAAGGCCGCCTCGGAAGCAGCTGTACGCCTGCACTGATCGGTCGCTAACAAGATACCTGTAAGATCGCCGCTGCACGATTTGTGAGCACAGCCTGAGTACTAAGTACTCAGAGGGTAAAATTCGTTAAAGCAAGACCAAGTGGCTCAATCTGCTTTTCAACACCCTCAATCAGAACCGATTCGCAGGAGGCATTTGGTGGTGTGAATGGATGCGCACAGGCGTAAGACCACCGGCTCTTGCACACCAAGGAGTGAAAATGTCGCGGGAACGTGAAGAGACGCTGAACCAGACTTCAGACTTGCCCTGCGCCGTGTAAAGTTGTCGTCAGACAGTGTGGCTATCCAGCAAAGCCATCAGCGATCGCAGTGCTTAACACTTTCCCAATAGCCTAATCTCCCGCCTGCTTGAGATTGTTCTATGGAGGACTTATAACTTCCGTCTCATTAGGATCGCGATCATCTATAAAAGTAGCAACGAGCGTGTCAAATCTGCGCCCTCTTCAAAGTACCTGGTGATCGCCTTCACTTTTCTTCCAGGGCAGAGACCGGTCGAGCCTACAGCGCCAATTTTCGGAGCATTTTCTGCATATATATACGCATTTCTTTTCGTTTTTGGGTCAGTGCTTTCGTACTCTTGCCCGAGCTTTGTCTGTTGGCTTTTCTTTCCGAGTACTAGATACGTTGGTCCTAGAAGACCGTAAGAACTTAAGATCGTTCATAAAGAGAGCCACCTGCCATAATGTATTACAACACCTAACATACTTTCGTGATACTCCATGTGCTCAGCAGATACTCAGGGCACCTGTTGTCGCAACATCAGTCTTTGAATGCAGACATTCCAGTCTACGCACGTCCAGGCGGCTGACGGTAGGTCGCTAGTCGCGCAAGAAGCTTATGCTTGAAGCGCTTTCCCGACAATGTACTTATACATGAGTGACGGCAAACTTTTGACTTCAATTTGTGGACAAGCCAACCGACTTATGCTAATCTCCTTCGTCCGTAGTGTCTATTGACGCAGCAATTGCGCCAAACCCGAATCATGTTTTCAGTACGCGTTTTTACTATGTCTTCTTTTTCATTCGCCACTCTCGGACTGTCAGTGGCAATAGTGAACTCACCACAAGTCCCGGCGTCCTTGTACCAGCCAGCCGGATCCTCATTGATACCGTCACCTTTCAATTTGTCAACGCTTTCCATACTAAATATAACCGCCAGTAGCGATCTAGGCTCGCGTCTGAACGCTTCCATGTTGGAAGGGCAAGAAGTCATCTGCCGAACCCCACAACAGCTCACGCCTCCAGAAATCTCAAGCTGCCAGGATGCCTTCGCTCAAATGCCCATGAATCCTGCATTGGCGATGCAGGACCCCACATACACATACGGGCCGCGCCATGTAGCTGGCCTCCATCCAGATTGGAAACTCCCGATTCGGTGGATAAGCTGCGAGTATTCCAGACACGTAGAGCAAGCAAAAGCTAATACTCCAAATAGCCGACGGAAAATGCATCATCGATCTCACTCAGACGGGCGCTCCGATCACCCACGCGAGATATGCAAATCTCTATGCAGCAGCCCGCATTATACTTTCCGAATGCGTAGAGGCCGAGGCCCCACCCTGGGCTGGCGAGGCATTCAACATGGGCGTGGAAGAGAACATGCAACTTGTCATGCGAGGATACACGTCCAGCCCAATCATTCGATGTCAAAACCAGCCAGCGGCCAAACGGCCTACTTCGCGGGGTTGCCTTAATATTCTACAGGATATGCTAGCGTCAACAGAGCAGTCGCACTTTGCGGTCGCTGGGGCAGCTGAACCGTCTGCGGAGAGACTTCCACGTACCTTCTATGATGTCGGCGGTGAATGCAGCATCACGGTTGACATTACGGCTCCGGAAGAGACGGCGTCCTGGTATGATATCTGGCAAGCTGCCGTTGCGCTTGATGGAAAGTGTGCGCGGTTTGGGGGGACTGGTCTGGCTGGTTTTCTTGGTAAGTCTCTGCTGCTCACCTCCTACTCCAAGAGCTCTCGACGTATCTACGGACCCAGAAGCTGAATGAAGCTTCCAGGAGTCAATCGAAAGCTTACTGTTGAGCTCAAGAAGGAAGCGCCATGAATCCTGGAGCTGGAGTACCGTTGTAAGATACACATGACAACATCGTGTGTACCGCTTGTATACAAGTAGGTGCCATCCAGTGTTCCAGAAATACGTGACATGCAGACCCAAGTAAATTGGGTTCCTCCATCAAGATGAATGTGCGTGACTTCATTAGCTTTAAGCCGAATGAGTAGTCAATTTATGCCCGGCAACAACTGCAACACTACCTTGAGATGAGTAAAATCTCCCTTCGAACAGCATCCCTTAGACTTCCGTTTAGCTCTTTGTGACAGGTTTGCGAAGCTTGCTGCTTGACGCCGGGCATCAACAAAATGCCAATAGAGGTGACCGCAACTTTCCAATTACTCGTTTTGAGTTCTCTATAGCAATTGACTCCTCTCCGTGAAAGACTTCTCCATGGAGAAGTCTGTAACGGGATCGCATCATTAGCAGGAGCAGCCAAGCTAGTTATCAGAGAAGTGATGTCGATTGAGCTAGCATCCCCCCCCTAGTGCTGAACAATGCAGGATCTACTAACATTCCTTTCAGTAAAGGAATCATCAATGTCGTATAGCAGAGTGTAGGTAAAGCACATTCGATGCAGTACTCAAGGCGGAAAGCCCCAGTACTGGGAGCCGTGATGCGCAACATTGCCGGGGATCGCACCCCATTGGCTGCCCCTGTCTTGGTGGCTAGCCTGCAGCACCACTTCAACACCTTTCAGTATGATTCAAACCAAACGCCGCTCCAGGTCACAAGGGCTAAGATATCAGTGATGGCCGTCATCGTCAACAAAACACTTGCTGGGCTGTCTCATCGGCGTCTGGCTACGTAAGCTTCAACGTGGCGGACCGTCATAGGACTGGAGTGTTTCCGAATTCCATTGATCAGATAAGTTGAGCTCTACATCTCAGTGGATGGAGACAGAATACTGGTTAGGGGATTGGTGATTGCCTCTAGCCAACCCTACGGGTAACGCATGACGTGTGTCCACAAGCGTGTCAATGTGATACTCTCCAAGCTTATGGCGCCTCCGAATATCTGGACTCTGAACAGGGCACGAAGAATCTTCATGCCCGGTAGAGGCCATTTTGTCATTATATTCACGGTTTGGGTTGGCCGACATGCATCGCAGGTATCGAAAGTATGTTTTCAATTTCGTGACTGAGTGATGCCGTGGTCCCTTCTAAGAAATAATTTGGTAGAGCATCCTCGAGTACCTGGTGAATTCGGGAAACCTTGACCCTTGATATAGCGAGTATCTGCCAGATTGGTTCTCACATAGGTAATGACGCCATACGCTACAGCATTGGACTGATGTATCCAACCAGCTCCATTGGGTGTATTGCATTCAATCGCTGTCATCGTACAGATCACGATATATTTCCGGAGGTGATTGGTGAGGAGGAGTTGTGCCGAGTACAGCACATCACGTGGCCTATGCGTAAACCCAGACGAATGGTGTGGAACCTTTCGGCTCCCCCCTGCAGACACATTGATAGATATGGGAGAATCTCTTTCAAGCAAAATGCTTTCACGAACGCTGTGTGTAATTGACGTGATCGTGCTACATAAAGCGTCGCTGATTGGTTCGTCCCTGATAGGAGGGTACGGCTATGGCCGTGATTGTGGGACTAACGTCATGATCTCGGAGCCGGTGATCAAAAGCGTAGCTGGTGCCGTAGATATATGTGTGTGAGCAAGCGATGGGAAACCGCACTCGGACATGCAAGTATTTCTATGGCGAGAGCATGCACGCAGCTTTCCAGCATTCCGAAGGCATTCCGAAGGCGATTGACCTGTGACTGCACTGCTTCTCGGATCTTAAAGGCAAGCGTTGTGTTGACAGGAGTAGTGCATCTGGGCTACGCAAAATTCGATGTTGTAGAGTGGGTGAGTCAAGTTTGGGTCGAGTCAGAAGCTACTTCCTCTTAGCTCAGCCGGCAGGCCTGGACAGCTGCATTTGTTTTCCTTCCTTCTCACCACGTCTGGTCTCTGGTATTGGACTTGCAGGAACTTAAATGTATTAGAATGTAGTGAAATGGCTGATGCCGTTTGTTCATCTACTTTATTGAGGTGTTGGCTGTTCGAAGTCCATGCCAAGCATATCAGGGCTGAAGCTTACTAGGGTTAGGGCTCAACCAGTCGAGCTGAAGACGACCAACTATCTGAGCCATCATCAGGTTTTCATTCGCAGCTTGGACGAAGGACCCGTAACCAACACTCCTCTCGTCTGCCGTTATCGCTACGGGGTCAATTACAGTTAGGCTAACAAAGCGGAGAAGTAGCGTACCCTATGACTCATTGCAGGCAATCCTGCCAAGATATAAATACATCAAAACTCGTCTGAATTCCGAAATCAACTCCATCGTTTGCGATCTATCTCTCAGTATGGGGCTAATAGACCTCCCCACGGAGCTGTTGCTCGTATTACCCCAGCATCTTCACAACATTGAAGATTTCGTCAATCTATCCTCCTCATGCCGCACATTTCACAAGGTGCTCACCGGGACTTCCCCGAATACCATTCTCCATCTAGCCGCAGCATCTGCCCGCGTCTTCTTTCGTCCTTCGCCCCACTTCCTCGTAGCAGCCACGGCACGTCAAATCAGCCATTGGGCCCTCCTTAGCAACGAAAATTACACAGCCCTACGCGAAGCCTTCCACGGCGGTATGGAAAGCCTCCTAGAACTTTGCGTCTCAAAAGCCGGTTTGACCATGGACAACATACGCCGACTACACGCCAGCCGCTTCTCCATAATCAATCCAGCAAGTGACATGATAGACCGCTGCGCCGGCAAGCAATGGTACGACGTGCCCGACTTCTGGGACGGAGGCCGCTCAGATGCAAATACGATTATGATCGAGGCCGAGCGATCGCTGTTCCAAATCATCATCTACGGTGAGCTGTTCTGCTCGACCATGGACGCGATCGTGACGCCCGATGCGCCCACGCCTGGTTTTGATCTCGATATGCGACTGGATTATATAATATATTGCATCCCAGATTACATGTGCTGGCACGGATATGACGGAGGACCAGATAACAATAGAGCGTTGGAGGTGCTGCCTGTGGGACCGTATACGCCGTGCAAACGAATCGATTGTATGACGCCTGCCGAGATCGAAGAGTTCACCGAGCCGCAACGGGCAGACATCGCCCGTATGGACCATGCTAAAGACCTCACAGCTGACCAGGTCGGCTTGGATCATATCTTGAATTGTCGAACGTGGCGCGAAGCGTGGGAAGGGGTTCGGCTCTGCATTGGTCCGGACTTTGAGGATGGGTGGCGCCAGAAGTTGTGGCATGCCGCTGTTCAGCAGCAGGGGTTGGATGGGTTGGAGATGCTTAGGCCAGGGGGCGTGGGGAAGTGGCGGGGTAGGCTTCGAGGGGTCAGAGACGGTATTCAAGCGATGCCGGCAAGTTCACAGCCGAAGACCTATGGATACGGGAAGAGAGCGAGCGAGGCATCCGATGCACCTTGTATGGCGGACGAAGTTTACATTTGCATGATTGGATTGTGGCCATGATGATGCTTTTACGTACTGGGTGCACTATAGTGGTGGCTAGATATGGTAGAAATAATCTTGAAGCAGGTGCCAAGAATCATGATAGCAACCCAAACTTCCATCTAAACCGGCTAAGGATGAAAACAACGAAGTCACTGCTAGCCCCACAATTACACGCACCCGCGACATGATGGATGCGTTGTGTCCGCCACCGGACCGGACCAAAGATCGGGATAACCTAGCTCAGGTTACTCAACCCAATGGCTTGTTCTGTTGTCGGAAGAGGGAGCACTGGGCACAGCGTTCTGTAGAGGCCAAACATCAAAGAGGACAATCTTTTGGGACTTAGCCAAAGTGTCTTGCATCCTGGCGATCTGCGTGTAGTTTGCCTCGATTCACAGTACGATACCCGGATGCACGACGAATGAAATAGGGAATAAATGATTATCTGTGAGCGGGGCCTGTCTAAATGGAATGGGATCGCGTGTATAGACAATACTTTTTTTGGTCGGATACAGACACTTGATGATGTGGGCGGCCTGTCAATCGGAACTGCCGCTGAACTGTACCCAGGCTATGGGACCCGTCTCATCACTAGTGGGACTCGTGTCTTTGGAGGGATCCCTCCTTGATCGGCGAGCACACTCTAACTCGAGGAGAGAGCCGTAGAATTTGAAAAAGTCAAGGCAGCAGACGCACGATGTCCATACTGTTCTTCCATTATGCTGGTCCTAGGCCAAAACGCAATGGCGATGTTTTCCGTTTCCAAAACGTATCCAGAAAGGTGATGCTGGGCCACGCAGTCAAAGAACAGGCTTGCCATTTTGCTCAGTATTGCGCTATTCAGTGTCAGTATTACTATTGCAGAATACAGCGAGCAGTACAATGCAGGATTCATTCGAGCGGCGCCTAGCGTAGACAGGCCCGAATGATGTATTGCTAAACGATCATGATCAGAAAGACAGTATTGCAAGGCAACTCACCTCCACGTGTGGATTTGAATTACCTCCCGACCGAATGTGTCGAGAAAGCCACCAGTCTCCGTAGGCAGCACATGAGTCAAGAAATCTCGTGTCATTCTGACAACGACCGAACACCCCCCTATCAAATGTTTAGCATGGGGTCTCCGTCAATGAAAAATCATATGGTATGGAACACCAACGATAACCGGCCCCTTGAGGGAGAGGGTACCCATTGAATGGCGAAGGCAACAGTGGCGATGAGTAGAATTCATAATAAGTATAGAGGTTCTCTTGAACTCTCTGTACGAGTAGATCCATGGCTTTAGA
>JAABUW010005466.1_pt1 | contig 16510 bp, 20 predicted proteins | sample 5560081 | NCBI WGS metagenome assembly JAABUW01 (sample SAMN10711882, study PRJNA513363) | rock metagenome | isolation source: Antarctica rocks | place: Antarctica: Victoria Land, Knobhead sud | reverse complement strand
CGCAACAGTTCGCCATCAGTGACGCCGGTCATGGCCATATAGACCTGGTCGCCGCCGCGGCAGAGGTCCGGCGCCGTGAACACGCGCTCCGCGTCGAGCCCTTCGCGCGCGGCTTCGGCGCGCTGCTCGTCGTCGGCGAACCACAGGCGGCACTGCATGTCGCCGCCCAGGCACAGCACCGCGCAGGCTGTCAGGGCCGCTTCGGGCGCGCCGCCGATGCCAAGCAGCACGTCGACGCCGTTTTCCTCCGCCAGCGCCACCAGCACCGCCGCTGCGAGGTCACCGTCTGGAATCAACTTGACCTGCGCGCCCGCCGCGCGCACCTGCGCCACCATCTCCTCGTGGCGCGGCCGCTCCAGCATCACCACGGTCACGCTAGCAACCGGCCGGTTCAGACGACCGGCCACGGCGCGCAGATTGTCCTCCAGGGGCGCCGTCATGTCGATGGCGCCCGACGCGGCGGCGCCCACGACGATGCGCTCCATGTAGGGCACATGCGTGCGGAACAGCGTGTTGCGCGGCGCAAGCGCGACAGCGCAAATCGCGCCGGGCGCGCCGGCCGCGACGAGGCCAGTTCCGTCAATAGCATCGACCGCCACATCCATGCGCGGTTCATCGGCGGCCCCCAGCCGCTCTCCCAGGTAGATGCGCTCGCGGCCCCGCCGCTCATCCTCGCCGACGACGACCACGCCGTCTATCGGGAGCGATGAGAGCGTCGCCCGCACCGCCTCGACGGCCAGGCGATCGGCCATATCGGCGTCACCGCGCCCCGCCGCGCGCGACGCGGCGAGGGCGCCCGCCTCGGTCACGCGCATCAATTCCAACGCCAAGTTGCGGTTGAGTTGCTGTGTCTCACTCGTCATGTCGCTTGTTCCTTTCCGTCGTACTTCTACACCCCTCATGCCTGGGACGCTGATACCCCGCGCCCGGATTGTAGCGCACTCGCGGCTATTGTGGATAACTCGTCTCCCACACGAACGTGAGATTGACAAATATAGAACAAATATTCTATTATCTACAGTACAAGGCCCCGTGACATTGTCGAGCGCCGTATTATCGAGGAGCGCATCATGGCCATCGCCCGCATCGACCCCGCCTACGCCCGCCGCTATACTCCCCCCGTTGCCCGCCGCGCGGCGCTTGAACGCCAGCGGTCCACTATTTTCTCTAAGCGCGCCCTCGTGCTCGGGCTTGTCGCGGCCGGGGCGCTGCTGCAGCACACCCTCGTATCCATGCCGCTCGAGCCGCAACCGGTCCGACCGGGCTTCCTATCTCCATCCGCCGTGCTGGCCGCTCCCGCTCCTCGCCCCGCACAGGCGCCACTAAGGGCGATCGCGGCGGCGCCTAAGACGTCAACCATCACAGCTATCACCGCGCCACATCTCCCCGCCGATCTACCACGCGCCGGTTCGCGATCGCCCTTAGTGGCGCCGGTCCAAGCGCCCAAGATCTCCAAGTTCTCCGTGGTACTGCCGCCGGTGGGCGTGTTCGGTGACGCGCACCGCATGGCCCTCTCGGCGAACTTGGACGGTGCGCTCATGCACGCGCCCAGCGTCTCGGTCGCGGCCATACGCGCGGCGCTCCAGGCGGCGGGATCGCCCGCGCTCGACGCGGCCTACGCGGACCACAAGGACGCTGCCGAATACATCTGGGACTCCGGGCGCGTGCTCGGCGTCGATCCCGCCGTGGTCATGGCTATCTTCCAGCATGAGAGCGCTTTCGGGACACGCGGCATGGCGCGCGACACGCGGTCCGTGGGCAATATACGCCCGTTGCCCGGCCAACCCCAACTCAACGGCTATCGCCTCTACGCCTCGTGGCAGCAGGGCATCGACGACTGCTACCGCCTGCTGCGCTCCTACGCCGCCAACGGCGCGGGCACGATCCCGCAAGCCATCCCGGTATGGGCGCCCCCGAGCGACAATAACGACGACAGCGCCTACATCGCGTCGGTCCTCGACACGATGAGCGCGCTCTACGCCGCCAGCGCCAAGCTGTAGGCGACATTGGGCGAGGCACATGATACTACTCTACATAGGAGATGTGGGTACCACCAGAAACCAGAGGAGGAGCGCGATGCAAACAGGCGTATCAAAGAGTTGGAGATATCCCTCTAAGTATTTCGTGGCGTCATGGCGCCGTGGCACCATCGCCGGTTTAGTGCTTGGCAGTGGGCTACTGGGCGCGGGGGTGGCGCGGGCGTGTGGGATGGATGGCATTCCCTCGCTCTCGGTCGACGGACGCGTCGTGGCGGTCAACTCAGCGCTGACGAGTAACGCGCGGTTCGATACGTGGACGCCGTTCGTGACGCGCGGCGCCTACCCGACGGGGCGGCCGGTCTTGCTCACCGAGAACAAGGCGAACGTGGCACAGTCGCTGCCGCCCGAGGCCTTCAAGTACCCCTGGAAGTGGACTTTCGGCGACGGCGCGACGGCGCGCGGCCTGAGCGCGCGCCACGTCTATCGGCGCCCCGGCGCGTACATCCTGAGCGTGGAGGCGTACCTCATCGCAGGTGCGCAACGGCAGTGGTACACGTTCGACAAGGTCACGGTCCACGTACATTAAATTGCTTTAACGCCCCGGCAAGTCTTTGATGACCGCGCTGACGACCTCGTAGCGGCCGAAAGAAGGCATCAGGTACGTCCCTTGCACGCGCCCGGCGACATGCGCGAGGAAGTCGCGCGCCATGGCGATGCCCTCGGCCTGCCCCTTCTCACCCGCCTCGGCCATGCGCTGGCGGATCGGCTCAGGCACCGTGATGCCTGGCACCTCGTTATGCAGGTACTCGGCGTGGCGGTAGCTGTGCAGCGGCATCACGCCGACGAGGAATGGGACCGGCAGCGGACCCAGGTAGTCCATGAAGCGGTGAAACTCGTCGACGTCGTAGATAGGCTGTGACATGACGAAGTGAGCGCCGGCGGCGATCTTTTGGCGCAACCGCTCACGCACGAACGCCCAGTCCTTCGTAGGATCGGCGGCGCAGCCGATGTGGAAGCCGGCGCGCCGGCCAATCGGCGCGCCCCCCGCGTCTTCACCGCGGTTGAGGCGGGTCATAACCTCGATGAGCCCGACCGAGTCGACGTCCCAGATGCCGGATGCGTTGGGATAGTCGCCGGCGCGCACGGGGTCGCCATGCAGGGCCAGGATGTTGCGCGCGTCGTGGGCGTGCGCGCCGACGAGGTCGCTCTGCAAGGCCATCAGGTTGCGGTCGCGCGTGGTCATATGCACGATCGTATCCAGGCCCAGCCGTTCGCGGATGAGGTAGGCTAGCGGAAGCGCGCCCATGCGCACGCGAGCCATCGCGCCGTCGGTAATGTTCACGGCGTCGGCGCTGCCTTCGTCGCGCAACAACTCGGCCCCACGTAATACCTTGGCCGGGTTGATGCCGCGCGGCGGCTGCAACTCTACGCTGACGACCCAACGTCCTTCAGCCAGCAGCCGCTGCAGATGCGTCGGCGCGGATCCGCCCTCGGCCGCGCTCTCGGTTGTCTCGGTCGGCTGGGCCACGACATGGGCGGCGCGGCGGCGCGGGGCCTGTGACGGCGGCGACACGTCGGGGCGCACGGCGTCGAGCGCGTCGCGCATGGCGCGCGTGTGCGCGGGAGTCGTGCCGCAGCAGCCGCCGATCAGCGTGACGCCCGCGCCGGCGTAGCGCCGCGTGTAGTCCGCGAAATACTCGGGGCCGGCGCCATACAGGAAACGGCCGCCGACGCGCCGGGGCAGGCCCGCGTTGGGCTGCGCCGAGAGCGGCAGGCCCAGGTCCAGATCGGACACAAGGCGCACTAGTTCCTCGACCGTATCGAGCGTGGCCTGCGGTCCCAGATTGCAGTTTGTGCCCAGCACGGCGATGCCGAGGCCACGCAAGCGCGCCACGGCGTCGTGGGCCGTCTGCCCGGCGAGGGTACGGCCGTCCTCGTCGAAGGTGAGTTGAGCCACGATCGGCAGATCGCACACCACGCGGGCGGCCTCGACGGCGAGGGCCAGTTCCTCGGCGTCGCCGAACGTCTCGAACATCAGCAGATCGGCGCCGCCTTCCAGCAGCCCCTCCGCCTGCTCCGTGAAGATCGCCCGCACTCGCGCGGCGCCCAGGTCGTGGACAGCGTTGGGGCGGCCTAGTGGGCCGACAGCGCCGGCCACGAAGACGTTTTCGCCGGAGACCTCACGGGCGTCGCGGGCGATCTTGACGCCCTGCACATTGAGTTCGCGCACGCGGTCGGCCAGGCCATGCGGCTCCAGGCGCGCCCAATTGGCCCCGAACGTATTGGTCTCGATGATCTCGGCGCCGGCGGCGATGTAGTCGCGGTGGATGCCGCCGACCAAGCCGGGCTTGCTCAGATTCAACTCATCGAAGGGGTGCGTAGCCGGCGCGCCGTGGGCCAGCAACACCGTACCCATGGCGCCGTCGCACAGGATCGGTCCCCTGTGGAGGCGGTCGATAAAGGGGTTATTCATGCTTGTATTATAGTCGCCGCCGCGGCTATCGCAGTAGTGGCGACAGCAAATGGCCCCTGCCGCTATCGCGCGCCCAAGGCTCACGCATTGTCGTAGGGGCGTATGGCATACGCCCATGCGGATTGGTCTCTCTCCGCTCCGCTCCGACAGCCCAACCGGCGTTCGAGGCCATGGGCGTATGCCATACGCCCCTACATCCCGCCGGGCGTCTTGGTCCCGCAAATAAGTCACGAGCCCTATGCGCGCTCCTCGTGCAGCTGCTCGATGCGCGCCGTGAGTGTCTCCAGGTGGCGCGTCCAGCCACGAATCTCCTTCGCCACCCAGTCAAGCTCTTCCTGGGGCAGCAGCCCCTGCACGACCTGCTCCTGATGGTCGTCGATCAGAGTCTGGAACCCCGTTATCCGCGCGGCGATCGTATCGCGCCAGCGCCGCCGCGTGTCCAGTTGTTGCGCGGACACCGTCTGCTCTCCTGTCTCAGCCATAGCCCAATCCTCCCACAATTCTACAGGTCACCTTGCGTGGCGCCTCATGCTGATAGACTCCCACGATCTCCCAGGTACAGTCAAGGGGGAAGAAGGCGTCAGCCTCGATCGTCGCTGACATCATGCGCCTCATCATAGGCGGCGCTGAGTTGGACCAGGCGCGCCTTCAGCGCCTCCTGGCTGTCGAGAAGCAGGTACATGCGCGACCTTGATGCGCTCAAGAACTTCTCGATATTGTCCACGAGCGCCTTTTCCAACTCCCGCCTCACCGATCTTCCAATATGTCATGACCAACTCGGCGTTGACGGCAACCGCAGCGCGGACGCGCCCTGTCGTGATGATGGCGCGCAGGTCGGTCAGCAGCGCGTCGTAGGCGTCGTCCACTATCGCGGAGGGATTGGAATCTTCACTCATCATCCTCTGCCCTTTATGTTATGCGTCATAGTAAGCTCCTTGCTCCCGCGCTAGGGTCGGCCAATCAGCGTCGGACCGGCGACCGGTAGATCCGCGGCAGGCGCGCGAAGCGTTTCTACGAGTAGCTTAATACGACAACGTTAGGTCCGCCTGCGATTGAAATCGCATGGCATACCACGGACACTGACGTGTCTCTGGGTGGGGCGCTCTGTGCGACTTCAGTCGCCGTTGTTTGCCATGCGACTTCAGTCGCAGGTCAATGTCACGTTGTAGTATTAATGCAGCCGGGGCCTCCGTGCGGCCCGCTTTCCGCGCTGTAGCCAGTGTCGGCATCTGCTGTATTCCGCGTGGCGCGCCGACCCTGCGCGACGTAGGAGTTACTGTGGCCGCCGGCGCCGCCTGTCGCTGAGATAGTACCACGCAGTTGCAGCTGCCCTGCCACCACGAGTATTCCGCCACCCGAGCCGCCGCCGGAGCCCGGCCATGGGCCGAAATAGCCGTGGCCATATGCAACAGCATCTTGCCCGCCCGCCCCATCTCCCCCGTTGACAGACAGTGCGCCGGCGAGCAACAGACGCGACGCCTGGAGCGTGATGGCGCCCCCTCCGTCGCCCCCAGGTGATATCACTGGCGGCGCACCGGACAGAGGGTCGCCACCAGGAGGGGCTTCCCGACTGGGGGCGCCGGGAATCCCTGCATGCGGCGCCGTTGCGTTCGCTGCGCATGGCCCCCCACTTTCGTAGCGCCCGCTTTGCGGGCGGCCATGCATAGGTCCCACAGCGGCACCCGCCAGGATATTGCCCCCATCCTGGACCATGATCGTTTGAGCCTGGAGGGTAAGCTGGGGGCCCGCCTCGATAATACCGCCCTTGTACACGCACACATGCGGGTAGCGATGGAGCCCCGTCAACGAGATGTCCTGATCGGCTGTCACGCGCAGGTCGCCCTTCCCGCAACGCATGCCTCGCGTGAAGACGCTGTCGGGCTGCGCGGGCAAGCGCACCGGCGGTACACGTAGCGTCGTAACCAGGGATGGTGGAGGTCGGGGTAGTGTGAGTTGTTGAGTCCTTGTAAGTGTGGCGACAAATGTATGGCCGGCGTGGCCAGCCTTGCCGTCCGGATATCTCCCTTTGACACCCGCTTCACCTCCAGCGCCGCCCGACACCTGTAAGAGATGCGCCATATGTGGGGAGACTGGCTGACCTGTGCGCACGATCACGACGCCGCCATCACCGCCGTTCCCTCCGGGGCTATCGGTGTCGGGCTCAGTCGAATGCCCCGGCGTGCCGTCGCCGTAGTAGCCGAGGCCGCCATCGCCGCCTAAGGCGGAAAGGGGCGCGCTCAAAATTAGCCTCACGATGTCCAACGTCAATCGGCCGCCTCGCCCACCACGTCCACCGTTGTAGATGGGTGTGCTGCATGCGACAGCGTCGAGACCACCGCCCCCGTCGGCGGATATCGAACCGCGTACTATAGCTTCCCACGCAAGGATATGCAGCGCGGATCCGTCAGCCCCGTCCGGTTCGGTGGAGCTTTGGTCGCCGCATTCGTCGGGCATCCCACCGCCAGGTACGCCGTCCGCTGAGATACGGCTCATGGCATCGGCATAGAGCACGCTCGCGCGCAATGTTCCTGAAGCGCGCAAGACCCCGCCGTCCACGACGCAGACGCGGTCGAACCGCTGCGTCCCGGTAATGGTCGTCTTACCTCCATCGACGATAAAGTCGTGGGGACCGTCACATGATGGTGGAGATGGTGAAACAGGCGCGCCGGCCGTGGATCTGTACGGAGGAGCGTCGCGCGCGTGTAGTGCGCTCGTTTGTAGCGCTCCAGAGACGAGCAGCGCTATGAGTGTAGCCGCAAGGGCGACACGCGCGCTGTATAGCGGCGCTTGTGTTCTGTTGATCATCTCGTCTTTCACATGGTAGGCGGACGCACGCTAGAAGTGCGGTAGAATACGTATATGCCTGACACATTCTATATCACCACGCCCATCTATTACGTCAATGGCGAGCCACACCTGGGCTCGACCTATACGACCACGCTGGCTGACGCGCTGGCGCGCTACCACCGCCTGTACGGCCAGGACAGCCGCTTCCTGACTGGGACTGACGAGCATGGCGATAAGGTCGCGCTGATGGCCGCCGCCAACGACGAGACGCCGCAACAATTGGCCGACCGCGTCAGCGGCGCCTTCCGCGCCATGTGGCCGCGCTTCGACATCGCGCCCGACGATTTCATCCGCACCACCGAGGAGCGGCATAAGCGCGTTGTCCAGGATATCCTGCAAAAAGTCTACGACGCCGGCGACATCTACTTCGGTGAGTACGGCGGCCTCTACTGCGTCGGCTGTGAGCGCTTCTACACTGAGAAGGAACTCGTCGACGGCCGCTGCCCCCAGCACGGTACCGTGCCGCAATACATCGCCGAGCAGAACTATTTCTTCCGCATGGGCCGCTATCAGGAGTGGCTCATGGGCCTGTTGACTGAAAAGCCCGACCTGGTGCGCCCTGAGCAGTACCGCCGTGAGTTGCTGGCCTTCCTGCGTGAGCCGCTCGACGACCTGTGCATTTCCCGTCCCAAGAGCCGCCTCACCTGGGGCATTACCCTGCCTTTCGACGAGAACTACGTCACCTACGTGTGGTTCGACGCGCTGATCAACTACGTCTCGGCGCTCGACTACCCCGACGGCAACTTGTATCAGCGCTACTGGCCGGCCGCGCAGCACCTGGTAGCCAAAGACATCCTCAAGCCGCACGGCATCTACTGGCCCTGCATGCTGCAAGCGGCCGCTATCCCGGTGTACCAGCACCTCAACGTGCACGGCTACTGGACCATCGGCGGCTTCAAGGGCGGCAAGAGCGATCGTACGGAGCTACAGGAGGCCGAGCGCCTGGAGGCGCTGCGCCTGTTCCGCGACCCCCTGGCCCTCTCCGGCCTGCTCGGCGCCGACGGCATGCGCTACTGCTTGCTGCGCGAGATGGCCTTCGGCAACGACCTCGACTTCACGCGTGACCTGCTGGTGACGCGCTACAACGCCGATCTGGCGCACGACCTCGGCAACGGCGCCAACCGCGCCGTGTCGATGATCAACCGCTACTGCGGCGGCGTTATCCCCGAGCCGGGGCAGGAGTTCGACGTCGACCGCGACCTGCGCGACGCGGCGGCGGCCGCGCCCGCGCGCGTGTGGGCGCACGTCGAGGCGATGGAGCCGAGCCTGGCCCTGGCCGAGGCGATCGGGCTGGCGCAACGGGTCAACCGCTACCTCGAGGATAAGAAGCCGTGGACGGCCTTCAAGAACGGCGACATTGAGGGCGTGGGCACAACGCTCTACTACGCCGCCGAGACGCTGGGCATCGCCGCCTCGCTGCTGCTGCCGGCCATGCCCGCCAAGATGTCCGAACTGCGCGGCGCGCTGGGACTGGGCGAGCAGCCGCCCTCGGCCTCCGGCGGCTGGGGCTACCTCGATCCCGGCACGCCCGTGGCCCGCGAGGCGCGCCTGTTCCCGACTATCGAGCGTGAGTAAAATACAACATTTCCCTCTCTGTATGTGGGAGAGGGGAATGGCCGCGATAGGAGGATGGAATGACGACGATTCCAATCGAAGCCGAGATTTCCACCGAGCAACTGCTCCGCGCGGTGTCGCAATTGCCGCCGGAAGAGCTTGCAGCGTTTGTCGACCACGTTCTCGCGCTCCGCGCGGAGCGCGAACAACGTCGCCTGAGCCAGTCGGAGACATCGCTATTGCTTCAGGTCAATGAGGGCGTTTCCACCAATATACGGCAACGCTTTAACGAGTTAGTGGCGAAGCGCCAAGCGGAGACTATCACCCCCGCGGAACTCGACGAATTAAAGATGATAACGTATGAATTCGAGCAATACGACGCGCGACGCCTCGCCGCGCTTGATACGCTCGCCCGTCTTCAGCGAATGCCCCTCACCGATCTGATGGACAGCCTTGGCATCCCGCCGCCGACGTATGCCTGACCAGCGCATCACCACGGAGCTGCGTCAGCAGGTGATTAAGCGTGCGGGCGACTGCTGCGAGTATTGCCGCAGTCAAGCAAAATATGCAACGCAGTCGTTCTCGGTCGAGCCCATCGTAGCCCGAGCCAAAGGTGGAGCGACCGCTCTGGACAACCTTGCGTTGGCCTGCCAAGGCTGCAACAATCACAAGTATGAGGGCGTTTCCTAACCCACTTGGAGGGCCGAAAACGTGAAGTTATGTCGAATAAAGATCGCCTGTAGCGCCGCAAAGGGCTTGCCGAGGTCAGTTCCTCGCCTCCAAACCACTACGACATGAGCTATTCTGCTCGACATAACTTCTCCGAAAGCCTCCTTTTACGCTCAAGAAGGTGGTTAGGAAACGCCCTCAAGTATGACAAGACAGAGGCGCACGACTCGGCAAGCGGCCAAATCGCGCCGCTGTACCATCCACGTCGCGATAGTTGGAATGAGCACTTCGCATGGAGCGACAACTTCACACTGCTCATCGGCATCACCCCGACCGGCCGCGCGACGGTTGACGCGCTCCTGCTCAATCGCGACGGTGTGGTCAATCTCCGGGGCCTACTCTACATGAATGGTGAGCATCCGCCAAGAGTACCTTAATGCCGTAAGGATAATCACATGACGCCTGATGATGCGCGACTGACCGACGGTACGCGGGTGGAAGTGTGTCCAGAGCAAGCCAGCGCGCGCGACATGATGCGGGCCGAAGAGATCGTGAAGGAGCGGCTGCGCGCGGCCGGGGTACTGGCGCCGGCACCGCTATCGCTGGCCGATAATGACGAGGACGATGATTTCGAGCCTATCACGATCGAAGGAGAGCCTCTCTCTCACATGCTCCTCCGTGAGCGGCGCTAGTGGCGACGTACTACCTGCCTACCCTTACCTTTGTTTCGGCCGACGACAACCAACGCCAAGCCGCTCTCGCCGAAGGACTACTGATCGAGAACCCGAATGCTTATCCATGATAGTGGCGCGCCTTCGATCTCCAGCGGCTGGGGCTATCTCGACCTCGGTACGCCCGTGGCCCGCGAGGCGCGCCTGTTCCCGACTATCGAGCGCGATAGTGCGGCCTCCTAATCGCACAATGCCGATTGGCAAGATGGAGAAACGTGCTATAACAAAGCTAGCGCGCTACTTCGCGCCGATACAACGAAACTAAGATGGATGAGGAGAGCCAACTATGTCCGTAGCCGATGAGTTCGCGCAGGCCAATGAGCGCTACGCCGCTACCTTCACCAAGGGCGGCCTACCGTCGCCGCCGGGGCGTCACGTCGCCGTAATCACCTGCATGGACGCGCGCCTCGACCCCGCCAGGTTCCTGGGGCTGGAGGAGGGCGACGCGCACGTCATCCGCAACGCGGGCGGCCGCGCCGCCGACGCGATCCGCTCGCTCGTGATCTCGCAGCAGTTGCTCGGCACGCGCGAGGTCGTGGTGATTCACCACACCGGCTGCGGCATGCTCTCTTTCACCGACGAGCAACTGCGCCAGAAACTCCACGATGATCTTGGTGTCCAGTCCGACCTGGAGTTCCTGCCCTTCTCGAACCTGGAGCAGAGCGTGCGCGACGATGTCGCCACCTTACGCGACTCGCCCCTGCTGCTCAAAGACGCGCCGGTGCGCGGCTTCATCTACGATGTCAAGACGGGACAACTGCACGAGGTTCAGTAGTCGGAAGTCGGAAGTCGGAAGTCGGAAGTCGGAAGTCGGAAGTCGGAAGTCGGAAGTCGGAAGTCGGAAGTCGGAAGTCGGAAGTCGGAAGTCGGAAGTCGGAAGTCGGAAGTCGTGAGTAAGATACGCCACTAGCAATGGCCGATCAAGTCCTGTGCGGCCACTGGCGACGGGCCACGCGCCGTGATGCAAGCAATCAAGCTGTCTCCGCGCACCTATCGCGCCGACTCACGACTCACGACTTCCGACTAACCGGCAGTGCCCCTTCCTTGAACGCGTCGCGGCCTCCGCAGGCCCAGGCAACGCCCGGATGCACGGTATCGACGAGGGCCACGATAGCGGCGGTACGGTCGCGCACGTCCCACTGCGCGTGTTTGTCGGCGCGCAGGCGCGAAAGCTCGATCACCTCGCGTGCGTTGAGGCTCAGCAGGGTGCGCCGGTTGTGTCCGTTGCCCAAAATGATCGAGGCGCGCCCGTCACCGCCCAACGCGGCGAAGGCGTCCTCCAGCACGGTCATGCCCTCACGGTAGAGGTCGAGGCAGCCCGCTTCCTCGACCAGCGGCGGTACGGTGTAGCCCAGCGCCGTCGTGCGCGGCTGCGCCAGTTGCGTGGACAGGCGATGGCGGATGAACTGGTGGTAGCACGCCTCCGACTGCGTCAGCTCGAAGGTGTACGAGATCGTCTCGAACGCGCGAAGGGCCGTGTCGTGCGCGCCGATGCCCGCGAAGGCGTCGCGCAGCAGCGCGCCGCGCTCCTCTGGCGTCAGCGCGGCGGCGAGGGCGTCACGCCGCGCGCCGTCGAGATCCGTGACGCGGAAGAGCAACGCCGCGACAAGCTTCTCCTCGGCGGTGGGGTCGTAGTCCAGGAGGGTCACCCCGTCGCGCGACGGGTAAGCCAGCGTTTCGCCGCGAAACGTCCGCGAAGGGACAGGAAGCGCGGCGGCGCGCGCGGCCAGGGCGTCGAGGGCGCTGCCGGGATACGTCAACGCGTGGATATACTTGTCCGGGAAGAGCGAAGGCGCGAGGGGCTGTAGTGTGTCTTTGAGCAGCGCGCCGAGCGCGCGGCCCTCCGAGAGCGGGTGCGAGAGCAGGCGTGAGATGACGTGGCCCCAGGTGCGCGCGTTGGCCGTCATGCCCAGGTTGGTCGACTGCGCCAGCGGCAGCACGTAGCGGGCGTCCTCGGTGGCGCGGCGGCGCGCGGCCACCTGCCCCTTATTCCGCCCCGTGTCGAGCAGGTACGCCGTCATGCGCTCGTACATCTGGACGTAGAGGTCCCAACTACGCTCGACGGCGTGGTCGAAGACCACGCGCGCGCGGCCCGCGCGGAACTCCTCGGGCAGGAAGAAGGGCAGCGGCACTTTCTCTACGGGCACGTAGCGATACGAGAGCTGCGTGTACGAGGCCAGACGGTGGGACACGACATCGATAGAGAGCGCGCGCGGGATGCCCTCGATGGCCACGCCGAAGACGGCGCCCTCCGCGATGGAGGAGTGCCCGTACTCGTAGATGATATTCTCGTTGCGGCGGCGCGCCAGGGTCGTATCCTCGACCGCTTGGCGCACCAGTTCGGGGATCGGCGTGGCGTCGCGGCTGATGCGCGCCAGCCCGGCCGCGACGCCTTCGGGCGAGGGATACGCGCCCACCACGGCGACGGACGGCGCGAGCGCGTAGGCGTGTGGCGCGGCGACGGGAGTATCGAGGGTGGTCATTGGCGCTCCTCCTTCGGCAGTCAGCTAATAGCTATCAGCTCTTAGGGTACAGCTATCTCGGTTATGGACGATAGCCGTGGGTCTGGCCTTAAAAGACCACGGCAGCGGACGGACCTTAAAGAGCTTCCCATCGATCGATCCGGCGTGTCAGGCAGGCGCGGCCTCATGGCAATCGGCCACGGCACCGCTAGATAGACCGAGGGTCGGCTACATGTAGCATACGACCCTCGGTTATTTGCGTGCCTTTTCTTATCAACGTGTGGCCGTTACGGCAGGTTGCGGGCTCGCGGCTTTAGTATACTTTGTCAAGCAATATACTAAACATAACACATGGTATGTGGTAGCCCTTTACGGAATGGCCTGCTACAATTGAAGTTATGGAAACTTTGCTGACTCCCTATGAGCCCGTCAACGCCGACGAGCACACATCCCTGAGCGCCGATCCCTTCTGTCCCGTGGTCGAAACGATGCGCCTGCTGGAGCAGAAGTGGACCTTGCAGGTCGTGAAGGAGTTGGGGAACGGTAAGCGCCGCTTTTGCCAATTGCAGCACGCCCTGCGCGGCGACTCGCGCCACGGCAATGTGCGCGATGTCAACCCCAAGACGCTGTCGCAGCGCCTGAAGAGCCTCGAAGCCTACGGTATCGTTTCGCGCCGCATGGTCTCGGATATCCCGCCGAACGTCGAGTATGAGTTGACCTGCCGCGGCCATGACCTCGTGTGTGTCATCGACAGCATTGACGCCTGGGCGCGTAAATGGATGGCCGGCGGCGTCTGCGCCGACGCGGAAACGACGGAGCGTACGACCGCCAGTGCCGGCGCGTAGGTCCCGCCGCGCCGCTGGCCCCCTGCTTGGGCCGCCCGAACTCCTTGAGGTCGAATTGACCGGTGTCGGACTCAATGGCGCGGCTACGGGCGCGCTTGACGGCGAGACTGTCTCCGCCGCTTTCGGGTTGCCAGGTGAGCGCGTTGTCATGGCCGTGCTGGAGCGCCGCGAAGGGCATATAGATGGCCGCGTGCTGCATGTGCTGCGTCCAGCCCCCGACCGCATCGCGCCGCCCTGCCCCTACTTCGGAACCTGCGGCGGCTGTCAGTGGCAGCACGTCACCTACGAGCGGCAACTCGTCTACAAGCGCGACAACGTGGCCGCGCAACTCGCGGCGGCTGGCTTCAGCGATGTCCCGGTCGCGCCGGCGCTGCCCGCGCCATCCGCCTATGGGTACCGCAACCATGCCCGCTTCTCGATCGGGCGTACGTTCGGTGAGCTTGGCTACACCACGTACCACCAGCACCGCTTCTTCCGCGTCGACGCGTGCCTCATCATGAACCCGCGCATCAACGAGATTCTGGCCGCGACGCAGCGCCGTGCGGCGGGCCACCAGCTGGCGGTACGCGTGGGCGCGCGCACTGGCGCCCTCTTGGTGCAGCCGCGGCAAGACGCGCCCGACCTACCGTACGAGAGCGGGCAGACATCGTTGGAAGAAGAGTTGCTGGGCCGCCGTTACCGCGTCTCCGCGGCGGCGTTCTTCCAGGTCAACACAGCGCAGGCCGAGCGGCTAATCACGACGGCGCGCGACTTGTTGGACCTACAAGAGAGCGACGTGTTGCTTGACCTGTACTGCGGTGTGGGCACGTTCGGGCTGGCCCTCGCCTCGCACGTACGCCGTGTGATCGGCGTCGAGGAGTCGGCGGCCGCGCTCAAGGACGCCCGCGTCAACGCGGCGGACCTTACCAACGTCGAGTTCCTTATCGGCCGCGCCGAGGACGTTCTGCCGTCGCTGGACGAGCCAGTCGACGCGGTCATCGTGGACCCGCCGCGCGTGGGTTGCCGCCCCGGCGCGCTCGACGCGCTGCGACGCCTCAAGCCCTGCAAGCTCGTCTACGTCTCCTGCGACCCCGCATCGCTGGCGCGCGACCTGCGCGTTCTCGTCGACGGCGGTTTCACGCTGAAAGCGGTCCAGCCGGTCGATATGTTCCCGCAGACCGCGCACGTCGAAACCGTCGTGCTGCTCACCTGGGGCTAACACCCCACTTTATGCCTCCGTTTACGCCGCAGGCACGGTGGGGATGGTGAGGGTAGGATCGTCGTACCTGCTCCAAAGCGCCATCGTCTTGAGCGTGGTTGTCTTACCTGTTGTCGACGATGTCGCGATCGTCGTCACATCCTCCTCGCGCGGACGGCCATTGGTCGGATTCACGTAGCAGGGTACCGTGCGCCCGCGCGCTTTTGGACGTGATGGTGAAGGTATAGCCGTTGCATAGTTTGCCCAGTATGATCTTGGAACCGGCCGGCGTGAACGCGGTTGATACGCCCCCGCGCTGAAAGGTGGCGCTGGGATCAAGATTGATTTCCGCCGCCACCGCCGGCGACGTGACACACTGGTAAGGCGCTGAGGGGCTCTGCTTGATGCAGACCCGCGAACCGACGATCACGGCGTCCAACGAGGTCGCGGTTCCCGAGCCGGACGGCGCGTTGAGGATCAGATGCGCGCGGTTCTTGCCATTGTGGCGCAAGACCACGACCGTGTCGACAACTTACTCCGTTCCATGGTATCGTCATAATAGGAGCCTTGCAGTAACGTTTGTCAATACAAAGAGCACTAGTTTTGAGGGCTGGTCATGGAGACATTCAAGGTAGAGCAAAGAATCAATGGAGGTAGTAACGCCTATTCCGAAAACGCATCCTCGGTTGCGGATCAAGACACCCCAGAGAAAGTCACCCGTAAGCAGCCACCGCTCCTGACGAGTATCCAAGCTGGAGAAATGCTTAACGTATCCGTTCAGACAATTAAGAACTGGGTGAACGACGGCAGGATCTTCGGGTATCGAATTGGGAATAGGGTGATGATCCCGCGAGTGGTTATCGAAGCATACCTGCGCGGAGCCACCGTCCGGCCGGAAACGAAACTCCAGATTGATGAGAATTGGGAAATGAGTGACGACGAGGCGGCCGAGGCTGTGCGCCGGGATCGACACACCTAGTGGAGGCGCGCACCGTCCCACGCGTTGTCGTCGACACGAATGTTCTAATGTCGGCGCATCGGCACTGGATCTACGCGGCGACCTTGACCGAGTTGCTTGATGGCTATTGGAGCGCCTATATCGTTGCTGAGTTCGCGCGCATAAAGTTCCGTAGTGCTGTTGAGAGATGTGCGCGGCATCGTGTCCTCGACGAGTGCTTGTACAACGCGGAATACAAGCGGCGTATTCAAGAAACCGTTGTGGCCTTCTCCGAGGTCCTAACAACTATCACAGATTTCTGGAGCTATTCCGTCAATCCAGGGCTCGTCGCCGATCCCTGGGATGAAGACGTTCTCATGACCGCGCTCGCAGGCAGGGTGGAATTCATCGTTTCACTTGATAAGGAAACGTTCAAGCACGGGACCACGTACTTCGATACTTCGCCGTATCAGATTACCTGTGTTACGCCAGATTGGTTGTTCAACCAGCTTGTGCAGCTGAATCCGGATACTGACGTGGAGAGTTTCAAACAGCCTGTTCTAATTCCCTAGCGCTCATGCCGACAACGGAGCGCAATCGGAGAGGATGGCGCTGAAGCGCGCGGCGTCGATGGTCTCTTCCTGGATGAGCGCGGCGGCGCTGGCGTGCAGCGCCCGCTCGTTGGCCCGCAGGATGTCGCGCGCCATGCGGTCGGCCTCGGCGATGAGCGCCTGGATTTCCCGATCGACCTCGCCTGTTAGCGCCTCGCTATACTGTGAGGGACCGTCGCCGTCACGCCGGCTGAACAGCAGCGGGCCGAGCCGCTCACTCATGCC
>JAABUW010005464.1_pt1 | contig 16517 bp, 20 predicted proteins | sample 5560081 | NCBI WGS metagenome assembly JAABUW01 (sample SAMN10711882, study PRJNA513363) | rock metagenome | isolation source: Antarctica rocks | place: Antarctica: Victoria Land, Knobhead sud | reverse complement strand
TGATGTGCCGGCTGATTTCGGGCCAGTTGGCGGGGTAACGATCCCGGTTCTCAGGCCGGATGGGCACAGCACCTACCTCGGCGATTTGAACTTGCCGGCGCCGAACTCACCGCACACAGCCTCCGGCCCGGAGATCTCCCGTAGGGGGTTGGCGTTGGGTCGTACAACACCGGCACATCGGACACGTGGTCGACCGCGGCCAGGTGTTCCGCAACCGACCCGTGGGGTGCCCGGCGGTGCCAGTGACCCGGCTGTAGCGCCGCCACACCAGGGCGAACATTCGCTCGATGACCGCGAGGAACATCACCACACACACCACCACCGCGAGGTCCGTGAGCGATGGGCTAACGATCGGTGCGGGGCCCACCCCGCCGGCCGCCATTGCACTCATTGGCCGGCCACCGTGGCGGGGTCGACCACCAGGTGTTCCGCGACTCGATCCGCGCCGGCGAGCAATGACGGTGAGGACGCCGTCACGGCACGGTGCACTGGAGAATCTTCGGGATAGCGCACCAAGATCTCGGACAACCGCTGCGTCACCGACATTTCGGCACCATCGGGGCCGGTCGTCAAGTCCGCGAACGTCACCACGTCCAGCAATTCAGAGGGTGGCTCCGCGAATGCCGCCAGCTCGTCGGCAAGTCCTCGTTGCTCAGCCTCGAACACCGCACCGGTGTGGTACGCGACCAGCGACACCACCAGCTCCGGCACACCGTGCGCGCGGAGGAAACGAGCGCCGTCCACCGGGTGAAACCCGGTATCCACCAGCGGCGGTGCATATCCGATGTCGTGCAACCACGCCGCGGCACGCAGGACATCACCGGTGGCGCCCACGTCGAGTTCCGACGCTAATCGGTCAGCGGCAGCACCAACTCCCTGCACATGCCGCCAGCGACGACCCATTCCAGAGAGCAAGAACTCCGCCGCCGACCGGGCCGACGAGGACGAGCTCGTCGAGCCACCGTCCATCTCTCCCGAGAGATGCCTGAGCGCGGCCACAGCTCTCACATAGTTGCTGTCCGATCGGATCTCGATGTCGGATCGGTGATAGAACCACACCCCGCCTCCGGTACCCCATCCCACCACGCCAGATCCCCGCACTGTCTCAAGGGCGTACTGCTGCCCAACCACCGGTTTCTCAGGAACCCGGTCCTTCGGGATCGGCGTCAGCCGACCGGCCCACGCCCGGGTACTGGCGGTGATCTCCGGCCAAACAAACCCAACCGGGGTCAGACAGACAAACCAATCACGGTCCGATTCCCCTACAGCTGTCACCGCGACCAGCTCCCGTTCACGCTTGATGATGCTCACTCTGCGTCCTGCCTCGATCGGTCGATCTCGGTGAGCAGCACTTCGCTGGCAGCTACGAGCAGCGCCGCCGCTTTGGTCAGCTCCCTGGTTCTGTCCTCCGGAGTCGGCTTCCAGTAGTCCTCCGCCCAAGGCCAGCACCACGGCTGCGCCGGAGCGGACAGATAACAGAGGGCCGCGGCGACAAGCGGGCCGGAACCTCGCTCGACGTCATGCGCGGGCGTCCACCCCTTTACATCGATCTGCCGGCGACGCTCAGCGGCCACCAACTCGACGGCGCTCACCGCCGGCGGCGCCTGCGCACTCACGACGCACTCCTCAACACACCCCGGGCCCGGGAAATCGCGGCCAGATCGCCTCTGTGACCACGGAGACGACCCCGGCTGGGGACGCCCCTGGGTGCAATGGACGGAGACTGTCGCGGGGGTCGTATCCGGTCGGCGCCGAGCGCCGCCAGGTTCAGCGGCAAACACAGCACGTGGTCTTCACCGCCGGCGTGCCACCCGACGCACAGGGTGCCGTCGCGTTCCTCACGCACCCACTCCACCGTGAGAGGCCCCTGTCTGGTGCCGTCCGCCGCGATAGGCAGGTACACGACGTCGCCGGGGTTCAACTCAGCAATTCGCGAGATCGTCATCATTGTTCACCTGTTTCCTCAGTGGTCAGTTCGTTCCGAATACGGCTGTGTCAGTCATTTCGCAGCGCCCGAGAGAGCAGACGCAATGTTGGGAGGATCTGCGTCACCTCTCACACCGCCCCGTCGCTCACGTCAGTGACGTGGGTGGACGCGTCAGCTGGGGCTGAATCGCGCCGCCAGCACGAGGGCGTCGAGCTCGTCGATGACACTCGGTGGGGTCGGCAACGAGTGCTGGCGGCGGGCCTCCCCCCGGTCGACGGTGTCCCAACCTCCCCATATCTCGTGCACGTCGTGGGTCAGTCCGTACGCGCGGCAGGGGCGCAGGAACGTGCATTCGTGGCAGGCCAGTTTGGCTGCGCTGGTGTCGGTAGCCGGCTGGCCGAGGAACGCTGCGGCCACCGCCGTGTCGGTGCCGCCCGTAGCGCAGGCTTGGGTGCCGTCGACGGGTGGGTAGGGCGCGGTCATCATCACGCCACCTCCTTGCTCTCTGCTGCGGCACGGAGCTGCGCCAGGGTCGGCGTGGTGTGGTTCTTGGGGACCTCCGGTAGCCGAAGATCTCCGATGCGCCCGGTGAGCTCGCGAACCTGCTCGGCGAGGCGGCGGGTGATGCGTTCGGTGTCGAGCTGCAGGCCGCCGGCGTAGCCGAGCTCGCGGTTTTGCCGGTGCCACACGCCTGGACGAGCTGGACCCGCTCGTGCAAGGCAAATGCGCGGACCAGATCGGCGAGGGCATCCACCTGGTGGGGGCGTGGTTCGATCCTGCTCATCGCAGCCTGCCCTCAACATTGGTCACGGCCTTTGGTTGCGGCAGGCGCCGGTGCGCGCTCATCAGTCGGCGGTAGCAGCGCGGGTGCAGGGGGGCGTGGTGCAGGAACCGTGGCTGGGTGGTGCCGGCGCAGAGCCACACCGCCCGTCCGCAGCTCAGGCAACGGCCGCGGCGGGGCCCTCGGCGACTCATGACGCCGCCTCGGGGGCAGAAGCCCGGTCATCCGTGAAGCCCAGCGCGGCGAGCAGGTTCGAGGCCAGGCGGTCCCGGATGACCGCATCATCGAGGTCGACCAGCGGAGAGCCATCAGCCCAGCAGGTGATCTGGGCGACCTCGAGCAGAGCTCCGGTCACCTGCTCCGCGGTGCAGGTGACTGCGTCAGCGAGCTGGGGGGTACTCATGCCGCCACCTCGGTGTGGGATCGCAGGTAAGCGATCTGCACCGGCACCGGGACACCGCCGATGGGCGGGCAGGCCATTCCGGTCGCTTGGGCCCAGGACCGAATGGTGTTGCGCAGAGCGAACCGTTCACGGGGCAGATACCCACCCCAGATGCCGTACGTTTCGTTGTGGGCGATCGCCCACTGACGGCACCGTGTGGCGGCGGGGCATCTGGCGCACACCTGTTTCCCAGAGCGCCCGCGGTGCCCAACATCGGGGAAAAAGATCTCGAGGTCGATGTACTGGCAGGCCGCGTCAGCCCTCCAGTCATCCTCGCCGGCGGCAGCCGACGGGGCGGGGAACAAGTAAGCGAGAACCGTGGGACTGCTCATAGCAGTGCCTCCTGGGCGGGATTGTCGCGGCGGCTGGCGACCCCACGGAGTGTTGGCAGGCGGTGCGGCGCGGGTGAACTTTCGTCACTACCGAACTCGAGGACTGAACAAGCCCAAACCGGTGGCACACCGATCGGTGGGCGCGTGGGGAAGGGCTCGGTGACGGTGGTGAGTTGGGTCGGCATAGCGAACCTCCTTGCCACCCATGAAGGTGTCGCACAGCAGGGTTTGTGACAGGCACCACGAATTGGCGAAGACGCAGCAGCAGCGGCAGCGGCAGCAGAGGGGGTCCGGTGATGCCCGGCGCGGGTCGGGGACCAACCCTTCCCGCGCCGGACATCAAGCCACTTCCCGTGGTAACCGTCACCGCGGACCAACAAGTTCGCGGGCACAGGAAGGGCTTTCGGGGCCAGCCTGAGCCGACCGGCACCATCATAAGCAGCGGCAGCGGCGATAGGCCCCTGGTGTGGGCACAGCGACATGGGTGTCACCGCGCCGAGGTCAACGTGGCGGGGGCTGCCCCGGCGGCCACGGCGGTCAACTCATCGCGCAGCCACCGATCCCCGGCGGGAAACTCCACCAGCACCGGTGACGGGCCGGCCATGATCTGCTGCCACTCCACCTCGCTCACCGGAGATCCGGCCACGACGTACACCCCTGCACGCCCGGGCAGATCGACCGGCAAGTCAGGCAGTGCCGGCACTGTCAGCACCACCACCGCGGCGGTGTCCCAGTGCGCGACCAGCTCCCGCGGACTCACCCACCGGATCCCCTCGCTGAGGGGTTCCCACTCGCGGCGCAACCCGACGGGATACCCGGTGCGCACCGGCGGTCGGCGCCACTGGGACAAGGCACGGTCATAGCCGGGAAGGTGCTCAGCAGCAGCCCGGGTCAACTTCTGCAGGATCTGCGCGGCGGTACTCCCCGACCACTGCGGACTGGTCTGCGCCTGGTCCTCATAGGTATGGGCAGCCTTGAGGACCTCTACCGGGTCAACGGTGAACACCGGGACGTGGTGGTAGGCACGCAGCTCCGGATCCAGTACTGGATCAGACCCGCCCAGAGTGCTGCGCGCAGCGCAGATGCTGTGCTCGAGCATCAATCTGCCTGCCGCGGTGGGAGAGATGAGCGCACCACTGTGGGTGGTGCAGGTGAACGCGGCTCGGGTGGGGTTGCTGAGCACCCCATAGCGCGCAGCGGCGGTGAGCAGGAGATCCAGGTGGTCAGCAGAGACAACGGTGGCACTCATGGGTGCTCCAAAGTTTCAGTTCGTGCGGCTGGTCAGGCCGCGGTGTTGGTCGAGATCCCACCGTACCCACAAGTGCTGCGAACCGTCAACACCTGGTGGTGGAAAACCCTGTGCGACTACCCAGCGGCAGCCCTGCACACAGGTGTTCCAGCCGCCAGAGCATTGACCGCCGCCGCAATGTCGACAACCACCGGTGGGGTCCTCACCCCATGCCGGTGGTCCCAGTCCACCCGCGCGAAGAGAAGCTCCTCGACCCGCTCCCAGGTCTCCGACCGCCCACCCGCTTCATGGTGCGGGGCCCGCACCCCCACCTCCTGCGCAATGAACCGCAACAGTGGCGGCGGCAACGCACTCACCCCGGCCAGGAACCCGCGCTGATAGCACCAACGCGCCAAGTCTTGCGCCTTACGGTGCCGGGCCTGCTCGGCGCGCACGGTATGAGCGAAGTCCACCACAAGCTCACCCCGCTACCCGATCAGTGCCGCGGGGCGAGTTCCGCAGCCGGTCAAGGGCCACACGCTCCCCGTTGACGTAGGCACCAGAAGCCGCCAAACCGGTGTACTCATCGAGCTGCGCCCGCAACCCACAGTCGGTGACCAACGGGCATCGGGCGCACAACGCCATCGCCGGGGCAGCCGCGATCACCGCTTGTCGACGGATCAACGCCGCAGCGTGCGCGGCTTCACGGTCGCTCCACCACTCAGGCCGTCCACTGCACTGTGCGCGGCCGTCCCGGGCGATCGCCATCGCCAGCTGGCGCACAAGCACTCTCTTCGAGATCGGCCTCACCGCAGCTCCTCGTCCCGGCGCAAAATGCGGCGCACCCCGCGGGCAGTCAGCGCAACGAGAACAGCGACAACTGCCACGACCACGAAAATTCGGGACAGGTCCAGGCCGGCCCCAGTGGTACCCGGAATCGAGAGCATCGGGGACGCAGAGGCCGGCAGGAGGAGGTTGTGCTCGAGGCACCAAGTGACGACCTTCTGCCAGGCCACCGCAGCGATGGCGCCAGCGGAGCCCAGGACCATCATGCCCACCACGATCATCACGATGATGTCGGTATCTGAGTGTTGTTGCGATTGACGTTCCATCACCACTCCTCGTGGTCGACCAGCGGCGTTTCGGGGACTGAATTGGAAATGCTCATGAGGGCAGCTCCTCGGGGTCGGGGTCCAGCGGGTGGCGGATGGTGAGGAGTTCGGTGTCGGGCAGCGTCATGGAGCCGCTCTCGTCGCCGTCGCCGCGCCAGTCGATGACCATGAGCTCTTCGTCGTCGAGGTCGCGTTCGGCGAACTCACACACCGCCCACTGGTAGAGGGAAGGTTCGACGAGGACCCGGTCGCCGGGTTTCACCCTTCGCGCGGCGACGTCCTGTTCTGGCTCGTACTCCTCATCGACCGACCACTCGGAAGACTCCACGTCCTCGGCGGTCTCATCGCTGGTGTCCTGGGTTTGGGATTGTGCCGCGGAGGGTGGGGTTGGGGTCTTCGTCAGGGCCGACGGGTTGGGATCATCGAAGCTCAACGCCGGAACAAGGTCGGCGCACAAGACGGCTTGCCACTCCCCCGTGCTGCCCGACTTGTCGTCCTCGTCGATGGGATGCAGCAACTCCTCGGCCAGCTGCACCTGCAGCCGAGGATGGGAGGTGGTGGCCGGCCGCAACCGGTCGAGGATCGCCAGATCCTCGGCGTTGTTCTTCTTCTCCGCCCGTCGCGGATCTGGGGTCCAGAACCCCTGCACCTCGACCGGTACGTCATCGTCGTCAACAGCGGTACCGCGGCCGGGCACACCACGGGGCACGCTCACCCCGATGTAGGGGGCCTCGAACATCATCATCGCCCCCTGCGGGGACAGCCGGCCCAAGCTCATCCGGGACGCGAAGTTGTCTCTCATTTCCCCGCCCAAGAACTCCGCATCCGGGCGCTGGGTACCCATCACCACATGGATCCGAGCGGTGCGGCCCTTGCGGGCAAGGCTGCCTACCGCCTCGAACACCGGGCACTTGGTGGGCATCCCCCGTTGTTTGATCGACTGCCACCAGGCGGTGACCATCGCCATGAAGTCGCGGTACTCATCGAGCACCAACACCAGCGGCTCGAACTCGTCATCGTCAGCCTGCTCAGCCTCGACCATCGCGTAGCGGCGTTCCATCTCCTGCTGCGCCCGCAGAATAACGACCACCATGTCCGCCACCGAGGTCGCCACGATCTGCACATTCGGCCACCGGCGCAGGCCGATGAACTCCACCGTCTTCGGGTCACACATCCAGATCGGCCATCCCCGAGCCGCGGCCTCCATCACCACTCCGGTGATCGTCACCGTTTTTCCGGTCCCCGTCTTTCCACAGATCATCAGGTGTGGAGCTGTGCCGCGCATGTTCCAGCACAAGGCTTTTCCGTCCTCGGTGGCCGCCATCGGCAGCTTGTAGAGGGTGTCCTTGGTCAGGATCGGGGTGGGGTGATCGACGCGGGTCGGGAGAGTGGGTCGGATCTCGAACCGGACGGTGTCAGCCTCGAGGTCCCAGTGCGCCCGCCACCGGCCCGGCAACATCGTGGAGATGACGCGTTCGATGCGGTGCCGGTACTGGGGTGCGGCGAGTTTCGTGCCGGCTTCGTGACTCACGGCCAGATCGATCAGCTGGTCGTCGTCGAAGGTGACCTTCGTGATCTTTGTGGTGGGACCGAGCAGCTCGATGACGGTGCGTTCAGCGCGGGCCTGCACCGGCGGGACCGCGGCCACATCGGCTTCGGGCGGGGCCAAGGTGAGGCGGATCCGGCAACGGCGGGCGTTGTGATCGGCGACGGTGTATCGGGCCAACAGTCGACGCGAGCAGGCGGCGGCCACCTCCGGCAGCCAGAGCGGGTCGCTGTCATCAACCCCGGGGGCGTAGCGCAACTCGATTTTGCCGGGCTGCCCAGGCCAACCCCGTGTCCATGATTTCGCTCGTACGGTGCGCCTGTCCGGGGCTCGCAGCCCGAGGATCGGGGTGAGGGCTTCGACGAGCTTGTCGGTCAACTCGGCCCGCGTCTGAGAACGGCGACCGGTGATTCCGCGCAGTACCGCGGTGACGGCACCGGCCGCTACGGCGGGGATTGCCCACTGCGGGGCGGCCAGCAGCGGGGCGGCGCCGTACCCTCCGATCCCGGCTGCCGCGCACACCGCGCTGTCCCTCATCCAGGTGCTGTGTTGGGGGGGTAGTGCCACGGCGGGGACGGCAAGCATGCGGTCCTGGGGGCGGCGTACCGGGGGGCGGCGGATGGCGGAACGGGCCATGAGTTTCTCCTTCACAGGGCTTCTTCCCACCAGAAGGTGCAAACCATCCCCACCGTGTGACAGCGGCCTGGGAACTGCGTGATCCAGGCATGACCCATGGATGGGTGGTGGTTGGGTCCAGGTGCTCGCTTGACGCCCCCCCTAAAATCGGCCCCGAAGGGTTCTCGAAGAGGTTCATGACGGGGCCGATTTCAGCGGGTCCGCCCGCTCCCTTGCATTGCTTGGTTTGTTTGTGTCGAGATGCAGCCAAAATGAAAAAAGGGCTCCTTGTAGATAATGTATAAACCGCGTTAAGCCAAGGCGGGCAAATTGCCTGCCGGTAGGGTCTCTGCTCCACCTGGCGAGACACGCGCGAGGTCGGCGTGTGCGGCCCGCCCACGGCCGACGGTCCCACGGTGCGGGCCGTTGAGTGCGGCACGCCCGTTCAGATAGTGGGCAGCCGGTGCTGGGACCGCAGAGGCACTCGCGGTACCTCGCCCGGCGCGCAGCGGAGCAACGTGCGTGTCCCGGTTACCGACGCCCGCCCGGTGCATCCGTGCAGGCCCAGTCGGGGTGTAAGACACCGTGCAAGAGGGTGCGCAGCAACGCTGGAGGCCGAGGACTCTCGCAGCATGCCCCACGCCCACCCCGCATCCTGGCCCCGGCCCGTGAGGTTGTCCCGGGTCTCGTAGAAGTTGAGGTGGCGGTCCCCCGCTCGGCTCCTGCCGTGAGGTAGGAGTTGAGCGTCGCCAAGACACTCAACGAGAAGGGGACCACCTCCGCCGCCTGGGCGGCGAAGGACAGCTCCGCGATGCGGGAGTAGGTCGTCTCGGCTCCGATGCCTTACCGGTGCGATGGCTGTTTGTGCGGATCTTGTTACAGGAATGGCATTGGCCGTGGCTGGTCGGTAACAAGGTTTCCTTAGTGTCTGGGGCAACCGATGGCGTATGGCACCTGGAGGAGAGGAAACCATCATGGGGACCGAGACCGATACGACCGCTTCCGGAGTGTCCCCGTCACTGGTGACCGCGGGGGACGATGAGTTGTTGCTTCGCCGCCCGCACCGTTGGATCGACCGGTGGCAACCGGAGGACCGGCGGTTCTGGGATGCCGTCGGCGCCCGTACCGCGCGCCGTAATCTGGTGTATTCTATTCTCTCCGAGCACATTGGGTTCTCGGTCTGGACGATCTGGTCGGTATTGGTGTTGTTCATGCCGGCGAGCGTTTATGGCTTCAGCGTGAGCGATAAGTTCCTGCTGACCACCACACCGGCAGCCCTGGGTTCCTTCGTCCGGTTGCCCTACACCTTCGCCGTCGCGAAGTTCGGCGGCCGCAACTGGACAGTCATCTCGGCCACGCTGTTGCTGATCCCGTCAGCGCTGGCTGTTGCACTGCTGAGGCCGGGCGTGTCGTTAAGCACTCTGCTCGGGGTCACGGCCCTCGCCGGAGTCGGTGGTGGCAATTTCGCCTCGTCGATGGCCAACATCAACAATTTTTATCCTCAGCGGTTGAAGGGCCGAGCGCTTGGTCTGAACGCGGGAGGCGGCAACATCGGTGTCGCTGCGGTGCAAGTCGTGGGCGCGCTCATCATCGCGGGTTTCGGTGCCGCCACCGATCCGCGCGTGCTGTTGTACATCTATATACCTTTGATCGTCCTCGTCACGGCAATGGCCTGGAACAGAATGGACAACCTGACCGAGGCGACCAACGACTCCGGGGCATTGCGCGAGGTCGCCGGGTACCGACACACCTGGATCATTTCATTTCTTTACGTCGGCACCTTCGGCTCGTTCATCGGTTTCGGGTTCGCCTTCGGCCAGGTGCTGGCCGCATCCGGTGTTGCGCACCCGATCTACGTCGTGTGGCTCGGCGCTTTCGCTGGTTCCCTGATCCGACCGGTGGGTGGCGCACTGGCTGACCGGTTCGGCGGCTCGAGGGTCACGTTGGGCAACTTCGTCGCGATGACGGTGCTGTCCGCGGCCGTGTTGGCGGCGTCTCACTCCGGTTCGGTGCCGTTGTTCGTCCTCGCGTTCACGGTGCTGTTCGCGCTCACCGGTGTCGGCAACGGGGCGGTATATAAGATGATCCCCGCCATCTTCCACGCGCGGGCGCTCACCCGGCTGTCTGCGGGTGCAGACCCTGAGCGGGAGACCTTTCAGGCCCGACGACTGGCCAGTGCGTTGGTGGGTGTTGCGGGAGCGGTCGGGGCCTTCGGTGGCGTGTTGGTGCAGTTGGCATTCCGGCAGTCGTTCTTGTCGATGGGTAATGGTGACGCCGCCTACATCACATTCATCGTCTTCTACGCGATCTGCGCCGTCCTCACCTGGGCGGTGTACATCCGGTCCCGCGACGACACCCTCATCGGAGTCTGAGCTTCTCCGGCCCTCGGTCGGGTTCCGGCGACGCCCACGCTCGTGCTTCCACCCCATCAGCGCGGATGCTCATTTTACCGAGCGCATTGTTCGAACTCGGTATTGATATCGCCGTCGCTGTGGTCAACGGACGGCACCCTCGGTCGACACAGCACCACCAGGGGCATCATCCCCCGCAAAACGGTATGCGCAGCGAATAGGACGAGATTTTGTTGTTCCCGACTTTCCGCGGCAACATCGCCGTTACCTGCCTTCCTATTGTTGAGAGATGTCAGCGAGAGACCGACGACCAAGGGCGGAGGCCTGAGTATGCCTGGCGTCCTGGCGCGCGCCGCGCCTTCCTCGGGTGCGGTCGCGACGCACTGCCCGTACTGCTCGCTGCAGTGCGGCATCACCCTGGACGTCTCTGTGCGCCCGGTGGGTTTGAACGCCCAGGACGACTTTCCGACGAACCTGGGCGGTTTGTGCGCGAAGGGATGGACTGCGGCTGAGCTGATCGAGCATCCGCAGCGGCTCACCTCTCCACTGGTGCGCGACTCTCGCGATGAAGCGTTGCGTCCGGCGACCTGGGAGGAGGCGCTCAACCGGGTGACGAACGCGATCGGATCGGCGCAGACCCGCTATGGCGCTAACGGGGTCGGCTTGTTCGGTGGGGGTGGTTTGACCAACGAGAAGGCCTACCAGTTGGGCAAGTTTGCCCGCGCCACCCTGCGCACGGCGATGATCGACTACAACGGGCGTTTCTGCATGTCCTCGGCCGCCAACGCCGCCACCCGCGCGTTCGGGATCGACCGCGGACTGCCGTTCCCGCTGGCCGACATCGCCCAAACCGACGCCCTGCTGCTCGTCGGCAGCAACCCGGCCGACACCATGCCCCCGGCCATGCAGTTCCTCGACGCTGCCCGCGAACGCGGCGCCCGCCTCGTGGTCATTGACCCACGCAGGACCAAGACAGCGATGCGCGCCGATCTGCATTTACAGGCCGTACCGGGAACCGACCTGGCGCTGGCCAACTGTCTGCTCAACGTTGCACTCCGCGAGCACCTTCTTGACGAGGACTACATCGCCGAACGCACTAGCGGTTTCGACGCCGTGCGCCGCGCGGTCCGCCTGTATTGGCCCGACCGGGTCGAGCGCATCAGCGGTGTCCCCGAAGCCGACATCGTGCGTGCCGCCCACATCCTGGCCGATGCGGATCGCGCCATGATTCTCACCGCCCGGGGCGCCGAGCAGCACAGTTCCGGATCCGACACCGCCCTGGCCTTCGTGAATCTGGCGTTGGCCCTGGGTCTGCCCGGGCGTCCGTTCTCCGGCTATGGAACGGTGACCGGGCAGGGCAACGGCCAGGGCGGCCGCGAGCACGGCCAGAAGGCCGATCAACTGCCCGGTTACCGTCGCCTCGACGACCCCCACGCCCGCGCCCACGTCGCGGCGGTCTGGGGTATTGACCCGTCCGAGCTGCCGGCACCGGGCCTGTCAGCCTATGAGATGCTCGATCGACTGGGCACCGATGGCGGCGTGCACGCACTGTGGGTGGTGGCGTCCAACGTGGTCGTGTCGGCACCGCGGGCAACCCACGTCGCCGACCGCCTGCGCTCACTGGACTTCTTGGTGGTCTCCGACTTCTTCCTCTCCGAGACCGCCGCGATGGCCGACGTCGTCCTGCCCAGTGCGCAGTGGGCCGAGGAGACCGGGACCATGACGAATTTGGAGGGTCGGGTCGTCCTGCGCCAGGCGGCCCTGCCACCGCCACCCGGAACGCGCTCGGACCTGTGGGTCATGTGTGAACTAGCCGCCCGGCTGGGCCGCCCAGCACTGTCCGAGGATCCCCGGGAAATCTTCGACGAACTTCGGCGGGCCAGCGCTGGCGGAAAAGCCGACTATTCCGGGATCTCCTGGGAACGGATCATCACCGAGAAAGGTGTGTTCTGGCCGTGTCCGTCACCGAACCACCCCGGCACGCCCCGCCTGTTCACCGTCGACTTCCCTACCCCCGACAGGCGGGCGCATTTCCATCCGGTCGAGCACCGCGGACCGGCCGAGATCCCCGACGCTGAGTTCCCCTACTACCTCACGACCGGACGCTTGCTGGGCCAGTACCAGTCTGGTACCCAGACCCGCCGGGTCGAGGCGCTGGCCGGGGCCGACCCGGGCCCCGTCGTTCAGCTGCACTCAAGCCTCGCCCGCCGGGTTGGTCTCGCAGCTGGTGACTGGGTGGTGCTACGCACGCGGCGCGGACGAGCCGTGATGCGGGTGCACATCGTCGAGGGCATCCGCTCCGACACCGTGTTCGCGCCGTTCCACTACGGCGGTGACGGTGCCGTCAACCAGCTCACCAACCCCGCCCTCGACCCGTACTCACAGATGCCCGAGTTCAAAGCCTGCGCGGTGACGCTTGAACCCCTCCCACCAGCGCCTGCGGTCCTCAACCACGCGGAGCAACCATGAATGACAGCAGCACCGCCCGTTTCCTGCAGGGTGTGTTCCCCTTCGAAGGCAGGGGGCTGCACCTACCGTCCCTGCTCGATCCGAGCCTGCGCTACACAGTGCCGCCGGGGGCAGCGACCCAGCCGGTGTACTTCCGCGGAGGCAACAGCACCGGCGAGATGATCTACCTGACCCTCGTCCGCAATGGCGCGGTGATGCGTTACTTCCCCATCGCTGCCCGGGGCTCGACCCACGTGTCGCTGCGCGTCGTCGAGGACCTGTTGGCCGACACCGTCCTGGAGATCTTCCTCGCCGCCGACCAGGGCGTCACCGGCTGTGTCGTCGTCGATGTCGGCCTCGTCGAGATCTGATCCACCAACCCACAGGAGAGCCCCATGACGCTGCTCGAAGATGCTCTGGTGTTGCCCACCACCCCGGTGGACAAGATCAAGCTGGTTGTCGTCGGTAACGGGATGGCGGGTGCCCGGGCGCTGGAGGAGATCCTGCGCCGCGACCGTTCCGAGCAGTTTGACGTCACCGTCTTCGGCGATGAGCCCTACGGCAACTACAACCGCATCTTGTTGTCCAATGTGCTCGCCGGGATCGAGGACACCTCAGAGATCTACCTCAACCCGGTGCCTTGGTACGCGGAGAACGACATCGATCTGCGGGCCGGGGTCCGGGTAGTGCGCATCGACCGTTTCGCCCGGGTCGTGCACGCCGAGGACGGTACGTCCATGCACTATGACCGGCTGATGATCGCCACCGGTAGCCGGTCATTCTTCCCACCTGTGGAAGGCATGTGGGCCGATGACAAAACGCTCACCGCGGGCGTGTTCGGGTTTCGGAGCCTGGCTGATTGCGCGGCCATGGGCGAATACGCCAAAGGCTGCAGCACGGCGGCGGTCATCGGCGGCGGCCTGCTCGGCCTCGAGGCGGCGCGTGGGCTGCAGAACCACGGGTTGCAAGTCCAAGTCCTACACGCGGCGGCAACGTTGATGGAGGCTCAGCTCGACACCACGGCCGGCGACATCCTGCGCCGGTCGGTGGAGAATCTGGGTATCGGTGTGCACACCGATGCGCAGACCAAGACCGTCCTGACCCGCGACGGTCGCACCAGCGGTGTGGAGTTCGCCGACGGGACGTCGATCGACTGCGACATGCTGGTGGTATCGGCGGGTATCCGGCCCAACGTCGGGCTGGCCCAGCGCGCGGGCCTCACCGTCGAACGGGCCATCGTCGTGGACGACCACATGCGGTCCATCGACGACGACAACATCTACGTGGTCGGCGAGTGCGCGCAGCACCGCGGCCAGGTCTACGGGGTGGTAGCACCCTTGTGGGAGCAAGCCGTCGTCCTCGCCGACCACCTCACCCGCACCGACACCACCGCCGCCTATCAAGGTTCACGGATGGCCACCAAACTCAAAGTCGCCGGCGTCGACGTCGCGTCGATGGGAATCAAGGTGCCGGAACATCCTGACGACGAGTTCGTCCAGTTCTCCGAACCCAAGCGCGGCATCTACAAGACGATCATCGTGCGCGACGGCAAGCTCGTGGGCGCCACTCTTCTCGGCGACACGAGCAAAGTCGCTTTCCTGATCCAGGCATTCGACCGAGGGTTGCCGCTGCCCGAGGAACGCATCGCGTTGATGTTCGACATCGGCACGCCCTCGGCCGAGGTCGGTGTGGCCGAACTAGCCGATGACACCCAGGTCTGCAACTGCAACGGCGTCAGCAAAGGTTCCCTCACCGCGTGTGTGCGGGGCGGGGAGAAGACGGTCACCGGCGTTATGACCAAGACCCGCGCCGGCAAGGGATGCGGCTCATGCAAAAGCCTCGTCACCCAGATCGTGCAATGGGCCGCCGCCGGCGACGTCGAGTTCGATCCGGCCGCGACCTGGTACGTGCCCGGTGTGCCCTATGACAAGCCCGAACTGATGGACAAGATCCGCGAGCGGCAGCTGCATTCGGTGTCATCGGTCTTCGCCGCCCTCGCCCCGAACGGCAAAGAGGACGCACCATCGAAGATGGGGCTGGCGTCGCTGCTGCAGATGATGTGGGCCGAGGAATACGTCGACGAACGCGATGCCCGCTTCATCAACGACCGCGTGCACGCCAACATTCAGCGGGACGGAACGTTCTCGGTGGTGCCGCAGATGAAGGGCGGCGTCACCAACGTCGAGCAACTGCGCACGATCGCCGACGTCGCCGAGAAGTACGACGTACCGATGATCAAACTCACCGGCGGCCAACGTATCGACCTGCTCGGTTTGCGCAAGGAGGACCTGCCCTCCGTGTGGACCGACCTCGGTATGCCCTCTGGATACGCCTATGGCAAAAGCTTCCGCACGGTGAAGACCTGCGTGGGCACCGAATTCTGCCGCTTCGGCGTCGGTGACTCGACGACCCTCGGCATACGCATCGAGGAACGGTTCCAGGGCATCGCCGGCCCCGGCAAAATGAAGCTGGCCGTCACCGGTTGTCCCCGCAACTGCGCCGAGGCGCTGTGCAAAGACCTCGGCGTCGTGGCCATCGACGGCGGCAAGTGGGAGATATACGTCGGCGGCGCTGCGGGAGCGCACATCCGCAAAGGCGACCTGCTCGCCACCGTCGATGACCCCGACCGCGTCGTGACCCTGACCGGGAGGTTCCTGCAGCACTACCGCGAGAACGCCAAATGGCTCGAACGCACCTACACCTGGGTACCGCGCATCGGTATCGAAACGATCCGCGCCGTTGTCGTCGAGGACAGTGACGGAATCGCCGCCCGACTCGACGCTGACATACAGAAAGCTGTGGACGCCTACGTCGACCCCTGGAAGGAACGCGAGCTGCCCGTCACCCCTGGCCAGTTCCGCACCGCGCTACCCCTGACACCCCTACCGCAGGTCGGCCACAAATGAACCTCGATGAGATACCCATCGGGGAAGGCCGCACCCTCACCATCGGTGATGAACAGGTCGCCGTCTTCCGACTGCGCGACGGCACAGTGCGCGCCCTCGGCGCCGTCTGCCCACACCGCGGGGGACCCCTCGCCGACGGTCTCATCGACAACACCGTCGTTGTCTGCCCTCTGCACGGGCTCACCTACGACCTCATCAGCGGCGCCGAAACAACCACCAACGGTGAAGCAACCTGCGCCCACCCGGTGACGATCCACACCGACGGAGAACTATCAATCCACCCCTGCTGAAACGCCGCCGACACTGCACCAAGAACCTCCCCTACAAAGAATCCCCCACGCACCGACCACCCTCCGGCAACACTTCTCCCTCCTTCGCCTGCGACCAGTGGACTCCCGCTGACCTCTGCGCGACGCGTAGGCGCGAGGATCGCCGTGCCCGGCGTTGGAGATCACCTGCTCGAGGGCCCATCGTGACTGTCCGGTCGTCGACGGAGAAGCCGATGTGGCGGCCCGTAGCGCTGAGCGGTGACCCGGCTCATGGCCCACAGCAGTCGCAACCCACAGACGGCGCCTCACTGCCATCGTCGGCGATAACGAACTGGAGCTCCGTCGACCGCCGGCCCGGCGACGGTGACCGTGCCCTAGACGAGCGGGATCGTCGGCTTTCAGCCGGTGAACTGGGCAACCCTCACCGGGGTGGGCGGTGACTGCGCACCGGTGAGGGTGATGGCGGGCAGACCCGACTCGGTGCGCAGTGCTGTCGCGAGTCCGATGCGGGCGGCGATGCGTTGTGCTCCCGGGGGGTCGGTCAGGGGCCATCCGATGAG
>JAABUW010005463.1_pt1 | contig 16518 bp, 16 predicted proteins | sample 5560081 | NCBI WGS metagenome assembly JAABUW01 (sample SAMN10711882, study PRJNA513363) | rock metagenome | isolation source: Antarctica rocks | place: Antarctica: Victoria Land, Knobhead sud | reverse complement strand
TGTATATTATTAAGGCCTTATTACCTATTTTTAATTGGGTAGGCTCTACGACGTGCGGCCTACTAGCGTCGGGGACAACGCCTTTGCAAACTGCTGTAAGGTGCCGCCGTCCATTTGCTCCCTCTGTGCTTCCCCAAGCTCTCCCTTTGCTCCCAAGCGACCATGGACCCCCTTATACAATCATTACTTGAGGCTCGCGTAAAAAACATTGATTCAAGACACTTCATACCAGACAATGCACTAGAACGGATTCTATCCAGTGAGGCTATCCACCATTTCATACAAAACACCGCAGTTGAAGTCTACCACCGACGCGAAATCATAGACGCCATCGCAAATGGCGGCAAACATCTCTTCGCCGTCCTAGCGCTCATGGGTGAAGAATCCTCGCTTCTCAACTTCATTGAGCGGGATCAAATGGTGAAGACGTATGACTTGGATTCTAGACTCCCGCTCACTCTAGAAGACTTGCGGAAGATTTTACCAACTGGTACGGCGGCATCGCTGTTTTATGAAAAGCAGTGGGAGCTTCTTGCGCCTTTTTTTCGAGAAGACAAGAGTCATCGCGTCTTTGACGAGGATACTGTGTTTCCCTTTATTGGTTGTGAGGGTATAGCCGAGGGTGGTTTTGGGGAGATCTCCAAAGTGACCTTGAATGAAGCCCATCACGGATTCACCTCGGTGGTTGAAGGCAAGGTAACAGCGGAAAAACGGCAAGTGTAATAGAAGGTTTATCGCTTATGCTGAAACAGGTCGTAGTGGTTCGTAAGACCATCAAACCAATCGGTGGCTCCCAGGATAGTCTCGAAGAAAGCGATCGTAGTGATAGCGGAGGGAATAATCGGTCAGTGCACAACAAAGATGAGGCTTTCAAGAAGGAAGAGCGTATTCTAACTTTGCTACGTTCTTTACGACACCCAAACATAATACCGCTTCTGGCCTCATACACTACCCAAAAAACTAACATCAATGACAAAGCTCACCTCCATCATCTGCTTTTCCCACTCGCAGACTGCGATCTTTCCGCCATTTTGAAAAGCAAAAACCATGACGCATTGAACGAACATTTCTCAACCGACTACATCCTGTTTGAAGCACTGTACGGCTTGGCATCCGCAATCGAAAGTGTTCATAACTATGTCTCTGAAGAGTTCAATCTCACATTGATCGGGTGTCATTATGATCTCAATCCACGAAACATATTGGTCAAAGGAGATAAGCTTCTGTTGGCAGATTTCGGGCTTTCGCGACTCCAGCCTGAGGGCTCTCGCTCGCTTTTCAAGCGGGGCAAAGGGGACTATCTGGCGCCGGAATGCGAACCCTTGGTCGAGAATACTTTCTCCAAAGGGATAGTTGGAAGAGAAGGGGACGTCTGGTCCTTCGGCTGCGTGCTCCTAGAAATTCTCACTTACCGACTGTGGAAAGGTAGAGAAGTCGAGGCGTTCAGGACTAGAAGAAAAAGCAAGGTACTGGGATGCTATACTGCATACCAGTTCCATGCTTTTGGGAAAGCCCATCCAGCTGTAGAAGAAGAAATAAAGTGCATTCGTGAAGAGAGCTCAGACTTTGGGTCAAGTGTTCTCGGAATGATTGAGCAAATGCTTTCGATCGATTCGAAGTTGCGGCCAAAAGTGTCTCATGTTACGGCTTGCCTCTTTGTCTTTGCGCTAAAAACTCTGTACCAATCATGCTGTGAGATGTTGAGCAGACTTGCAACGGTATCATGCAACCTACAGTGCATGATCGAGCAGCAGCGACTCGTCATTTGGGGCTGGGGAGCCGCTTTTGTAGCGGATGATGCGATATTAGAAGTTGGTGATGGAGAAGAACGTCGTGGTTGGCTGTCAACATCAAGAGAGCGTTGGGACGCTGTAGACCAGACACTGAGACTTGTTGCAGAGGAAATCCATCTATTAGAGATAAATGTGGAGAGCGGACCGATGCTCAGACCCATGTACACTCGCATACGCGATCTGAACGACCGGCTTTGGTCTTTTCCACCTTCCAGAGTGATACAAAGATTGACCCAGGTCTTGCATGATCGCATGACAAGCTCCTATGATTTAGGAGATCTAGGGCAAACAAGAGAAACATTCCAAACTGACTCCCATTACCGAGACATTGCACTGCTTGCAACTATCAAGTATATGATCAAGCAGGTGAACGGCGACATCAGGAGCGGTACTCGCCGCCTTTTAGTGAACGATTCGGTTCAGATAGGACCCAAAGTCGGAACCGTTGATATCGGGACAGTGACAAAGAACGGGGAAAGCAGACCTGTCGTTATCGAGTGGATGGAATATGGACCACATTGGATGAACAAGGACAACCGTGAGGAGCTATTCGATCGTGTTGAAGCCGTCGCGGAGTTATTTTGCAGGGCCGAGTTGCCTCGACGGATCATGGTTCTACACTGTAGTAACTATTATCACCATCCCACTCGGCATTCATTTGGCTTGCTCTATGATTTCCCTACCAACGCTCCTCAAGATGTTCGGCCTTTCACTCTCGAGGAAGTCCTTAGTCGCTTTGCTAGGCCTCTTCTTGGTAACTTGTATGAATTAGCTCGTGGCATCACGGAATGCGTCCTCAATATCCACAAAGTCGGATGGCTGCACAAAAATATATCGGCTTACAGCATTCTTTTCTTTGAAACTGGCCACGAACAGCAAGATGCCATCGCCAACCGGGAGTCCAAGAATACAATTCAGAGCTTGCCGTATAACAAACCTCATTCTCCCGCCCGTTCCAATCAAAAGCTGCGTCATCGACTGCCAGTCTCGGAGCAAAAGCCAAAGAAAGCACGAACATCGAAGTTTCTCGGCAAGTTCCAGAAAAGAGCAGGCACGAGCAAGGAGCCAATTGAACAAAAGCTTACAGCTGGGGTTGAGCAAGATGCCGATTTCAGCCAGTTGTCGCATTCAGACGATGCTCTAAAAGAGGGCCTTCCACGCAGGCTGCGTCCTGCTTCGCTCAAGACACCTTACGTTGTAGGCTTCAACCACGGCCGGCCGGATAAAGACTTGGCATTCACCGAAGGCCCATCAACCGACCGCCGGCAAATAGTCTACCAGCATCCCGATTATACCCTTCAGTCCAAACGGCGGCGCTTCCGCTCAGCCTATGACTACTACAGCCTAGGTTTGTTGCTTCTTGAAATCGGCCTATGGAAGCCTCTGAGCGACATGCCTGACAACGAAGTCGGAAGTTATACTCCCACGGAACAACGTGACCTTTGGTTGAAGGATTTTGTGCCCCGTCTTGGAGCCACGATGGGTGCGATATACCGGGATGCGGTCGAGAGTTGTCTCAACGGAGACCTTGATGACGAGTTCGAAAGCAAAACACAAGGGAGCAAACCTCTCATGTTATTCCAGGCAAGGGTTGTAGACCAGATCGAAGGCTGTTGTGCTTAGCCTACAATGCCTGCTGACCGACAGAGTACTGATTCAAGAATTCATCCGTTCCTGGCGGCAGTATCACGCATTCTAGAATATGACCAATAGTCTCGTCAGCTATCGTGGGCTGGACTTCAGGCCTTCGCATCAATGTCTTAAGCAACAAACGTTTTGATTTGAGCGAGAAGGGGTGGTCCTCGCCTAGAATGCGGTAGCTCAATCCCGCGACCAGGGCTTGATGAACGATTTCCTCCTCTACTTGAATGGGAGCATAAGAAGCATCTACCTGGCTTTTTGGGTGAAGGCGCAACACGAGATCTCGTTGGATTTTGCCCCTCAGGATTTCTTTATCTGCTTCCGTGTATTCGATTGCAGTCAGAATATACGTCCAGCTAAGATTGCAGAGACGGTGTTGTATCCCAATGAGATCTGCGGCAAGCTCTAGAGCCTCTTTGAGGAGGACGAACGCTCTGAGCCGCATGCTGCGTGCCAGTAGTAGCTGAGATAATTGGATCATGACCCCAATCGTCGCAGTGTTTTGCTTTCCTCTTGTGTTGATCATACATGCCAATACTTCCTCTTGCATCTTCAGCACCTTGTTTTTATCCTTCTGCTCTTGCTCAAGAGCTCCTATCAGTTTGTTCCTGTACCACAACACGCTCGGATGATCTCCGATGTCGGTAAATATGGCTTTAGCGCGCCAAAAGGTGTCGCGGGCCTTTATCACGACTTCTGCTTGGTTAGTCCTCTGTAAGAGAGAGCCTCTAATCTCTAACGCCTTTATGGTCGTTGGATGAAGCTTCCCATGGAACTCATTGTAGTAGTCATAAACTTCCCTTGCTGTTTGGTATGCCTCGTGCCCATAATTGCCGCTATTAAGTAGCATGGAAGCGAGTTGTGCTTTCTGCATCATTCTATACAGAGGAGCGCTGTCTAAACGCTCTTCAAGTTCTTGTAAGTAGAAGCGTTGGAATTGCTCAGCGTCTTTGCTGCTCCTGTTTCCATGGCGATACTGTACAACTTCTAGCTGTGATCTAATCCATAAAGTCATACCATCATCGTCACCAAGATTTCGGCGCTTCAATTCGAAGATAGACCAGATAATTGATTCTGCTTCTGCCTTTTCGGTTTGGATCTTAAACGCTGTGCCGTGTTCTGATAACATATGAGCGCATTTAAGCCTTGCGGCCAAAGTCTCGTCATGCTCTTCTCCCAAGATTCCGACCGAAAGGACTACAAGCTTGCGGTGATTTTCCAGTGTCCAGTCCATCAGCGCAAAGTCTTTTGGTCCGAAACCATGGTTTTGATAGAGAAGCATAGTTCTCTTTGCACATACAGAAACCATCAGATTTATGGCTTCTAGATATTCAAGACTTTGAGGACCGAACACCTTGTCCGCCATCTCCACTGAACAAGTGCAAGCGTTCGTCGCCTCGAGTAATGCCGCTTGGTGTTCGAACAAATATGCTTCGGAAGACAAAAGAAATGCGAACGATTTTATGGCTGTAAAGTATGACTTCTTGGTACTCTGGTCAAATTCTTCCATAAGCTTTAATAGCTCTCTCATAAGCTGCAAAGCCTCTGCAATGGCTCCTGGCCGAGATAGGGCAACTATCAGTGGTATTGTTGCTCGCTGGATTTCTATATGGTTGGATTGGGCGCAGATATCTAAAAAGTCTTCTTGCACTGAGGCGAGCTTTGACATATCGTCAGCCATGAAGATGTTCAAGTTACAAGCCAAATGACTCATACAACCCATGGATTGTAAATTCTCACTTCCAAGGGAACCGATTATAGTTTTGCGAGCTTTTCTGATGGTATCCAAAGCCCCCGCAATGTCGCCTTGCCTGCATATTGCAAACACTAGTGTATATGTTGCTTGCAATCTTATCGGATTGCACGGGTCAGCCACCTTCTGACAGACTGTGTTGAGCAGCCCAATAGCTTCGTTGATTTGAGGTGCGTTTTGGTGCGAAAGTAGCGAACCAAGTTTGCACATTGCCTGAACAGCTTCCTCGGCTTCGACTCCGAATATCGCTTGTATCAGAGCAAACTGCTTTCGACACACTGTCGTCGCCTGATCCAATCGCTTCTCCTTGTAGAGGGCATCTACCAAGGCGGAGGTGTTCTTCAAAGTTTTATTAACGTAGTCTCCGTCCTTTTGGGCCCCCATGTTTCGTAGATCTCTAAGGTCAGATGGCATATCCATTTTCAGTGCATCGTCCAATCTGCCTTGCTTGACCATTAGTTTGGCCAGCTGAACACGTGCATCCACATGCCTCTGGCCGGCATTAAATGGATGGAACCAAACTTCGATTCCGTTAGGATTGCGCATGACCGATCTTGAGTGCTTGATGATTGCTTCCGTCGCGTCTTTGTATCTGAATTGAGCCTTTCGCGCTTTCGCCACATGGTACCCGTATGTATCATCCGAGCCATTCCAAATGTCCGAGATTATTGGCCAGTTGCGGAAGGGCCTCCACTTGCGGTACAGATTCAATCTTTTCATGTACATCTCCTCTGCTTTTTCGTAATCATGGCTCTTCATGCAGAGCACGCCGCATAGAAAGCTGAGATGCCAAATTAAAGAGCCATATCCTGCTGCTTCTCGTCCTGCTATCTCCTCTTCATACGAGACGGCTGCCTCCCTCACTACGCAGGTCCAATAATAATGGTCCCATATAGGAGTGACAATTGGATCATCAGCCCAGACGCTCCTATCAAATAGTCTTCGGAATTTGTGGATACGTAAGTAGTACACGGCTTCATTACAGAGCCTCAAAACATCAGTCTTTTTCTTGCCGCTCTGCTGCAACCATTCCCAAGAGGAAGTGGTGTTTCTAGAGGTTCCAAAGCCAATTTCGGTGCAAAAGGCGAGTTGTAGGGCTGCCAATTTCTTGCATTCCCCACAATCGCCATGTGCTCGGTCCGCTAAGTCCTTGACCAGCTGGGCCTTTATTCCGTAATGGATTGTATCTAGAAGCGGTAGAAGGCGGGCAAGCTAATGAGCCAATCAGCGTTGATTTTTCTCACGATGCCGACCTGTGACATACGTTTGGTACAAGATGCTGACTACTACCAAAAATCTTAAACATGCGCGAAGAATCTCGAAATTCGATCCAAGAAGTGGAGTTTCTGAGTCTATATAGAAACGCGGCAGCAGGGAGCAGGAAGACCGAAAACATCCACAAAATGACATGGTCTACTGAATATGTGGAGTAGTTCTTGTACGTTACTGCGCAGTATGGGATTATCCAGATAATGTTCAGGCCAAAAATGAGTGCTCCTCCAACAAAAAAGGGAATGGGGCTGGCTATCGATAAGTAGAACAAAGCTTGCATTTGTCCTGGAGCAAAGAATTCGGATTTTCTGCCAAGTAGGAAGAAGGCCAGCAAACGTCCGACCTGGATACGTAGATAATGGTTGATTCGTCGGAAAGGTGATAATATTTGGAAAATAGATTTTGAAATTGAGGTCAAAGGTGTCGCTGGCCGGGGCCGACCCCCATCTCCTCTGATCGCAATCATTCAAGTCAGGACCAAAGATTGAGCTGCAGAGGAAACGAAACCTACTCGTATAGCAACTCTGAAGAAAATTCTTGCAAGAGATCCAGGAGCCTTGACAAGTTTGATGTACGTCGATCCGGAATTGGCTCAAGGCTGAGCTCAAAGAAACGTCTCAAAACTGCTTTTGTTGGATTTTCCGTCAGAGGCTGCGCCTCAATAGCACGATCAAAGTCAAACTGGGAATCCGGGTTTTCATCTGTAGAAGTATGCATTCCAAAAATAATCCAACTGCAGATCTTCCCATAAGAGTAAATGTCGGTCTTTTTGGCTTCGTCTATCGTGAATAGGCCAGCACGCCACTCCGGCGCCACCCACTCTGGAGTATATGCGAGAAAGACCTTGTCGCTTCCAGTGGTGCCAAAACACGAACAGCCAAAGTCAATAAGCTTCATTACGATTTGGCCAGGCTTTTCCTCATCTACCAAAACATTTTCAGGCTTGATATCGCCATGGACGATACCTAGTCTCCTTTCAACTTCATGTCACCAATTGGGCAAGTGAGAACATACTGAATGAATGCAATGCTTCGATAGCACGCCCAATTTCGGCGCAGAATTGAACTCTGTGCCAGACAGATGGCTGCGAGCTACCTCGAGAAGCCAGGTAATTTCGGAGATTGCCGAATCTGGAGCGTCTGAAGACTAGGACAGGCATGGCGCGAACGAGCATTTTCTCGTGGATCTCCACATCCCAAGTGATTCCGCCAAGCTCTGGCAAATTCGGATGCTTTTTGAATACTGGATGCTCCAAAACAATAATCTCGCTGATCAAGGCTTGGAAGGCGACTTTACTTTCGTCGCTACCGATGGCGTGTGGTGTTTGGAATCTTTTGAATACGACGCCAAGGTCTTCATCTTGGGCAATGCCATGGACCTCTCCGCTCAGACCGCGTTCGACATCACTGTCAAAGAAGTTTGGCATGAAGTCAAACAATTTCAAGCTTGGCATATTTTCCAGTATCGCTAGAAAGCTGAGTAGGTCGTAATGAGGCAGCCTAGAGACGACATTGTTCGTCTCTTGTCCCAATTGAGGCAAAGCACCGCGAGTCGTCCCATGCTGTTCAATGCGTTCGAAGAAGATTGGCTGGGCCATGATCAGGTTGGAAGCCTCTTTCGATGCTGCCTCTGTTGGACAATAGGAGGATTGCTCCAAATTGGGAGTATGCTCATGGCTTACTACAGTTGTAGGGCGAGCAGGGCTAAGTACGGCACTTTATACGTACATAAATGCGCCGTAGCTGAGGCGTTCTGCGATTGGCAGGCGGCTCGGCGCTAATTGTGGGGTCGAAGGCTCACATTAAATGAGGCTGATATCTGTGGATGAACTACCCCCTGCCATATTTCAGAATACAAAACTCGACAGACAAATTTCCCAATTCATTCACCATGGTCGAACATCAAGTACTAGAGGAGAGATATGTCGACAAGGCAAAGCTTATCGCCTTGCTTCGAAGACTGTTTGGTGACGGCAAATTTGAGATTGAAGAAGTATGGCAAAGCACGCTGGAAGACATGATTGTTCCTGCGCTCACGAGTCTTTCATGTTCAGGCCTTGGACGAACAGTACCACCTTACAGTCCCTAGACTCCTGACAAAGGTATGTTTCATTATGGCGCAGTGGTGTGACAGTGACGATATGCTGAGTCAGTAAATCGCAGAAGGAGATGAAGGAAATCAAGAAAACCTTATGACAGCCTAGGACGGCACAGGGCCTGGTGGCTTTAGGTAGCTTTGATCTGCCTGGCTTCAAAGAAGATAAACGGCGTCGAATACGCGTTTCTTAGAGGTACTGAAGCGTTCATGTGTGGGGCTTCTCAGTGGTTGCCTCATTATGGTAGTTTCTTTGTGGGGCGAGATCTTGGGGCTAAGCAAAATTCCTTGTTGCCGACGCTGAATCCTGGTTTTTTGACATGTTGATGCGTGTCAACATGGCTGATTCGAAGCTCGTATTGCATGATGGTATAGTGCAAGAGCCGGAAAACCCAAACGTGGACCGTGACAACAATCTTCTGTTCTTTGGGCATCTCTCTTTTCAATCACGATTGTCTGAGGAGTCTGAGCGACTATTTACAGCTGAAGACCTCGATATCGACTTTCGCTGGCGCCAAGGGCGGACTGAGCAAGTCTCCTCGCGTTGTAACGGTCTGTTTTAAGAGATATGAGCTGACGAGGCGCTGTTTTTTCAGCGACGGCGGTAGCCTGTCAGTCAAGGACGAAGGGTCATTGGAAAAAGTTTTGAGCGTCAGCAGTGTTTAGCATTGAGTAATCTTTGTTGACCTGCTCTAGGGGTTCCAACGGAAAAGCTCGGAGGTGATCATGTAGGTATCTCCACGAAGGCTTTAGCTGACAGCTCACGGAAGGCTTCAGCATTCTCAAGCAACGGGACTCATGGGATCACCTCTGCGTGACATTTTATTCGATGAAGAAAATTCTTGACTCTTATAGAGTTTGTTCTCAGTTTCTTGATTACCTGCGAGCATTTGGATTCAAGGTGAATGGAGAAGACGAAAACTTCCATGGGTTTGATAGCCTGAACACTTTTTCCGGCACACGGTATCTGCAGCAATCCAATCTCCGCTCTATTTTGAACGTGCGAATAACTATGGCTCCTTGGTGCAGAGATCTGCTACAACATTCGTTATGTTGTGCCCAACCATCGGAAAACAGGGAATCCATGGTCCATGCGACAAACAGCCATCTATCAACAATACAACAAAGACACCGATTCCATCCGTTGGATATTGGTCCGGCCCTCAGAATCCGTTCAATCATACCTCAAACAGTATCTGAGCAGTTCACACCCGTCAGCTACTTATTCCGAACGTCCAAAGCCCTTACTGCTTCACACGATGCTGTTCATTTCGACAAATATGCACTGGAGGTCATATCTCAACGACCTCGAAGAGAAGTTATCACTACTGGTACAATAATGCCTGGCCGGCTCAAAAACTACGCTTACGTAGAACAGGAGAACAAGGCTATGGTGAGTAGAGTCGGTATAGTCCACAAAGACGATTTCTTGATCACATTTCGGGATGCCCAAGCGGTTGAAAGATTGCGCAAGAAATTACTTCAGGCTCGGGCAATACTCGAGTCAAGCTTTGATGTTGCCTCGGCTTATATTGAGTACCATGATCGATGCCTCGAGACCAAAGACAACGAGGACAGAGAGTGCTTCGTACAACTCGAAGCCTACAATAGGCAGATCACGAACCATTTGCGGACAGTTGCAAGGTTCCTAGCGCTTTCGAAAGGCGTATCACGAATGGTGTGTGCTCATCTATTGTCTCCTGCAAACCCTCGCGGCCAAGTTAGAGTTGCTCTGATCCCTGCTGATCGTAATACCGAAAAGCTATTCGAAATTTTGAAATATCGGAACAGTGAAACAATCGGCAAAACCAACCAAACCATCAACACAACAAATCAAGCAATACATCAGAACGGCCTGGCGATCAGAGAATTGACAGTCGCTTCCATACGTGAGAACGAGATTATCGCACAGCTCACCGAAAGAGCCTGGCGAGACTCAAGGTCCGTCCGGATTTTGACCTTCATCGCGTTACTGTATCTGCCAGCAACTCTGATAGCGGTAAGTGAATCCCATTGACCCACAATAGCTCGATGTTTTCCGGAGACTGACTTCCAGATTTCATATGCAGACGATCTTCAGCTCCGATTTCATCAGACTTTCCAGCAGCCTGCCCCCAGGTCAAAGGACAAATGATTTCATAGTCTCCACGAAATTCTGGATGTATCCAGTCCTTACCTTCTCCCTAATGGCGATTACAGTCGTACCGGCCAAGCTGTGGGAGCGTTGGCAAAGCTCGGGTATCTGTCCAGCAGAGAGAAAGCCTAGCGTTTGGCAGTCTAGAGGAGCTTCGGACCTGATAGCATGAGGCGCACCATGCTTAACAGGCGGACAGTGTTGAAAATTGATGGAGATATGATATAATGTTCGGGAACGATCGATACCTATGATAATGGAATGGATTAAGCGCTTTCAACTGGCTTATCGCCTGCCTTGATGCTAGGTAGCATCATTCCAAGTATACAGTCCTCCTCTAAAGCGGCTTTACTCACTTTCCTAACCTAAAACGGCAATCCCTGACCCTAAGTTCGGGGTGTATATACCCCGAACTTAAAATCGGGGATCGCGATCCTCGGTTGGGAAAGGAAGTGGAGAGTAGGAGGGAGCAGGAGGGACAGCAAGGGAGTAAGTGCCTGGCATGGATCCATCAGCTCCGGCTTCATCTGGGTAAGGCATTAATTGAGTCTTCATCAGCATAGGAAGGATGATAGGAATCAAGATAGGACGAAGCCTAATTGCAAGAAGCTCCAACCTACAGAAAAGCAGTAGCACAAGCATTACATACATGCATCGGTCCACAAAGTCCTTGTGTTTATCAACTACATCCTGACCATTACCCCCTCTAACACGGGTATCGAATCCTCAACCCGGTATCCGTAGCCCCACCATACTCCTGATAATAACTCACACTCCCACTCTTCGGCGGTGCTGGATTATTGGTGATGCTGACCCGAAAACTGATTTCCTTCTTACACGCAAAGCCGCCGACCTGGAAAACCTTCCTCACCTGCTCAGCCTCACTTCCCGGCATCTTGAAACCCCCCACATGAGACAACGCATAATTCTTCATTTTGTTCCAGGTGGGCGTACCCTTTCCGGTGCTGTCGCGCGGGATATCGCCATTGACGTACCAGATGTCGACACGTGTGTTGCCGCTGTAGCCATAGTCGGAGATGGGGTCGAAGAAGAATTCGAGGGTGAAGGGGCGGGAGGATTGGCAGGGCAGACCGGTGTAGGTGGCTATTAGGTCGGATTCTTCCGACAGACCCTGTGCGGCGTCGCTGGTTTGCGAGACTCTGAACTCGAAGAAGGGGTCGGTGGACGGCTTGTGCGGTCCATAGTCGAAGGTTGTGTCCAGTGCAGTGGTGGAGATGCCGTAGAAATTTGTGGGGAGGATGAGTTTGCTACAGCTGCGAGGCTCGAAGGTTTCTGCAGGGGCTGAGGCTGCGGCGAGGGAGATTGCCGTGAGTGGAAGGAGCAGCGTGGGCTTGAATAGGGTATGCATCATACTGGATGTCAGTGGTCATGTAATGGTGGGCCTCACTGGCAAGGCTCAGAGTGGCTCGATTGTTTGCTTCGGAAGCTCTGAGATTGGTACGTCTTTTGGGCCAAAGTCCAAGGAGTCCTGGAAGCATTTGGGAAGTCTTTATGTTGTATCTTCGTCTGCAGCCAAGATCAAGTGTTATGCATGCCAAGCTTGGTTCAGCCGAGTCGTTACAGCTCCTTGCCAATGGCGTTGCGACACTAGCGACCCCTTGACGGACACGGGCGATGTTGCTACCATATTGGACCCAGCCAAGAAGAAGTGAGTCATCTTCGCGCAGCAAGGCGCCCCTCGTGACGTCTACCCTCTTGCTAAACCGGGTATATGGACGTGCGTCGACCTCGTATTCAGCCCCGGCAGCAACCCCAGCTTTATCCGTCTGACACATGGTTTACGCCAAATGGGCCGGCGGCCTCGTTCGCACCAAAAGCCAGGACTTCTACCGCTGGAATGCACTATAGCTGATCTGAAGGGATGGTCAACCACGTCGTAGGTAAACAGTATTTATTTATAGGTCTTTATAGAAGCCCTGGTGTTGGCGTGGGCTACTACTGCGAGGGTTACTTGTCCCCGCTTGGTTGCCATAATGATGAGGCTCCTTGGCCGGTTGCTAAAAAAAGCATTGGGTTGCAATGAATCCTTTGGTGCGAGATTTCGCTAATGAAACAACCCACCCTGAGCTACAAGATCATGTAGCGGGCATTTTATTGCACAGGCACAAGGAAACACCCAACAACTGAAGCTCGCATGAAGAGTATGACACGATAGAGACGTAATTTTGGAATTCGGACAAGCAGCATGTTGTCGGAGGGCGGGCCTTAACTGGCTACCCATGTCACCTGTCATTCACACAATTTTAGCCTGCACCCAACAAAGAGGCGTGGGCAAACCAAAGCAACCCGGTGCAGGTAGAGTATCCTTCAGACTTATCATCACAGCTCGGAAGGTTGGCATTTGTTCTGTAGAGTGTCCCACCACGACCTTTAGTCAGCACGCATTCACACCACGTAACATCTGATCGGGCAAGCCTTGTATCGCTAGCCCCGCAACCCAACACATCAGACTTCTCTAAATCTCCTCGTCGCCCCCCTGTTGATAGATGTGCCTACTCCTTCCAGCATCCTTTCGCATTTGCTGTCCAGATCCTGTAAAACCGACTAGATGCTCATGTTAGCCGAGTCTGCGGCTGTAGCCCAATTCCCGGTGTACTAGAATCCACACGTTGTGACTCACCTCGAGCATTCACACCTTCAGGCGTCCTAAACATACTCTCCTTCTTAGCCTTTCCCCCAGTCTTGCCCTTCGTGGCAAACTCCTGCCACTTATTCTTCCCTGCTTCCAACTCCTTGTTCGCCTTCACCTTCCGCGGCACCTTGGCCGGTCGAGTCGGCCCATCGCTCACTTTGCTCGGCTCTTTCCTCGCCTGGTCTGCAAGTGTGGGGTCGATGTTGGCTGCTGCTGAGATCACATTCGTATTGGCGGGTCTTGTGGGTGTGGCGGGTGTCACTGGTGTGCCATCAGCCTTGCGCTTTTTGGACTCATTAGATATGGGCTTGATGTCGTGCGACGAGAGAGTCTCCGTATTTGAGTAGGATTTGAAGGTGACGATGTAGACGGGCTTGCTCGACGATCCGGTGATTGAGGTTATGCGAGCGGGGTAGAATGCTTTGTCTCCAGACTTCCACTTTGCAAGCACGGTATCATTGACCGAGAAGGTCGTAGGTGTCTGCGGCTCCTCCACGGCGTCCTGTGGTGCAACTGGCTTGCGATAGCCCGCTTGAAATGCAGGGTGATTCTCCTTTGACCATTTCTCCTTCACTGGCGGTGGGGATGGCTTTCTGGTTGGGGCTGGTGCTGAAGCTGGCTTTAGCTCTGCGATCGCGGACTCGGTGAGGGAAATGACTTCTTCAAGCTCTGTCTTGAGATTTTGCAGCTCTGCATTTTCTGGGTCGGCTTGCAGGCCTGACTGTACGGATTCGAGCTGTGAAGCAAGGATGAGTCATTTGATCATACTTCAGTTTCTGTGTAGGTGAGAGTATACCTGGACTCTATACTCCTTGATCTCTGCCTGCAAGGCAGCGACCTCGCTGCTCATTCCGCCCCTCAGCCCGTGGTTGAACGGCCTTGTAGGGGATTGTGGTACCAAGTTCTCAGATCTAGACGTTGGACTGTTGTTTGTAATGACGATATCAGTGCCGAAGGCTAAATAGTAACGTTGCTTGATGAAAACAATATCGGTGATGGTATTGCTTCGCAAGAGCACTAAGGATGACCAGGGAGGCCATGCCTAATCGGGCAAAGCGCCATTCCGCTGAAAGATCCTAGTTTTAGCACGGTGATGTCTCCAGATTACTCATGTGAGGGAGAGCTGGTCTAGAAACTCATCGATGGGCGTAGATAGAATCGGTGCAACTGCATAGGAATGAAGAACATGGTTCTACAATTCATGATCGCGATCATTGATTGAGCTGATGAAAATCTGGAATCCTTCAGCTGCGCCTCATTCCCCAGCATCTACAGAAACATGTGAACCACCGCTCCTCTACAACGGAAAGCCTTTACTCCACTTACATTCTTGGTGAATTCAATTGTCAACTATCACAGATATGTGGTCACCCCCGATGGTCGTGCTTCTTCCTTTCCTTGCAGTCTCCGCGGTAGAGGCGTCGACATTCCGTAGCAGTATCGAAAGGTTTGGAGTAACTCATGTAAGCCAATATAGCTTGTATCGTACAGAGAGCTAACCAAGTATAGCAGCAAGCCCTACTGGAGCGTCGTCACCTTACTGATGGCGCCCAAAACGTGATTGGATCTCTGCCTGATCATGCAAAAGCGCCATGGATGCATGACTCGCCAACAGCAAATGGAGGCCTTCCAGTCGAGGTATACTCTTCTCTTGTCACCATATGCAATAGAATTCGGAGTCCTGGTCATCGTTACTTACCTCATCCAGAGTGTTCTCTACTTCGCCTACCGAACCATGATCGGCATAGGGACCAAGCCCGCCCAGCTAATGCGAGCCATGATCGATATCGAATGGGCTGATATGATAATACCCTCCGTCAATTGCACTAATTGCGAGAACGGTCTTAGATACAACTCCTCGGAATCCGCCACCCACGAGTCAAACGGCACGGACTTGGTAATCAGGACTGGCGGCTACGTCTGGGGAGAAGGTTTTGTGTCTCAAGACACGGTTACCGTAGGCGATGGCATCGAAATTCCCCATCATCCGTTCCTCGAAGCCAACAAAAGTTGGCCATGTGCTCTGTGTGAGTCAGATACCATTCTCGGTCTCGCGATTGACAAGCCGGAGTACGTGGATCCATCGCAATGCTCCTCAAAGGGCAAGAATAACTCGGGAGGATGCCTACCAAGTCCCTTCTCTACGCTCGCCAAATCAGGTACTTTAGACCGCAACATTGTTTCTATACTCTTACCAAGAGACGACGACGACGATATACGGGTCCCTCCTGGCGAAATCGTGTTCGGCAGTCTTGACGAAGGTCTCTACGAAGGCCCGCTGTCCACTCATCCGCTCTATCCTCCTGGCACAACGCAATGGCACATCGAAGCCACATCTGCAAGTGTATCCAGCGCCAACGGCACCCTTCTCGCCTCCGAATCTCTACCAGGCTACACCGCCCGCCTGCATACCTACTTTCCGTACACCGCGCTTCCGCCCTTCATAGGTAACGCAATTATGAACGCCACGGGTGCGGACTGCAGCGATGGCTGCAAAGGGTGTGAAGTGAATTGCTCCACATTGCATGAATTGCCGCATGTCACCATCAACCTCGGTGGGCACAACATCACGATCACGGGCGAGGATTATACTGTCAAGACAGATATCCAGTGGCCATTCTGCGCGTATCCGGGTGAGTATTGCCAGGTGAATATTGGACCTGATGGAAGCGATGGCGGAGAGGAGTCGAAGACGATTGATCTGGGAACGAGCTTTCTCAGAGGGGTCTATAGCGCTTACGATTTCGACGATAGGAGTGTGCATCGTGAGTCGCTTTCTCTGAGCTGCCAGGGTATTCCATTCTCTAATGACATATATCTAGTGGCTAGAGCAAAGCGGTATACTCTGTGACCGATGATTCCAATCACAGGGTACAATGAGATTGTGATCCGTTTCTCTATAGTTGGGTAGGTGCAACAGCTGTGACGGGACGCACCCGCAATAGTTTGCGCAGATGCGAACTCTTCTGGAGCTGGCTGACACAATTTACGGCCGAGCCATTACAGTAGGCTGTGATCTCATTGACCCAATACTCCTCACTAGAACAGCGATGATGAGCTATTCTTCAAGCTTGCTGAAGATCGAGTGATTTATCTTCTGGGGCTGAACCTCCTTCGAAGTATTTGCTTTGATCGGCTGAAGCCTCTTAAAAGCGTCTGTGTCAAGCTTATCTTCTTT
>JAABUW010005458.1_pt1 | contig 16532 bp, 20 predicted proteins | sample 5560081 | NCBI WGS metagenome assembly JAABUW01 (sample SAMN10711882, study PRJNA513363) | rock metagenome | isolation source: Antarctica rocks | place: Antarctica: Victoria Land, Knobhead sud | reverse complement strand
CTTCCCACCCACCCACTCCTCCGCACCACTCAACTGCAAATTCATATAGCTGTCCACGGAGACCAGGCGGCCTGTGTACTCGGTCTGGCCCCACTTGAGGCGCACGCGGACTTCGTCGTCGACGCTACACACACACATTATATTAATTAAGTGAAGCGCTGCGCGGTTGGCGCAAGGGAGGCTGCGAGGATGGGTACGTACAGCGATTGCAGCATCGGGCGCGGGTTGAGGGGGACGAACTGCGAAGAGGATGTGTCAGTGGTGTCTGGATGTTCCACTGGTGCGTTGCGCAAGTACGTACCGACGACATGATCAATTGCTGTGTTCCTGCGATCGAGGAGAATGATGTTGTGGTCGTGCTATCAGGTGGTTTTGTCGAGTCTCCAAAAGCCGCAAAGCAAAGCAGCAGAATCGCGGGCGGTGAACGGAGGTGAGGTTAGATTTTCACGTGACAGACGATCGTGCTTGGGGTTAGGGTTGGGGTAACAAAATCGAGGAAGGAGCGTTGGAGGCATGAAGACCACTACCAATCTACCACAGCATTCAGGACTTTATAAGTAAATCGATTGAGTATATGAGGAGCCCGTAGAGATATTGAGGGCACTCTCCGAGCCCTCAGCTAATCCTGTGCGTTCTAAAGCCCCCATTCTTCGACATTACATGTACCCGTACGACTGTCTGAATCCTTTCATGTACAACAATAGTCCACTTTAGCCTTCGAGAACGGTGTTTCAACAAACCGACACTTTCATACATTGCTGCCACCGCAAACAGCGCCGAGCAGCCGTTCATCATTTCATCTACTCTAAATACTCCCTGTCGTACGCACAGCACTTCACCGCTGCTCATCCCGTCATATCGTTCAGCTCTCATCCGCTCACATCCCCCACTTAACCCTCAAACTCCTTGATGCTATCGTTCCACTTGCCAGGCACAAGCGCGAGCGGGACAATACCCGAAACGTGCATCTCGGGCCCGAACACACGCATCGACAGACCGAGCTCTTGGCCGACAGCCTTGATGTTCTTGAGACCCTCCTGGTAGTTGGGCCCGGCGCGGCGGACCCAGATCTTGACCTTGTGCTCGACGAGGAGGGGTGCGACTTCGCGGATGGCGCGGATGACGCCTTTGAAGGTTGAGGCGACCTACAACAGTATTAGTGATTGTGCTGCTGAGCGATTTGGTAGAGAATCAGCTTACGTTGGTGAAGTTGGCAATACCGCCACCAATGAACAGCACCTTTCCATCAGGGTGCATTGGTGCGCGAAGCATGAGGTCGAGAACAGTGCGAGCGTAGTGGAATGTCTGCGTCTCGGTCGGCGCGCCAGAGTACTCGCCGTAGTTGGCAAGCTCGTTGGCGAAACCAGCAGAGGCAATGGCGTCGGCGTAGACGACAGATGCACCACCACCAGCGACCAGAGTCCAGACACGGCCAGTGCTGTTGAGGATGGTGAGCTTGAGCGAAGCACCAGTCTTCGCGTCCATCTCGGCGATGTAGGCCTCCTCTTTGCTCATCTCGCGGCCGAAAGGTGCTGGGAACTCCATTGGTGGGCCAGCGTCAATCTGGACCTTCGTGTCCTTGCCAACTGGTGCGACAGGCATGCCGAGCTGAGCTGGCGCGCGAGCAGCGGCCCATTTGGAACCGCACTCGAATTCGGCGGTCTGATCGATCTTGGCCGCGAGATCGAGGAAGTAGACGTCTGCGGAGGTGACGTCCTTGTTCGGGATAGCCACAAGAGGGTTGATCTCGAGGTATGTGAATTGGCAGTCGACGTAGACGGCATAGAGGCGGGAGATGAAGTCGATGAGGACGTTGTGGACACCCTTTGGCACGTTCTTGAGCAAGCTGGCGGCGATCTCCTCGTTGCTTGGGTATTGGCTCAGGTCTACCGGGACGAGCATCTTCTCGGCTTTGGCATCGACATCTCCGACCTCGACACCGCCCTCGTGGTAGAAGAGGATCCAGTCGCCCTGTGTATAGCTGTTAGCTTCTGCTTGAGCTGTTTGACATCCATTGTGTTCGCTTACCTCGCGTACAGAGTTGATGTTGATATAGTACTCAGTCTCCTGCGGATGTGGCACGAAAGGCTCAACGAGGAAGTTCCTCAGCACACCATCGACATGCTCAACCTTTTGCACCTTGTTCGCCCGCGCCTCGATCCAGTCCTTTGCGTCCGCCCATGACGAATTGAGCTTCAGCAGCCCAGACTTGCCTCTCCGCTTGATCAGCTGATCTGGCTTTGCAACGAACTTGGCATTGGGCTGGAGGAGGAACGGGTATGTGGCTTCTGCTGCGTCAAGGACGCCTCGGATATCGTCGCCGTCTTCGAAGTGAATTGTTGCGAGCTTGGCGGGAGGATTGTGTGTGGTCTGCGGTGGGAGAGGAGAGGGCTTGATCAGGGGTGCTCGTGTGAGGTGGTAGTTCAGGATGGCTTTGCCCTGTCAATGGTAATTAGCTTATGACATAGTCGTGCTTTTGGTTGTGTTGATACTCACATCAGCTTCTGAGATCGCCTTCGCAGACATTGTGTGTTGGTAGTAGCTTCAAAGACTGTAGTTGCGTGTAAGCAGTTGCGAAGCTCGAGAAACCAAAAAATGATCCGAGATGCGGTGAACGGGCTGATGAAGTTCAGCTGCGGCCGCACTGTGCTGTGGGAAGCTGTGCGCACTTGCTGTTGTTCCGATGGAGTGCTGAATTGTGTTCTCCTGGTCTACAGCTCTCGTCGTACTCCGAAAGCTGCGTCAATGCCTCCGAGATCCTTCTTTCTCGTCCGGAATCTTTTTGTTGCTATCGTGGACCCTTCTTGACGCTAAGAAAAGATCTCTGGGGCTTACCGATTCGTGGTTTGAAGGATTCTGACGAGCTGAGGTGGTGAGGCTGGATTTGAGAGAAGCTCGAGCGTAATAACGGTATAACGAAGTTACAGACACGAGCCTCAGCAGCTACTCGGGCACAACCCTCTTACAGAAGCTTGTTGACACACTGGTTGAGTCTCTTTTTCGTGCCCGCTCGGGCTGGTGAGGTCGTTAGTGCGGTACCTGCATGACCGTTCAATCGTTGGCCGAGTTACTTCGTGTCTCACAGTGGGTCGATATTGCTCAGCTATATATGTTTCTAATTACAGCCAGCCATTGACCGCTCGGACTTCGCATCGTCAAACACACAGTATCTTGCCCATCATTGCAATAGCATGAAAACGTGGAGAAAGGACGGAGAGGGCAGGAATAGTAACACAGCACGTGAGCTCCGAAGCACGTCGATCCCTACGTAGCCTTCCCGACATTCGAAGTTTCCCAAAGCCCATCAATATCTCCCACGGGTCACATGGGTGGCGCACACTGGGGCGCGAGCATTGGCTCCACCTATCCAACACTCCCCGAAAGAGCCAAAGCAGGAAGATATGTGGTGCCAGTGGGCGGGGGCAACGTACGATCGGGATGAGGAGAGGCGGATAGCGATGAGGACTCGAGATGGCATTTTTAGCATGCCCGGGGGATTTGAGACAGGGTCCGTCACCGTGCTTGAGCTGCAGTTGATGAACCAACGCTTTTTTGTAGCTAGGTGCCATCGGAATATTGTCCTGACCGCCTCTGTTGCTGTGTCGTCCATCTTCTCTGTCAATTGTCCGCGTGCAACAACTTCACCCTCTGTCTTGCGAACGACCTAACGATGTAAGTGTGATCCGATATGCTCAAGAGTGGCATTGGCAAGAGCTGCCCCAGAAACAAAAATCCCAGCCGCACTCGATTGAGCTTACGGCTGGAAACCACCTTGAAACACTTGATGAGACTCTCCGACTTCAGTGATTCTGACACCTTGACTTGACAGACTCCCCACTACCACCTCCATATCAGACCGCCGGAGAGGCCAACACAACCATGTCGCTCGCACCTAATGGCGCCAATGGTACCAATTCTAGGGCCAACAACCTTTCAGCAGAGGTGAGTACATGCCCGCCAGCATCCTCTCGCATACCATAGCAGAGTCCGAGGGAGTGTATCGAGACACAAGCTTACCATGTGCACTTTCATTAGGACAACATCAAGCGGTTCTCAGCACCCTCAAGAAACATGAGCCCCACCCCCGAACACACGCTCTTCCACACCAAGACACGATGCTTCGTCTAGTACGTCCTCAGACTGCCAAAACTGGCAAGAGAACATCTAACAGTATTGTAGTGGTCTCCAAACACGAGCTGTCCAGGGCATGCTCGACTTCGACTTCATCTGCAAGCGCAAGACCCCTTCAGTAGCAGGAATCATCTACACATTCGGCGGCCAATATGTCTCCAAGATGTACGAAATAGCTCGTATCCTTACGCCAATATAGCATTGCTAATAACTTCACAGGTACTGGGGCACGTCCGAGACCCTCCTCCCCGTCTACCAATCCACCGAGAAAGCCATGTCCAAGCACAGCGACGTTGACACAGTTGTGAACTTCGCCTCCTCCCGCTCCGTCTACTCTTCCACCATGGAGCTCATGGAATTCCCACAAGTCAAGTCCATTGCAATCATTGCAGAGGGTGTGCCAGAGAGGCGTGCTCGCGAGATTCTGCACGTGGCCAAGCAGAAGGGAATCACGATCATCGGCCCAGCTACTGTTGGTGGCATCAAGCCTGGTGCGTACAAGATCGGCAACACTGGTGGTATGATGGACAACATTGTGGCTTCCAAGCTCTACCGCAAGGGCTCTGTCGGCTACGTCTCCAAGTCTGGTGGCATGTCCAACGAGCTGAACAACATCATTGCAAACACAACCGACGGTGTGTACGAAGGCGTGGCCATTGGTGGTGACAGATACCCGGGTACCACCTTCATCGACCACATCCTGCGTTACCAGGCAGATCCGGAGTGCAAGATCCTTGTGCTGCTCGGTGAAGTCGGTGGTGTCGAGGAGTACCGCGTCATCGAGGCTGTCAAGAATGGCACCATCACCAAGCCCATCGTCGCCTGGGCCATCGGAACCGTTGCTAGCATGCTCAAGACTGAGGTGCAATTCGGCCACGCTGGTTCGTTCGCCAACTCTCAGCTCGAGACCGCCAACATGAAGAACAAGAGCATGAAGGATGCCGGCTTCTTCGTCCCAGACACCTTCGAGGAGCTTCCACAGGTGCTCGCACAGGTCTACCAGAAGATGACCAAGTCCGGCCAGATCAAGCCTTCGCAAGAGCCAGTCGTTCCAAAGATCCCCATGGACTACTCGTGGGCTCAGGAACTCGGCCTCATCCGTAAACCAGCCGCCTTCATCTCCACCATTTCCGACGACCGTGGCCAGGAGCTCCTCTACGCTGGTATTCCAATCACAGACGTCTTCAAAGAGAACGTTGGTATCGGAGGCGTCATGTCTCTCCTCTGGTTCCGTCGCAGACTGCCTGACTACGCTGGCAAGTTCTTGGAGATGGTGCTCATGCTTACTGCTGATCACGGTCCCGCTGTGTCTGGTGCCATGAACACCATCATCACTACCCGTGCTGGAAAGGACTTGATCTCGTCGCTTGTCGCTGGTCTACTTACCATCGGTTCGCGCTTCGGTGGTGCCCTCGATGGTGCCGCTGAGGAGTTCACTTCCGCCTACGACAAGGGTATGAGCCCACGTGACTTCGTTGACACCATGAGGAAGGAGAACAAGCTCAGTGAGTACACGTCTACCACTATTCAACCACCATCAGCTAGTTAATGATTCGCAGTCCCCGGTATCGGCCACCGCGTCAAATCCCGCAACAACCCCGACCTCCGCGTCACCCTCGTCAAGGAGTTCTGCCAAAAGAACTTCCCGTCCACCAAGCTCCTCGACTACGCCATCGCCGTCGAGACCGTCACCACCTCCAAGAAGGACAACCTCATTCTCAACGTCGACGGCTGCGTCGCCGTCTGCTTCGTCGATCTGCTCCGCAACTGCGGCGCTTTCAGCGCGGAAGAGGCGGAGGATTATCTCAGGAATGGTGTGCTCAATGGCTTGTTCGTGCTCGGACGATCCATTGGTCTGATTGCGCATTATCTGGATCAGAAGAGGTTGCGGACGGGTCTTTACAGGCATCCGTGGGATGATATTACTTACCTTCTTCCGGAGCTTGGGAAGGGTGCTGTGGGTAATGAAGGCCGTGTTGAGGTGAACCTGAAGTAGATGGATATACGATGATGGGGTTAGGAGTCAAGAACGATGAGCACGGGTTTGCAGCACCAACGAGTGGTATGGACGGCCTGAAGGAGTATCGGTAGCATGATATGATAGACAGTGGCGATCAAGTGCTGTAACTATATGCAACGAACGGGTCTCCGAACTCTCACCTTGTGTGTCTCAGGTATGCTTGACTGTTTTCGTTTCGAAATGCATGTGGATTAGATCTTCTGACGATCCTGACCCTGACTTTTAGCTTTGGGCGGGCTCCTTCCTATTGCGTCTACCCTTTCACATGCCAATCCTGGCCAATCAGGGATGGGGTTGGCATTCGCGCTAGCGCCACAGTATCATGTTCTACAATCCGCACAATAATTGCTTCTTTCTTCACCATTCTCACCGAGGGTCAGTCTCACATTTCTCGCCACCCATTACCCGTGGGCTCATACCATTCCTTCCGCGCGGAGCGCACACGATCATTGTTTACGGGCCAGACCGCAAGAGTGAGTCCTTTTCGCTGACATGGTTTGGATCTAGGCTGACGAGGTTCTAGCACCGTCACCTTCCAGCCAACCCTTACATCTTTCAACCGACAAGTCAACCCCCCCTTTCACACTCGACCCCAGCAAGCGATATGGCAGGACAGCCCGGGGGCGTCTCGAAGGGCCGCTGCATGTACTTCGAGATCGTCAACAGCAGAGTCTTCTCCGACGACTATGGGCACCAGGTTAACTTCTCACCCTTCGACAAGGCCATGGAATTGATCGAAGGTCCGCTCCACAAGCTCTACGGTGACAAGATGAGCACGGAGGTTGTGTTAATCACGCCGTACCTCCGCCAGCATGATGCCTACTCCTTAGCATTCCAAGCTTTGCGCGAGGACGGCTGGACCGACGAGATGCTGCCTGTGCTTTACATGGCCGACAAAGTTTCTGGTCGTGAGTTTGAGCACGTGCTGGTGGATGTCGTGGTCACAGAGGAGAGGCATATGGGAGCCGACCCGATGCGGCGCGCGAAGTCCAACGAAGTCTGTCGCGTGCTGTTCACCCGTCCCCGTAACGCGCTCTGGATCGTCGGTGGCGAGTTCAAGGAGACATCGACTACCTACTCTCTGGGCAAGACCGACAGCGAGGGTAATCGTCTCCCTGATCTGGCTATCGTCTACTACCACAATGGCTTCAAATCGGACGGCGGGTGTGTGTGTGATCAGCGAGGCAACTCCGCATGACGAGTACGATGTCCCGATCGACTTCTACGACAAGTATTCTCGTGTGGCCTTCGATGACTTGGCTAAGACCTCCGACATCAAGATCGACAGAGTAGGCAGGCCAAGTCTTACTGGTACGCAAAAGTCGACCATCAAGCTCGAGGCAGAGCGTCTCAAGCAAGAGGCGGCAGTCAAGGCAGAGTAGCAGCTGGGCAACACCTGAAACTGCGGGATGTCTTATTCGTGGAGGCCAGGAAAGGCGACGTCGCAATGTTCGAGTGGTGAAGAAGAGATGTGCTTGATACTGGTGGGATGTGTTGCATGGCTGGGCAGACTAGAATGCACTCGTATGTTGACTGCGGCTCTGGTCTTAGCATTGTCAACGACTGAAGAGTTCGATCAGACGCTTCCATACCTGTCACAGGTATCCGCAAAACATACGAGTGCTGTGCTGAACTTGGCCATATCGAGCATGCACGAAGCAAATGGGATGAGAGGGCGAGGTGGTCAGGCGAGGCTGCGGAAGGAAAATATGCCGGATGATGTTCTTCATAGGCTTGATGCTTCGTAGACAGGGAATGCATTGTGGGAATGCAATGTTCGATCAGTTTTTGAAGCCGATGTTCTGTGCAGTATCGTCCGGAGTGCATTTAATGTAAGTCTGGTGCTTCACAATCTGACCTTGAGGTGACGTCAAACTCTGGCGATGTTCTCCGTTCTCCGCAACTGTCTTTTCGAGGACAAGGCCACACTGTAGCATCATCGTCTCGAAATACAATTATAGTCCATTTTTCACCATCGACAAGATATCCTTGTTGTTCCCAAGCATAGTAAAAATGCATCTCGGGCTTGAAAAGAAAATTGTGCTGGTGACAGGTATGACAACCAACATGAGTTCTTATCAGATTCTGGGAGATATATGACTGACCTAGCATAGGCGGCACGAAGGGCATCGGCGGGACTATCACCCGTGCATTTCTTGAAGAAGGAGCCACAGTGCATTACTGTTCTCGCACGAAGGCAGACATCGAAGCTAGCGAAAAGCAGCTGGCGATAGACTTTCCCGATGCTAGAGCGATAGGCGCCACTGTCGACGTATCAGACCAGTCGCAGCTGTCCGAGTGGGTGAAGGCTTCCGCAGAGCAGAGTGGTGGACTCGATGTGGTGGTCGCAAACGTCTCTGCCCTCGCTATTCCGGACGATGTGGAAAGCTGGAGGAATGCTTTTCAGACCGATCTACTCGGCCTACATACCTTGGCCCAGGCCGCGATACCTTACTTGGAGAAAAGTAAAGGCAACATCATCAGTATCGCCTCGGTCTCGGGGATTTCAGCTGATTTCACTTCCCCTGGACCGTATGGTCCGGTCAAGGCCGCTGTAATTCATTACACGGCATCTCTAGCACGACAGCTCGCTCCTAAGGGTGTCCGAGCAAACACCATCTCTCCTGGAAATATCTATGTAGATCCAGGCGTGTGGTCTGGGATCGAGAAGAACATGCCAGATCTCTTTAAGAGCCAGATGGACCTCAATCCGATGGGCCGTATGGGAAAGCCTGAAGAAGTCGCCAATGCTGTGGTATTTCTCGCCAGCGACAGAGCCTCATTTGTGAGTGGGTCGAACTTCAAGGTGGATGGAGCCTTATGCGAGGGTGTTCAATTCTGAGGATAGGCAAATAAAACCCAATGTTCTCGAATCACAGGCAGCTTGTGCGGTAGCCAGAGCGGGCGTCTCGTAGTCGATGGCATGTGTTCGTTGTTTTGGTAGTTTACGTGCACACTACACCACATTGCAATTGCACGTGTCCAGTTTCTCGGTCAAAGGCCAAGTCGCGCACCTCAGCCGGTCCCTCCGCCTGTCTTCACCTGCTCAATCCACGTCTCGAACACCATCTCACCCGCAGCTACCGCTCGTACGGGCTTAGTAGTTACTATCGGATCGCCAGCACCATCCTTTGAGAGTTGAGGCTGAACCGGCATCCATGGCTGAGGATGAGCAGTGGGTGCTTCGCCATCACCTTTGAGCTCAATAGCGATAGTGAATGTGCAACCAGGCGGTATGGCAGCGAGCATCGAGTTGCAGCCGGTAAGTTTGCTCATGGTTGCTCGGAATTGCTCCTCCATATCGACACGTGGAAGGACGCTGACACCTTGTCCATCTGCACCACGTCGCTCCAGCGGTATGTCCAGATCTGAGGTCGACAGTGTCGGGAAGCGAGAGACATCAAAGACGTATCGTTCCACGGGTTTGTTGCTCTTGTCGTAGATCATTACTGCGACCCGCTCCACGCCACCTTTGAGCAATTCGGCTTCCACGGCAGCAACAGCGTCATTGATCCATTCGCAGACCTTCGGATGTCGACTTTGCCGGACTGCGAAATTGTACTTCCGCGCAGACAGGAACGACGTGTGTGGGTAGATTGAACGCTCGTAGAGGATGGTGTGGATTGCCACAGTGAGGAAGTCTGTAAAGCTTGTGACCAGGTTCCGAAAGGTCGGCGCGGCGTCTTCCATGATTGATGGCTTCTGTTGTCTGATAAGGCGGGTGGCCAACAGAATGCTACATCTTATGAAGTGCTGTGTTTAAGAACGTGCTCGATATTGAAGTTGAAGTCGAAATCGAAGTTAAAGCTGGCATCTAATTCGCTCGGGACCATCCGGCGCTAGTTGAGGCTCCTCCGACTTTTGTCACATGTACCCTTCGGTGAAACACCTTTTAACACGGCTCTGCACAACACATATTTCACCTGGTCAAGTGATCGTGTCGACTTACTATTGCATACAAAACATCCCTATCCGTATGAGCATCTGCACTGATCGAGTCCGCCACGTCTGTTCGCCTGGAGCTCAGGGAATCGCGTCGTGAAAGCAGTGTCTTTCTTCGATGTTACACACATCGTGGCACCAGTAGTTTGCAAAGATGGAGGAGCAGTTGGTTCGTCTGCTCACGGAAACTCAATCTGCGCAAGAGACCGCCCGGAAGAATGCAGAGTGGCAACTGAAACAGCAGCACAGCAACCCAGATTTCCCGATTGCTCTGGTGTCAGTCGGCGCTCACAGTAATGTACCTGTGGCCATCCGACAAGCGGCATTACTCTATCTTAAGACTTTCGTACTCGCTTCCTGGTCAACACAATTCGATGAATTCACAGGGCCGTTGTACGCCGACGAAGGGAAGAAAGCACAGATCCGGCAGTCACTACTCGACCTTGCGGTCAGCGGACACGATGAGAGGAAGATCAAAAGCGCTGCAAGCCTTGTCGTCAGCAAAATAGCGACCGTCGACTTCCCGGATCAATGGCCGGACCTACTGCCTACCGTGCTCAACGTAGTGGGGACGGGCACAACCTCGCAGCTGCATGGTGCGCTCAAAGTACTGAACGAACTTGTCGACGATTGCTTCAACGACGAGCAATTCTTCAAGGTGGCTCGGGATCTCGTCAAGGTGGTTTTCGATGTTGCGGCGAACGAGTCGCAGAAGCCAATACTGCGAGCCTTAGCGGTATCCGTCTTCCGAGCTTGCCTTGACACGCTGGAGGTGGTGCTCGAGCACCACAAGACCGAAGTCAAACGATTCGCGGAAGAGGCCCTTGCAGTATGGATCCCATTCTTCATCAGCACAATGAAGTCACCCTTACCATCAGCTCCACCGAACGACGATGCGAGTCGAGATGCCGAAGCTGCGGAGCACTACAGAGGCTGGGTCACATTCAAGCTGCAAGTGGTCAAGGTCATGGTCCGCGTTCGCTCCGTCTTCCCATCCGTATTGTCGCCTCACAGCCCAACGCTCTTCTCGGCAACGTGGCAAGAACTCACAATGCTTCAACCACAACACCATCAGATGTATATCGAAGACGACCGTCAAGGCAGACTCGTGGATGCCGATGGCCTTCCTTACACGCTGGACTTTCTAGTGATAGAAGAACTCGACTTCATGCAAGCGTGTCTGCGAGCGCCACCTGTCCGCAAAGAACTGGAACAACAACTGCAGTCGCACCAAACAGTATCGGCAAGCTGGATGACCGATATGATGAAGCTCGCCGTATCCTACGCACAAATCACCGTGGAGGATGAAGGGCTGTGGGAGATTGATGTCAATGTGTTTTTGTCGGAGGAGGTCAATGTCACTGCCAACTACACGCCGAGGACAGCATGCGGAGATCTGGTCATCAAGTTGGGCGAGTGGCTCAATGCTGCGACTGTGGAAGGTCTATTGGCTCACACAAGGACTCTTTACTCTGAGAACGCAGGCTGGAAGGCTAAGGAAGCCGCGCTGTATCTCTTGAACCAGCTCCTCGGTGACTTTCAGGACGTCGAAAAGAAGATTGGCGCTGATGCTGCCAACGGTTATGTGGACTTCATCCAGCATGCCATGCAAGAGGAGGCTGTGTTCTTACGTGCTCGCGGCTATCTTGTTGCCGGCAGTCTGACTAGGACGTCAGGCGAGGCGCTTCAGCCGGTTGCAGCAAGCTTCATGCAGGCATCTTTGCAAGCCATCACGAACGACTCTTCAGAGATCGTCAAAGTCTCGTGCATCCGGGCTCTTCAGTACTATCTTGCTGCGCTACCCCCCTCAATGACCCTATCACAACAGACTGTTGTCATAACAACTCTCTCAAATTTCTTGAGCGGACGGGACTTCAGCGATCTGGAAGACAGCGATGACCTTCTCATCACCATTGTGGAAACACTCCGCGATACAATACTCCTGGACACGGCTTCTTGCTTGAGCAGCGGTGGCATAGATATGTTGTTCACCATGGCCAGCCGAGGTGCAAGCAACTTTCAAATCGCTTTGCTCGTCACCGAGACCTTCGAGGAGATAGCCGGCACGATAGCCGCCGCTGGAAGTACGCAGTACGCAGAGCTTGCAGCACGAGTTCTGCCATCACTCATGGGAGCCTTCGATGTTGCCACGCTGACGGAAGAGAACGCCCTCGCAAACCTAGCCGCGGAGCTCCTGTCTGTTCTCGCTGCGAATGGATCAACTCCCATGCCAAAGGCCTTCGTCTCGACAGTCATGCCACGTCTCAACAGGCTGTTGCTCGGCTCCACAGATGACGAATTGCTCAAGTCTGCGACTGCAGCGGTCAAACATATGGTCAACCATGATCCCGACCAAGTCTTCGGCTTCCAAGACGAAGCCGGTAAGGGCGGTCTCGAGATAGTACTCATCATTATCGACAGACTTCTTAATCCCGCCGTTGATGAGAATGGGGCTGCAGAAGTTGGTGGTCTTGCTGCTGAGGTTGTTGAGAAGGCTGGGTCAGATCGCCTTGGGCCCTACCTGATGCAACTCCTGCGCGCGGTGGCCGCTCGACTGGCTACTGCAACCCAAGCGCAATTCATCCAGAGCTTGATACTCGTCTTTGCACGACTGTCCCTGATCTCAGCCCAAGAGGTAGTCGGCTTTCTCGCAGACGTGCAGGTAGAGAACCGAAGCGGTCTGGAGGTGGTCCTGGGCAAGTGGCTAGAAAACTCGATTACATTCGTTGGCTACGAGGACATCAGGCAGAAGTGAGTCGTTCTTCCCATCGCACCTCTTTGTTTGTTGGCTGACCATCTCAGCATCGTCGCACTGTCGAAGTTGTACGATCTGGATGACCCGCGGATCAATGACATTCAAGTCAAAGGTGATCTGATCGTGCGGAGGTCGGATCGTATCATGACACGCTCGCGCGCGAAGCAGAACCCGGATCAGTATACCGTTGTCTCGGCCCGACTCAAGATCATCAAGCTGCTGGTGGAAGAATTGCTATCAGCGTCCGGCAACCACAACCTCGATCCTACGGCAGCGGCAGACTTTGACGACGAGGATGATGACGACGATGATGGTGACTCCTGGGAGGACGAAGATGGCTTCCTGGACCTCTCAACAGGTATGACCAAGTCGCAGCTCATGTCATATGGTGCTGAGGACAACAATGTGGGTTCAAGGGGAAGGGACGACGAAACACAGACTTATCTGTTGAGCTTCTTCCGCCAAGCATCGCAGAAGCCAGGATTCATGGAGACAGTAAGTGCACTATCAGACGGTCTTGCTGACTCACTGCTGACCACTCTTTCCCAGTTCAACTCTCTGACGCCAGAGGAACAAGAGAAACTAAGGACCATGAGCGATGCATAAGAGACCTACAATCATGCGTTGCAACTATTCATGGATAGAGCGAACTTGCATAGCGTTCAATAAGCATCTTCAGCGTTCAAGGGCATTGCTGTGCCAGGCTTGCGTATATAGAGTCGTGCTCACGAGGCTGTCCACGGGTGCTTGCATAGGCTCATGGAAGTCGATGTGCGAAGGATGCGAATATCAAGGATGCATCATATATCTCTTGCTTGCATCAAGCAAGTGGCGTAGTAAGCGTGGAAGTTTTCCCTGCTGGCCTGAAAAGCTATATGAACGAACTGTAATCTTTGAACGCAGCCTCCTGCCCATCTCGATCCAGCAGATATCCGTATTGCTCTTGGTTGGCGAGGATGTAAGAAGGAACATCTGGATTGTTCTCCACTTTGTCATAGATCTCCGTCTCTCTTCCAAACATGTCTATGCCGTTTCGCACCCTCTCGACCATAGTCTTGGCATCGCGATTCTCTTCGGTGTTCCAAGGAGTGTGCGAGAAGCTTTCCATCTTGGTCCGCATGTCCTTGATGGTTGCGAAGCAGGACGAGCAGTGCCAAGTGGAACCCCAGAGATCCGTCTTCTGCCACCATCGCTTCAAGGGCTGAACGAAGGGGAGAAAGGGCCAGAGCGGGCCGCCTTCACCGTTTCGTAGATCAACAGGCGAGATCGTGTTCTTCAGGCCGCGGAATACAGTAGCTTGTGGGTGTGCCCACTGTTCGCCACGGTGTAGCCATTGGAAAGAGTAGTAGTAGAAGTGACTTCTCAGCGTCAGCCGTGCTGGAAAGTCGCAATGTCGGAGCAGTTCTACCGTCTCTTGCTTTGGAATCTCATCGATGTCGGAGACAATGATCACATCGCCATCATTGGCCTGCTTCTGGCCTCCTCGGAAGTGCGGGAAAGTCTTGTAAAGCAGGGCATTGCGGAAGAAGTCTTCGTGGTCCCAGGTCCGTGTGCTGTCGATTGGATCTTCAACGACATAATGCAGCATCTGCGGATGGAACGCGGTGAAGTTGTCCCAGTTTCTTTCCAAGATAGCGGGCTTTGGTAGGTTGGTGAAAGTGTTTCTGCCTTCGACGATCACGAAGTAGTCAACGTGAGCGGCAAGAGTGTTCAGACGGATGTCCAGCCAATCCAGCTCCACGTTGAAGGGGAAGAGATCGAAAACTTTGCGTCCAGGTTGGCGGTAAGGAGCGAAGCCATGCTTTCTGCAGATCGGAGCAGCGTCTTGTAGGGACAGTCTTCGTGAGCCCCCAGAAGCGCTGTTGAATAGCGCAGGCTGTAGGACGTGGTCGGTTGTGGCGCTGAAGTGGTATATGCCGAGTATGACCAGTGCGGCGAGGAATGCTGTTCTCACTGTTCGCCGTAGGATGTGGTTGAAGACCATGACAGGAAGACCAGTCCCATCGCGGTCTTTTCGAAGCCAGTCGCGAATTCTCGGTCGGGTGCGAGTTCGACTCCCTGGATGTTTCAGATGTGCGAAGAGTGGACTAGAAATAAAGTTTTGAGTTTCGCGCTGCTAAATTGAATCGCGTCCCCTCGTGTTTTCTCAATCGACGCGTTCCCCTCACTACCATCCCATCCCACAATTCTTTAACTCGCTCAACGACGTACAACATCTCGCCTTTCACCATGTCGTCAATCGTCGACGCAGTACTACGCTCGGACAATGCGCCAGAAGAACCTCGCAGCGATGCGCCCTCAGCGCGACGACGACAGGCCCGCTCCTCCTCCCGACCTAGAGGCCCGCCCTCTGCCAGTACGCCGGGCGTGCAGAGCGAGTTGGGCTTCCCAGATGATGAAGTAGTTGGAATAAGAGGCTTGCGGCGAAGCAATGTGCCTGGCAGTGACGGGGTACCGCGAGTGGTCGACACAACAGCAGAAACATTGGGCATACAATTCGAGAGATTCCTGGACGAGTATGCCGTTGCTGGGCCTTCATATGATGGCTAATGCTAACGGGAATAGCTTCACGGAGGAGCCCACGTCCTCAGAAGAGCCGAAATCAAGCGCGGTCACCACGAACAAGTACTACATCGCTCAGATCCACGGCCTTTGCCAATTCAAGCTGTCCACGCTCTACGTCGACTTCACACATCTTATGGATAGCGAGCGAGGAGTATTGGCCACTGCGATACAAGGAGACTTCTACCGCTTCCTCCCATACATGCTACGAGCCCTCAACAGTCTGATCGCCAAGTACGAACCGCAGTACTATCGGGAGCATCGACAACCTGGGTCCACAACTGCAAGGACAGATGCCTCGCTGACCAGCAATAGTCTGAGCGACGAGGACGGCATGAATGATAAGACACCCAACCAGCAGACTGACAAGATCTTCGCGCTTGCGTTCTACAACATGCCATTGGTCTCACGAGTACGGCAGCTGAGGACAGATCAGATCGGCAAGCTCGCGTCGATATCCGGTACGGTCACTCGAACTTCAGAAGTCCGTCCAGAGCTGCACCTCGCCACTTTCGTCTGTGAGAACTGTAACAGTGTCATCCCAGACGTGGAGCAGATCTTCAAGTACTCCGAGCCTACGCAATGTCCGAACGCTCAGTGCATGAATCGACAGGCCTGGCGCCTTGACATCCGGCAGAGCACATTCATCGACTGGCAGAAGGTCCGTATCCAGGAGAACAGCTCAGAGATCCCCACAGGCAGCATGCCACGGACGATGGATGTTATCCTACGAGGGGAGATGGTCGATCGTGCCAAAGCTGGCGAGAAGTGTATTTTCACTGGGACGTTGATCGTCGTACCGGATGTCAGCCAGTTCAGAGTGCCCGGTGTCAGGCCACAAGCTATGCGTGACCCACAAGGACCCCGAGGAGGTGAAGCTGGAGGGACTGGTGTCAGTGGGTTGAAAGCGCTGGGTGTCCGAGACCTGACATACCGCATGGCCTTCCTGTCGAATATGGTAACGATGGACACCTCGACCCGCGGACAGAGCAACAACCAGCACCTGAAAGGGCAAGCTGGCAACATCCTGAACTCGCTCGGCCAGATGAACGATGTCAACGAGACCTCTGGGGAGTCGGCACAGCAGGACTATCTCGACACTCTCACGACTGCAGAGGTGGA
>JAABUW010005457.1_pt1 | contig 16534 bp, 3 predicted proteins | sample 5560081 | NCBI WGS metagenome assembly JAABUW01 (sample SAMN10711882, study PRJNA513363) | rock metagenome | isolation source: Antarctica rocks | place: Antarctica: Victoria Land, Knobhead sud | reverse complement strand
GTAAAGTTTTAAATTAATTTCTTGCTTCGAAGTTTTATAATATTAAGACTAAAAACTCTATTTAAGTTAAATTAATATTAAGCATAAAATAAAAGATTAAAAATTGCAAAATAGAACAAGTATTTAGTTTAAGTAAAAAAATTAAGACTAAATTCGATTAAAATAGTTTTTGTTATATAAAAAAAAAATTATCTTAAATATTAATAAACTTTTTCAAACTTTCTCGATTTAGCAATATTGATTCAAAGTATTGCAATATTTATATTTGTTAAAATATTAAGTTAAAATAAATTTTAGTATATTAGTATTAGACTAAATTGAGTTAACTTCAATTGCAATCAATAGATTTTATCTTAAATATTAAAAAACTTTTTTAAAATTTTCTAATTTGACAATATCTAATTAAAGTATTGTAGCTTTTAAATTTTGCAATACTTTAAGACTTGTTCTTATACAAAATTTGCAATACTTTAAGCAAAATATTGCTAATATAGTTGTTAAAATAAAATTAAAACTAAACTTAATCGAACTAAAGTTAATTACAATCTAAAGATTTTATCTTAAATATTAAAATACTTTTTCAAAATTTTTTGATTAAGCAATATCGATGCAAAATATCGTAGCATTTACATTCTATAGTATTAAAAGTCTACAAAATAATAATAATTTTTTATAAAATTAATATTAAGTTTTATCGAACAAAATCTTATCGCAATTAAAAGATTTTATCTAAAATATTAATAAACTTTTTTAAAATTTCTCGATTAAGCAATATCGATACAAAGTATTGTAGCATTTATATTCGAGAATCTTTTAAAAATTTAAATTAATAATAAAGTTAACATTAAGTTCGATCAAATTAAATCTTATTATAATCAAAAGATCTTATCTTATATATATAAAAACTTTTTTAAAATTTCTTAATTAAACAATATTAATATAGAGTATCGCAACATTTACATTCTATAGTATTGAAATTACTTTAAGATAATTTTAAAAATTTATTAAATTAATACTAAACTCGATCAAGCTAAATTTTACTACAATTAAAAGATCTTATCTTAAATATAGAGAAACTTTTTTAAAATTTCTTAATTAAACAATATCGATACAAAGTATTGTAGTATTTATATTTAAGAATATTTTAACAATTTATATTAATAATAAAGTTAATATTAAGTCTAATTAAGCTAAATTTTATTATAATCGAAAGATTTTATTTTATTTATATAGAAACTTTTTTAAAATTTCTCGATTAAACAATATTAATACAAAGTATCGCAACATTTAGATACTATAGTATTAAGATTACTTTAAAATAAAAATAAAAATATATTAAATTAACGTTTAATTCGATCGAACTAAATTCTATTACAATCAAAAGATCTTATCTTAAATATAAAGAAACTTTTTCAAAATTTCTTAATTAAACAATATCGATATAGAGTATTGCAACATTTATATTCAAAAATATTTTAACAATTTATATTAACAATAAAGTTAATATTAAATTCAATTAAGCTAAATTTTATTATAATCGAAAGATTTTATCTTATTTATATAGAAACTTTTTCAAAATTTCTTAATTGAGCAATATTAATACAAAGTATTGCAACTTTTATATTCGAAATTATTTTAAAAGTTTAAATTAATATTAATATTAATATTAAGTTTAATTAAATTAAATTTTATTGCAATCGAAAGATCTTATCTTATATATATAGAAACTTTTTCAAAATTTCTTAATTAAATAATATCGATGCAAAGTATTGCAATATTTAGATTTTGCAATACTTTAAGATTTGTTTCTATACAAAATTTGCGATACTCTAGGCAAAGTACTGCTAGTATAGTTGTTAGAATATTTATTGTTAAATATTAAATTTTTAATTTAATAAAGTTTAGCTTCTTAATATAATTGTTAATTAACAAAGTATGTTAATTTATTATTATATAATTATTGCTAAATTTATTACGAAAAAGAGAATAACGCAAATATAAGAGATTGCGCAATTGTCGTAAAATTTACTTTCGAAATATTAGATATTAGAAATAATTAATTATCTTTTGTAAAAACAAAGTATTTAAAGAAGAATTAAAGAGTTTTTGTATATTAAAATACTTTATTAATAAGTAAATAAATATTAGCTTAAAATATAAACGCAAACTTATTGCAATTGCAACTAAAAATAAAGATTTAAATAATAATATTGCTTGTAATATAAATTTAAATATTATTTGTAATTAATAACAAAAAAATAATTACAAAATTAACGTAAAAATAAGAAGCGATCGAAGAATAATAAAAATTAACAAGAATAATTAGTAATATATAATTGATTTTGTTTTTCGACTAAATAATATTATAAGAATCTAAGCGAGTTTTTATATTTCTTTAATATCTTTGTTAAAATTAGAGCGAAAAATTATAATTTTTAATAAGAATAAAATTGTTTTTATTGTTTAAAGAGAGTGCGTTGTTATATTTGCGATTTAACGAATAAAATTAATTAAACAATTCGAATAAATTGTTATTATATAGAGACAAATTATTGTCTTCTTTATTTGCTAGCAATAAAACTCTTTGTTTGTTAATAAATAATAATAAAAAAAATAACAAACAATAAATATTGCAATCGATATTATTTACAAACAACTTTCGATTTTTTGTATTAATATTATTAATAATATAAAAAAAAAATCTAATATTTAATAAAATCTATAAAAAAGATAGTATTTCGCTAAGATATTTGCGAGAACGTTCGAAAACAACAAAGATTTTATTTTTATCTTGTTTATATATTATTAAAATTCGACTTTTAATATTAATATTGTTTCTATATTTTTAAGTAATATCTAATAAACGTTTAGCAACAACAATAGAATATACAACTTAAAACGTTTGCTTAAAAGATATAATTTAATTATTATCGCTAATTGTTTAAAGTATATTAATATCTAAATTAGAGAAAAGATTAATAATAAAATACTATATTAATAAATTTTAAGAGCGTTTTTATAAACAATAATAATTCGACAAAAGAACTTCGATCTTAAAAGAGAAAATTCGACAATAACGAAAAATAAGATTAACTAAACAAAGAAACAAAAAATTAAAATTAAAATTAATTTCTAGAAGACGCAATATTAAAGCTTAAGACAAAATGTTTAGAGACAAAAAACGCAAATTAATATATTGCAACAAAACAAACAATTAAGTTGTTTATAATTTTAGAATTTATTTTAAGATAATTAAAGAAACAATTACTTAAAGCAATTATAACAATTTTGAAACATTTGTTTTCAATTACTTTTCGTAAATCTAAAAAATCTTTAATTTAAAATAATACTTTTTATATAAATAACAATAATAAGACAACAAATATAAAGTATTAAGTTTAACTTTAATTAAAAGCAAAAAATCTTTAAATATTTTGCGAAAAAATATAAATATAAAAATTCGATTTAAGAAGCAAAGTATTAGACTTCGAATTCGCAATTTCGACAACAATAAAGAGTAAAAAAAATATATTAAAAATTGTAAAGAATTTAATATAATACAAAATATTGTTACTAAATAATAACAAAAAAAATAAAAATAAAATATTAAATATAAGAATATTTTGTTTCTTTAAAAAACTTTTTAATTTTAAACAATTTATTAATTTTAACAAACTTTATCTTAAAAAAAGAATTAATTTGGAAAAATTTATAAATAAAACAATATAAGACAAGAATACAATACAAGAGTTAATATCTTAAATAAATTAAAAACTAATTTTAGCAATATTGTTTCTACTTATTGCTAAATTTAAATTAATAATTAAATAATTTTTCTTAAATACAAAAATAAAAGAGCGAAATTGCTAAGAAGAAACAAAAGATATAATTTTAATAAAGCAAATAATATTAATTATTAAAAAGATCTTAAATATTTTTTAATTACAACAAAAATATCTAAAATTGCAACAATTAAAATTGAATTTTGCAAACAATAATAAAAAAAAAAAACTACAAAAGCAAAATTCGAAAATAAATAAAGATAAGAATTCGAATAATATTGTTGTTGCAAAAGACTTTTTAAAGATCTTTTAAATACGTAAAAAGTATTAAGATTTCTTGTTAACAACAATATTAATTTCGAAAAAAAATATTTTTTTTAAGACAATTTGTAGATATTTGCGTTTTTAAGAGAATTAAGAGTTTTAAAAATTGAAAAAAAATAACAAATATAAAATAAAATCGAACAAATCGACAATAAATTTATGCGTATTTTTGACAAAAGCGCTAGTTGTTGCGAAAATAATTAGAAAAGCAAATATATTGTTAAATATAACAAGATTGTGCGACAAATTCTTATTAATTTAATCTATTTACTTAATTTTAAGAGTCTATATTCTAGCTCTTTTGTTTATATTAACTTTTTGTTGTGTTTTCTTTTTAATTGTTTCTTGTTTAACAAATTTAATAAATTTAAAAAAGCATCTCTTCTTTAATTTTAATAGCAAAAGAATAGATATCAAAGATATAATAAGAACGCGTTGCATAATAATAGTTAAACAAAGATATTTAATAGATAACAATAAAAGATTTTAAAAAAGATAGAAGTTAACAATTAATGCGAACAAGAATTAACAATAATAGTTATTCTCGCAAACAAATAATAAAAGCAATAAAAAATTAAAAAAAGATTTTAAAGAAATAAGAATTATTAACAAAAAAACAAGAAATTAAGAGAAAATTAGCAATAAAAGATAATAATTTAACAAATATATTAAGCGTAAAAATCGACAAGATTAAATAAGCACTTTAAATTAGAATAATTGCGATAAAGTTAATATTGTTAATAGAGAAATTATATCTTTTAAATTTCGAGATTGCAATCGAAACAATATAAAGTAATTGTTCAATTTACTTTTTAAATAAAACGAAAAAATCGCAAATTAAATAGACAAATTTTGTCGATTAATATATAAATAAATTAATACTATCTTTAAAAAGCTTAATAATTTAGTTGTTTTAATAGTATATAGTTTGATTTCGATTTGCAATTAATACTTTTGTTTTAAATTATAATATTGTCGAATTTTGTTATTTAAATACTAAAATATTTGAGATTTAAATATAAAAAACAATGCGAAAGATTGTACAAGAATTTCTTTCGCACTAATAAGACGCAATTCAATTCGAAAAAAAATAAAGAAGAAAAGAAAATTAATTGATAAATAAAGATAATAGCGTTAATTATTTAAATAATAGCGTTTATAATATAGAATAATAGCGACAAGAAAAAGCGAACGCAAAAAAGAGACAAATATTAAGATAATATTTAAATACGCAATATTATATACGAGTTCAACAATATTATAATAATTATATAAGAACAAAAAGTTATTGCAATAATAACAAGAAGAGTTTTTATTGCGCAAATTCGACGAAATTTGATTCTTAATTGTTAACTTAGATTTTCTAAAGTAGATTAATCGCGCGTTCGAATAACTATATGCGACGTTTATACGTTTGTCAATCTTAACTCTTTACTCTATATTATAAGTAAATTGTTTGCAAATTATATATATTTTAAAGAACAAATTCGATATATATAAATAAGAGTAAATTGTTTGTAGATTATATATGTTTCGAAGAACAAGTTCGATATATATAAATAAGAATAAATTGTTTGTAGATTATATATATTTCGAAGAATAATTTTCGAAGTTTATTAAATGCGTGCAAAATCTATAACAATATAATTAATAATATTATTGCAAATATTGTATATATAATATATAATTAAAGATAGTTAAAATTAAGTCAAAAATAGTTAAAGTTAACTTTCTATATACTAAGATATTCTATCTATTATTATTGTAACTTGCTTGAAGAGAGAGAAAAGAAAGATAAATTAACAATAGAAATATACAAACTACAAAAATTGTGTACAAAGAATATATCTTAGTATTAAGAGAGTTTATTGTTGCTTTACTTCTAAGAGTCTATCTTATACAAAGAAACTTTCTTAATCGAAAACTTTTAATAGAAGAAGAAGAAATTTTCTCGTAGATAGAGAAAGAAGTATTTTAAATAACAATATTTTTTAAATAGAAGAAAGAAAAAAGAAACAATATATTTTAGTTAGTTCAAAAATTCTTTTGCGCGTTTATTAGTTAGCGCAAGCAAATCTTTTTATATAATTAGTCTTACTTTAGTCTTAAAATAATTGTCGAAAATAAATATTAATTTGTATCTTAATTATTTCGACAAAATAAATAATATAATTTACGCTTTTATATATATAAACAATTTTGTTAATTAGAAATAAATTGTTTATTACAATATTTCTTAAGTTTGGTTTTTTTAAAATATAATAATTAATATAATTGCAATTGTTGTAGAAGTTATAGACAACATTTGCGAATATTGCAAACAAATCAAAAAGTCTTTAGATATTTAAATATATATTTAAGAACAAATTGTATTAATATTTAATTGACAAAAAGTAATAGATAAAGCAACAAATAAAAAAGCAAACAAAAAGCAAATTGCAATATAATAAAATTAATATTGCGCAAAGAGATATTAATATAAAGACGCAAAATATAAATGTAAAAAAATATAATAAATAGACAATCTTTGTTGTTGTTATTGTTGTTGTTGTTAAAATTGTTAAAATTGTTTAGATTGTTGTTGTTGTTATAATTGTTAAACTAATTGTTCGAGTCGATTTTTCCCTAAAATCTATAATTCGATTCGAAAGTTATATCTAATTAGACCAAGTTTTAATCTAATATAGTTAGTATTTTCATAATTTATATAATTTGATTTCAACTATTAGAATTAAACAATTAGTCTAATAGTTGTTATTATAGATTTAATTATTAAGAATATATATAGAATTTGTCGAATTATTGTTAAAATCGAAAATATATATAGAATTTCTTAAGTTGCTATTAGAATCGACAACGCGATTTTAATATAAGATAAATACTATATATAGTTAGCTATTTGTATCTATTCTATCTATTCTATCTATTATCTATTTATTTATTATTATTATCTATTTAACAATTAAATTAAGTAAGACAAAAAGATCTACTAGTAGGAAGAAACATCTATTAATGTTAAGAATATAAGAAAGCTAAATTGTCGCAAAGTTAACAATAGTATTAAGATTCTAGCAATAGATAATATTGTTAACGTAGAGTTAATATTAGAATATTAAATTTTTTTTTAGTTAATTCTTTGTTGCGTTTATTTAACTTTAAAAAGAAATTTATAGATTGCAAATACAAGTTTCGATTGTATCTCTCTCGAATATATATTAAATAATAGTTTTTAATATATATAGACAAAATTGCGCGAATATATAGTAGTTGTTCGACGTTATATTAAGAATCTTGAAGAAGTTAAAATATTTAACATATATTTAGTTAATAAGAGAAGAAGACGAAAAAGTAAAGTAAGCAAAGATATTAACTATAGTAAAGAAATAAATATTAGAAGAAGAAGAAGAAGAGAGAGATTAAAGATAAATCGAAGACTATATATAGCGTTAATTAGTTAGATCTTTTATATTAAAAAAAAAGTCGCTTGTTTATTTGACAAAAAAGAAGAGAAAGAATCGAATATAAAGCTAATTATATACAAAAAGATTATATATTAAAGAGAAATTAAGAAGAAGACAAAATTGCAAAGAAACAAAATTGCAAAAAGATAAGATTACAAAGAGATAACATATATTAAAGAAACAAAGAAGTCGAAAACAAAATAACAAAAAAATAGCGCATATATATTAAGACAAAAAGATAAAGATAAAATCGCATAAAGTAGTATATATTGAAGAAATTAAAGACAAAAGAATTGCAAAAAGATTGCGTATTTATGTTACGCTAGTACTTTCTTCGAAGATATTAGAGTAAGTTGTGCTTTCGAAGAGATTTATAGATATCTTTAGACAATATAAGCAATTACTTAATAATAAGAGTTGCAACTATAGACAATTTTTATGTTTAATAAATTTTAGAAGAGATTCGATAAACTAAAGTAACAATAAATAAAAATCTATAATAAGTTAAACACAATTTATAAGAAAGTTGTATCTAGAGAATTTATATATTAAAGAGATTCTTCTTGTTCGCTATACTTATTGTTAAATATATTGAACTTTGTTTGCTTTGTTTGTTATTAAATATATCGAATTTGCTTACTAATATATCGAATTTTACTTGTCTATCAAATTGTTAAATATGCAAATAATTGTATTATATATTACAAATTGCTTTGTAAAGTATATACTAGTTATAACAAACTAAAATTATAATATTATTTCTCTTCTTTAAATCTTTTTTGTCTTAAAAAGCGAATACTTATATATTATATTTTTTTATCAAAATTGTATTTGTTTTGTCTTCGAAATAGATTATTACAAAATATTTGTTAATTTCGTTTGTAAACGTTGTTACTATATTAACAAGCTTTGTATTGCTATAAAAGATTTGTTATTTTATTTAAAGTATTTAAAATATATTTGCGCAAACAAATTGTATATAAATATATTGTAGATTTTCTTAAATTATATTAAGAAAGATCTATTCTTTAAAGTAACAAAGAATAAGATTATATTAATAATTGTAATTATACAATTGCTTTGTAATAAAAAGATATTTAAAAAAATTAATATAAAGATAAAGCAAAAGATACAATATTTATTGTTTAGTATAAAGAAGTTAAATATTACAAAGTTGTCGAATTGTTTTGTTGCAAATACTCTAATTAAAATATCTTTTATTATTTGATTTTCTTTTGCTATGCTAGACGATTTTTCGAACGTTAATAAAATTTCTAGATAAGAATATTGTAGTTGTCGAAATTTCTAGTTAATTCTTATATATTTTTTGTCGTAGAATACTTTTTTTACTTTACAAGATATTGTTAATCTTGCTATTCTAAAATTCTCTTAATCTTAAATTAATTTTCTTTTTGCGTTTTATAATAAAATGTTTTTTATATAGATATATTTGAGTCGACGAGTTTCAACAATAATATATAAAATACTAGAAATACTTTAACGTTCTTAAATAAATCGAGTTTATAATTAACTAATTTCTTAGTCTTTTTAACAAAAAACAATTCGACTTTAATATAATTTAATTTCTTGTTTAACTTCTTTGTTTTAAGATTTTTTATAAAAAAATATATTTTATTTCTCTCTTTTAGTTAACATATTGTTTTTTGTTTTTTGTTTTAATACTTAATTAATTTTTCTTGCATTTTTAAAATATTGTTGTGTATCTTTTTTAGTATTGCTACTCTTTTAATAACTAATTGCGCAAACAAATATATGCATTCTTTCTTAAAGAGATTTGATTTTTTGTTATAATTAACAAAGAATAAAATTATTTTAGTAATATTCGAAATCTTAGTATTAAGTGCTAGTTGTATTATAGATAAAAATAATACTTAATTATTGTAAATATTGTTAATATAATATCTTAAATATTGTTTAAGACTTTAATTTGTTCTTTCTATTTAATTATTTATAATTAAATAATAGACAATAGATATTTAAAGTCTTGTATCTAATATTGAAAGAAATATCTTTTAATAGTTAGACGTAAATAGCTTATCTCTATTACTAATTAGTTTCTTAAATATATTATAATATTATATAAATCGATTTAATATAATATATTTTAGTTGTTTTGCAATAAACTTCTCTTTATATACAATAATATATAAGTACTTAATAAGTTTATCGACTATTACTAGTATTAAATTATATTTATTTTTAGTTGTTAAGTTTATCGATTTTAGCAACTTAGTAATAAAGTTTATCGTAACTTTATCTTATAACAATTTAGATAATTTCTAATATTAAATTTCGTTATAGCTTGCATACATATTATATTTGTTCTATTAATAATTAAGATATTGTTTAATATATATCTTAACAACTTGTTTTATTTGTAGAAATTAACAATATTAATATAAAAGTTAAAGAGTTTTTGTTACTTTTAAGTGTCTTTGCAATAATTTGTTATAATATTCTTTTATATATTCTTCGATTTTGTTAATAAATATTTAGAGTTTTTCTTTCTTTATTAGAAACTCTTTTGTATTATCTTAAAATATTTGTAATATTATATTTAGTTTGTATTTGTTTATTAATAATAATTTGTTTTTATTAACTTTAAATATATTGTAATTAAACAATTTTTTTGTTTTTATATAATTATTTTTTTTGTTAAGTGCGTTTGCTTTGTTATTATTTTTATCTAAAATATACTATATTTTAAACTTGTATTATTTAAGTTTTTTTAATTATTATATTTATCTTTTGTTTAATTGCTTTGTAGTAGTAAAATATACAAAAATTTTGTAATTTGTAAGAATTGTAAATTCTAGTAATTTTTTTATATATATTTTTTATAATTTTAAGAAAACTACTATAGCAAATAGTTTCTTGTTGTAAACGTTATAGTTTTGTTTAATTAATAAGAGTTTTTTCGAAAGATATATTTTTAAGTATTATATATCTTTATATCTTTAATTAAAGTATATATTAATAACTAGATTTAATACGTCGATTTTAATCTTGCTTAACAATTGTAAATTATATATTTTTAATATTAATTTTTTTAAGCATTTTAGTTTAAAATTCTAAAATAATTTCTCTTTTACAAATTTTTATAATTATAATATATTTTTTTTTATAAAATTTATTAATAATATTGCGTTTATTAAATAGTTTTTAATAAACTTCTTGTTGTAGTTTATAAAATCTAGAAAAAATTATATTTCTTTAATATTTGTTAATAATTTTTATTCTTTAATTATTTATAGCTTTTTAAGATTTATATATATTTTGTATTGTTAAACAACAAAGTTAAAAAAGTTAATTTTCTTTTAATAAAATTCGCATTTCTTTAACTTAAAATATAAGTTTTTTATATTTAAATATTCTAATACTTTGAAGATATAATTAATATATTTTTTTAAGATTTTTAAGTAAATTATAATATTGTTCAAATATATTATAACAAATTAATTCAAATATTGTTGTAATATATTATTAATTATTTTTTAATATATTGTTAAAATATTTGTAAATTTGAACAACATTATTATATATTTGTATAATTTATATTTTATACAAAAGACTATTTTTTACTTTTTTCTTGTTTTTAATTTAATTCAATTGTATATTTCTTGTAAATTCAATTTAATAAAGTATTTTGCTTTAAATAGTTAATCTTAAAACTTGTTAATATTAAGTAGTAAATATCAATTTTTAATCGTAATATTGTTTAGCTTTTAATAATTAATATATAAACAAAGAGTTTTATTCTTTTTTAATACAAAGAGAATCAAGTATTTTGTCTATAATTGAAATTTTTTAATAAATTCTTTTTTTTTGTTTTTTGTCAAGTATTTGCGAAGTACTTCGAGCTTTTTCTTAAATAAAATATATATAGATTTAAACGTAAATTGCTTGTCTAATTTAAATTTAAATTTATAATTTTATAATTAATGTTTAAAAAAAGTTTTTGTTGTTTTTTTTTCTTAAAATAGATACTTTTAATTATTGTATATTTATAATATATACTTTAGCAATTTCTTTATTATATTAAATAGTTTAAGACTTTTAAAAGATTTATAATTTTCTTTATTTATTTTAATCTTATAATTTAATTAATTTTTGTTAATATTTATTAAGTTAAACTTTGTTAAATTGTTTTTTTGCAAAAATATAAACTCGCTACTTGCAATCGATTTTTAACTTAATTTTTTATCTATTATTAAATATTATTAATACGTAAATTAGATATAAATTACGTAATTATATTGTGCAAATTTAAGTATTTGTATATTTTAGTTAACTTCTAGATTGTATTGCTTTAATTAAAACATTTTTAGAACAATATTATAAATAATTATTTCTACTATATTAAAGATTAGTTTTTTGTAATATTGCTAAATAGCTATTAATAGTAATTTTGTTTCTTTATTTACTTTTTTATTTTTGTTAAGCAATAAATTTCTATTTACAATTATTAGATTATATACGTTAAACTTCTTTTAAATAAAATATTCTTCTCTTTTAATAAAAGCTTTAATTATAAAATTACTTATTGCACTAAAATTAATTATTGCAATAAATTATTGTTTATTAACTCTAATTAATATAATAAAATATTATATATATATTGTTAAGTTTAGTTGCTATTATTAGACTAATATATTGTATTTCTTTAATATACTTTTTATTAAAAAAATTAAACTTTTTCTTGTTCTTGTATTGCAACTTCTATTTCGAATATTTGTTTACGCTAAGCTTTCTTTCTATATTAAGTTAATAACTTTAATTTTTTAAAAAATTAGTTAATTTCTTCTTTGTTTTCTAGATAAGTCTAGTATAAGTTGTTATAGTATTTTGTTTAACTAAGTATTGCATATTTCTTTGCTTTCTTTATCGCTTGTTTAAATAAACTAATATTGCTTAATTGTTATTCGATTTTCTTAAAAATATCTCTTTCTATAGTAACGTCGCTTTTTAGCGTTTTCTTGCATTTATTTACAATCTAATTTATTTATTGTTTCTTCGATAAATTAGTTAAAGTCTCGAAGTGTTTTGTAATATTATTTAGATATTTATAAAAGTTTTTTTAGTTATATTTGTTATCTAAGTTTGTTGCTAGATAAAAATATAACATTTTTAATTGTTTTGCTTTTATAATTTTATTAAGTATTTGATTAACTTCTTGCGTAGATGCGAATATCTTATTTAATAATATTTTATTTAGAACTTTTTATAATTAATTTAAGTTTTTTATTAAATAGTAGTTGTTGTTTAATTCAATTTTAAGAATGTTTGTCTTTATATCGATTTGCTTTCTAATATTGTCTTAACTATTAAATATCTCTCTTAATATAATATTAATTTGTTGGCGATTTATTAAGTTTTATAATTAGTAATCTTTTGCAAAGTAATTTAATTTGTTATATAAATAGCATATTTTTTAAGATTTATTATTTTGCTTTTTTCTAAAAAAAATCTTTTTATATTGTTAAATAAAATTTAGTTTTATAGATACAAGTTTACAATAATTGAAATTATTATACTTTTAATTAAAACAAGATTCTCTTTATTAATATTTAATTATTAATTTAAAAAAGATTCTTGCTCTTTTTTAAAATTAATTGTATCTTTTTTTTATAATTCTTTTATATAATTTGTCGTCGAAATTAATAATTACTTCGATAAGATTAAATATATTGTTAAAAGTTTTTTTATTATATATAATTTTATCTTTTAAGTTATTTTTTAAATCTTGTTGAAATATTGTTATAAGTATTTTAAAAGAGATTCAATAAATTAAAGTAACAATAAGTAAAAATCTATAATAAGTTAAACACAATTTATAAGAAAGTTGTATCTAAGAAATCTATATACTAAAAAGATTCTTTTTGTTTGTTATACTTATTGTCGAATATATCAAACTCTACTTGCTTTGTTTGTTGTCGAACATATTAAACTTACTTATTAGCGTATCGAGCTCTACTTGCTTGTTAAGTTGTCGAATATGCAAATAATTGTACTATATACTACAAATTGCTTTGTAGAATATATATTAGTTATAACAAGCTAGAGTTGTAACAATTTAAAAGAATCGAAAGAGATAACAAAAAATAAAAGAAAAACAAGTTGCTAGATTTTGTATAGAATATAAGCTAATCGAAAATAAGATATTGTTGTTAACTAACGCTTATTGTAATAAACAAAAAATTGTGTATAAATATTAGAAATAGCAATTAAACGTAAAAAAAGACAAGAGAGAAAAAGAGTAGAAAAATAAAATGTAGATATTGTCGAGCATCTTATATTAGATACATATTGTTAATAGATATTAAGAAAGAAAGAAGAACAATATTTACGCGAGTAGAAATTAGAAGATAAACAAGAGTAATAGTAAATAGAATTAGCAAAATGCAAAGATTAAAGAAATATAATAATAGTAAGAGAAAATAGAGATTAAATAACAAGAATAGATTAATAATAATAATAGTTAATCTTAGTATAATAATTAAAGTAATTTTTATCTTGTTTGCAAATATTTACTTACTATTTATTGCTAATAAGTAAGATTGCTACAAATACTTACTATTTATTGCTAATAAGATTGTAGATATTTACTTATTTATTGTTTTTTATTTATAGCTAATAAGGTTGTAGATACTTAGTATTTACTTTTAATAATAATTAACTAATATTGTACGCGTTTGCGTCGATAGAAGTATTAATAATATAATCGAATTAATTGTTTTTATTGCTTTACAATTAATTCGATCTTAAAAATATTATTCTTTATATTAATGTCTTTAATAATATATATAGATTAACTCTAAAGAGTTATTTGTTTTGTAAATATAATATGCGAAATAAGAAGTATTAATAGCGTAATCGAATTGCTTGTTTTTGTTACTTTATAACTAATTCGATCTTACAAATATTATTCTTTATATTGATGTTTTTAATAATATATATAGATTAATTCTAAAGAGTTGTCTATTTTGTAGATATAGTATACGAAGTAAGAAGTATTAATAGCGTAATCGAATTGCTTGTTTTTGTTGCTTTATAACTAATTCGATTTTATAAATATTATTTTTTATATTGATATTTCTAATAATATATATAAATTAGCTTTAAGAAGCTATCTATTTTGTAAATATAATATACGAAGTAAAAAGTATTAATAACGTAATTAAATTGCTTGTTTTTGTTGCTTTACAATTGATTCGATTTTACGAATATTGTTCTCTATATTAATATTTCTAATAATATACGTAGACTAACTTTAAAGAGCTATCTATTTTGCAAATATAATATACGAAATAATATTCGCAAAAACAATAAGAATAAAGTGCGTATAAATAGAGCAATAAGATTTAAGTACAAACAATAAGATAATAAGAGTTGTATATTATTTAATTTATTAAGTAATAAAAATTAAGTACAATTAGATCAATAAATATATAAATAATAGTTTATCTAAATTGCAAAGATATATTTTTAATATAAATTACAAAATAAGTAAGAAGATCTAAGAGTTGTATTTTATACAATTTAAATATACAACGCAAACGCAAGAAGAAGCAAAAATAACAAAAAGAGTTTGCTTCTTATTTTTGATATTTATAATACTTGTATTTTAAATGTTTGCAAAAATACAAATTTGTGTGTAATTCTTCTTAAACAAGTTAAGAATACAATCGATTACTCGATTAATAGCAACAAAGATACTTTTTTAAATAATATAAGTACGCAAAGTATTAAGATTAAGAACAACAATTTGCTTAATTAGATTTTCGATAATTAAACATTGCAACTTCTTTGTTTGCACGTTAATAATATATTTTAAAAAGAGAATAATAAATAATTTTTATATCTTACTTAAGTATATTGTATACACTAGATTTTAAATATTCTTCTTTTTTATTTCGAGTTCTTGTACTTAGTTGCGAATGTTTGTAAATTTAATTTATAGTAGTGTTTGCTAAATATATTGCTTGTTGTCGAGAAGAAATTGTATATAGAACTCGAGTTATTGTTGTTTGCTAAACTAATATTGCGCTCTCAAATTAACAAAGTCGATATAGAAAGATATTTTTGCAAGCAAGAAGTAATTTGTGTCGAAAAAAGTATTTGTATTCGAGAAATAATTCGACGTTATAAAACAAATAAAAGAGAGAGTTATTACAAAAGCTTCGAGTATCTTTTAAATTGCAAAAACTTTGTAGTAAAAGCAAAAAAAAAAGAATTGTACGCAAACAACTTCGATATCGATAGCAATAAACTTAACTTTGCTTTTCGTATAATTAATAATATATTTTTTGCTAAGATACTTTTTAATTGTTTGTTTGCTTTTGTTTACAAAAGATTGATTTAACTTATATACAAAAATGTTGTATTAAAATCTTAAATTAACAATTAAATAAAAAATAATTAAAGTATCAATAGAAGATTAAACAACTTGTCGAGAATTTTAGATATTTAACAAGTTTGTCTTTGTTAAAGTTGTATATAGTTTGTTGTCTTTAATTTTATATAAATAGTTAAGATAATGCTTAATAAAGTTAACAACAATAGAGTAGTTATACTTTTTGCAAATAATAAGTTGATATTGATTGTTATAGATAAGATTCGAGATTTCTATAATAATTAATAGACGCGCAAACGCACAACAATAGATTTGATTAATTAAAAAGTAACAAGATTGCTCAATTTAACAATTGCATAAAACAAAATATATATAAAGAATCTTAATCTTAATATATACAAATCAAATAGTAGTAACAATAGCAATATACTATTAATTGTATATAAGATTAAGTCGATTGCATCAAGAGTTAAAGATATCTATTAGACAAAAATTAATAAGTAGAATTATAGTTAATAGTATTAGATTAACAACAAAATTAACTTAGTTAACTCTATTAATTAGTTAATTGTCTTAGATAATTTTAAATTCAA
>JAABUW010005454.1_pt1 | contig 16558 bp, 16 predicted proteins | sample 5560081 | NCBI WGS metagenome assembly JAABUW01 (sample SAMN10711882, study PRJNA513363) | rock metagenome | isolation source: Antarctica rocks | place: Antarctica: Victoria Land, Knobhead sud | reverse complement strand
CCCCGTCACACCGCTCTGCAGATCCTGGCTGCCTCCGGCATGTGGGACCACACCGCACAAACCGCCACCACTCCGGATCTGCACACCGTGCTGATCACCGAACCCGCCCATACCGCCCACACCGACCACGGCCCCGGCGAGCTGTGGGGGGTCCGTGCGCACGAGTCCCGCGGCCGCGCCGCCCTCTACGCCACCGCGCTGCGAGCGGAGATCACCCACAGCTGCACTGGCTGCTGCCCCCAGGCCCTTACCCCTACCCGTGAGCAACGACGTCGCCACGGAGGTGTGGTGCACCGCAACGACGGCACCACCGCCTACGGGCCCATCTGGGACTGGACTACCACCGAGGTGTGGGCCTACATCGCCCGCCACCAACTGCCGGTCAACCCTGTCTATGACAAGCTGCGGCGCCTCGGAGCCCCCGAACACGCACTGCGGGTGTCCCACATGGTTGATGGTCACCACCTTGAGGGTGGACGCATCACCTGGCTGCGCCGCGGCTGGCCCGAACTCTTCGACGACCTCGCCTCCGTGCTGCCCCGTCTCCGAGAGTTTGTGTAGAAACACCCGCACAACGGGGCAGCTCCCGGCCCCTACATCAAGGTGTCGCTGATCCGGAGTTCCCCACGCCCGGCCGCGAGCTGCAGCGACCTTAGACGAGACAGTGCATTGCGGAAACCGCCACTGGTAGCGGAATAGCCGGTCGCTTCGGCGATCACCTCCACGGGCACAGCGTCGGACCAGTGCTCCACGAGCACGTCAAGGATGGCGCTTTCAGCTTTCCCGAGCTGCTCACGCTTCCACCACTGCCCGAGCTGCTCGCCGACGGGTAGCGGCTCGTACGGGCCAAGAGCCTGCAGACCGGTTTGAGTGATCTCGACGTCGCCGCGCCCCTCGATCAGCTCGGCGCTGCGCAGTGACGACAGGGCGTTGCGGAAGCCCCCACTCTTGGAGGAGTAGCCGGTCAACAACGCCACCTGCACGGTGCTTCGGCGCCCGTGCAGGGCCAGCACGCTGAGGATGGCGCGCTGAGCTTTGGGCAGGGCCCCATTGCCTGCTGCGGTCCGCTCCAGGCAGGTGATCGGAGCACGCACCGCGGCCGCGGCCACCGGTGGATCCGGGGCCGCCGCTGCCAGCGTGTGTGCGGCCGGCGTGGTGAGCCGTTCGCCGATCGCGTCGAGGACCGAGCGCAGCTGCCCAGTGGCGGCCTCCCACGTCTGCATCGCCGTACGAAGATCCTCTCGGGTGGCTGCATCGAGCACGGGAACCTCGACACGTTCAGGTGGTGCCGGGGCTGGCCGGTTCGCCAACTGGCGCTGAAGGTCGTCGATCGTGCGGCGCAGCTGGCGCGGATCCTCGGCTTTGGCCCGCTCCACGGTGGCGGTGATCTGCTCACCCAAAGCGGCCAGGTCGATGGGGGCCATCGCCCGGGCGGCGGGGCGCTTCTGCCCGGCTCGTGGGGTGGCGGATGAATCATACGTGCGGGGCAAACGGATCTGCACCCGGCGCAGCAACTCGAGCCACCCTGGGGACCACACCCACGCCGTGCCTACCGGCAACGACGCCAGGCTGGACTTCACCTCGCGAGCCTCGTCCTCATCGGCGTGCAAACGCACCCACTCGTCGATGGCAGCCACATCACGGGGCCCGGTCATGCGCAGGGCAATCAGCACCTCGGCTTGGGTGAGTATGTCCTTGGAAAGCGTTGCGGGCCTTGTCTGCAGTGTTCTAGGCCGACCAACCCCCGGATCGAGCGTTGGACATGTGACCGGGGGTCACACATCTGCCTCGGCGACAGCGTCCGAGGTGGTGGAGCGCCGTCACCCGGAGCGAACGCTGGAACCTGGGACCCCGCCGCTCCGAACGATCGGCGACGGCTTCCCGTCGCCGTAAGAGGATCCGCCGATCCCCGACCGGAACACCGGGCCCCATGGTGCGCCCATAGCCCACAATGACGCATGGTGGGTGGCGCCGAATCTCGATGTTCGTATCGCCGTAGCGGGCAGCCACGATCCGGGGCACTGAGGCACCGGGCGCCCGTCGCGTCGCGTCCCCTCCGGGAGCCCCACCGTGGGTGGTGGCTATCGTCCGCACATGGCTGACGCACTGCCGCTCCGAATCTTCCTCGCTTCTCCTGGCGATCTAGAGGATGAACGCGCCGCCGTACGCGCGTGCGCTGACGAGCACAACGCCCGCCGCGAGAGTGAGAACGGCGTCACGTACGAGGTCGTCGAGTGGGATCGCATGCGCGGCACCGCGCGTCGAGCTCAGGAGGCGATCAACGAGCTAATCGCCGAGAGCCACTTCATGATCGCCTTGTTTAAGAACGCCTGGGGCAGCGCGCCGGGTAGCCCGTGGGGCTACACCTCTGGCACTGAGGAAGAGCTCTTTACCGGGCTGCTCGAGCTCGGACAGGCCGAGCAGCCTATGAGAGACCTGTGGGCGGGATTCGTCGAGGACCCAGCCCCGGACGACCGGATCCTCAGACTGCGGCAGCAGATCATTGACGGGCACTCAGTGATGTTCGAGTCAATCACCGACTTGCGAGATCTGAAGGAGAAGTTGACCGATCGTCTCGAGTCGTGGGAGGAGCTCGCGGGCGTCAAGATCCCCAGACACGTCGATCTGATGCCGTCGTCGGGGAAGGACGTGCTTCGCGCCGCAAATTTGCGCCTGCGTGGCGAGAAACTCGTCGAGCTTGGCCACGCCGAGGCCGGCCGTGCATCGCTGAAGGAGGCCGCAGTCTTGGGTGGTCCCGTCGAGATGCTGGCGTACGCGAAGGCTCTTCGCCGAGCCGGCGATCTAAACGCCGCGTACGCGCAAACGCAGAAGGCGATCGACTACTTTGCCGAAGGCGGCCCTCTCTACTCCACGCTCGCGGCGGATGCTTTCTCTGCCCAAGCAAGGGTTCTCAACGACGAAGGTCGCCACCATGACGCCATCGGGCGGCTTGAGCACGCGCTGACCTTGTTGATCGGAGACGACACCCACGCCCAGGTGATCCGCTGCCGGATCCACGACGATCTCGGGCTCGCATACAGGAATGTCGAGGACCTGACGAGCGCTCAGCGTAACTTCGAGGCGGCGCTAGAGGTAAGGCGCGTAGCCGGCCGCGACCATGAGGTGTGCCAGTCCTTGATCAACCTCGCGAGACTCGAGATCGCCGCCGACGATCTGGCCACCGCGGCCGGCTACGCCGACGAGGTGGTTACGATTTTGCGCGGGACACCGCCGTCCGGCTTGCACGCAAATGCCGGCGTACTCGCGGCCCAGGTACGTCTTCGACAGGGTCGCCCCGACGAGGGCATCCCGCAGGCGGAGCGGGCGCTCGCGGTGAACCGCCAGATCGCGAACAGACGCGGTGAGGCAATCTCGTTGCTGGTGCTCGCCCAATGCTGTCGCGCGGCGGACCGGCGTGCCGAAACGGAAGAGCACGCGCGAGCCTGCTTGGCTCTGAACCAGTCAATGGGGGATGCCCGCGGCGCCGAGAAGGCGCAGTGGCTCCTCGACCGCCTGGCTGACTGACTCGTATAGCCGTCAGCTCAGCGAGTGACAACGCCGTGGTTGTCGACCTGGATGTAGTCGAGCGAAGGCCACAGGAGCGCGGTCAGTCTTCCCGAGTTGATCCCGCAGCCGGTGTCCAGTTGGGCCGAGCGGTATCCGATGCGAGGCACTTGGCCGACGGGGACATGCGCGCTGATGCGGAACTTTGGCGTAGACGACCTCGAGGGAATGTGCTGCGCGATGAGGCTTTCCGTCTCGTACGTCAGCGGCATACGGCGAAGTGCCTCGAGGTGCTTGGGTGGAAGGCTGGTCTGGAAGTCCGCGAGGACATCAGGCCCCACCCGCCCGCCGACGTAGGATCGGATAGTCATTGCACCGCCCATTTTGAGGAACCCACTCAAGTCCTGACGGTCGAGCGCATCGAGCAACGCTGCCTCGTGGTTTCCGGACAGCAGGGTGGCACGTCCCGCCTCTGCGTACGAGATTAGCTCCTGCAGGACGTCGGCAGATTGTGCGCCCTTGTCCATGTGGTCCCCGAGGAAGATCGCGTGCGGCACGTTGCGCCGGACGAGAGCGGCCCATAGCCCTTGAACGGCACGCAGGTTGCCATGGACGTCACCCACGAAAGCCAGCTCGGTACTCACAACAAGATCTTCTCCACTTCGGCGTAATCGGACCCTTGTCCCGTGATGCCCAGTGCTAGGAAAGCCATCGACAGCAAGTCACCTGGCCGCTCCCATTCATTGACGATCGTGGCCTCGAGTGAACCATTCTTGCTCGATGGGAACTCACCAATAATCTGCCACAGTCGAGCCAGACACTCATTCAAGTCTTCGGCGGACGCGTCTCCCGAGTGTCGCGATGACAAGAGTGGGGTCAGTTTTGGGTCGTCGTGCCGGCCGGCGAGCTCGCGGACCGAGAAGCACGGGTGACCGGCGGCGATGGCCTGAGCATAAAGACAACTCCGCAGCAGGTAGCGAGCCTCTCGTAGTAGACCTGGAAGGTACTTCGGCAGGTCGTGCTTGGGGGTCGTGAAGAGTTCGGACATCTGCCAAGCGCGGCGAAGCAAGCGGGCGGTGTCGACATCTCCCAAGGCATCGACGGCGGTGGCGAGCAGGCCCTCGGGATCCCAGACGATCTTGGAGTCACGTTTGAGATGAGCGCCGAACAGGGTGCCGATGCCGGTCATCAGCTGATCGCTTGTGTAATAGCTGACGTTCACGTCGCCGGCGTAGGTGCTCGGCCTGGGCGTTCCTACGAGTGCGAGGAGGTCGAGGTCCGAGCCGGCCACCGCGTCGCCACGTGCCTGGCTCCCGTAGACCAACAGTCCTCGGGCATCGCCTGGAAGATCTGGAAAGTCGACCAGGATGCCCGCTGGCACCCCGAGCCTGAGCAGGGCTTCGATCAGCTTGTCCCGAATCACGTCGAACACCGTACGTTCCGCGACGAAGGCGACGAACCACCACGGCTGAGCAGGCGCAGGCTGCGCTGGGGAGCGTGTTGCATAGCCAAGGACCCAAGTGTCGGGCGCGTAGGCGCGCGTCGTATCAGAACCAAAGACTGCCGCCTCGGGTCGCGACCGTGCACCACGAGACTAACGGCTTGCGGGAACGCCGCAGGTCAGCGAGTGGACACGTGTTCGGTTCACGAGATACCCCGCCCGAGAAATAGCCCGGTGACGGGGGACTATACGGCGACGCAGGAAGCATGAGCGGATCACGAAGGTGGGTGCGGCGAGCACTGTCGCCTGCATCGGAACGTCTCTAGCCAGTACCTGCTGGTCTTTGGGTTATCATCGAAACACCCAAGCCGCGGACACGGCCGCGGCGGACCAGGTCGGACATGGCGCCCAGCAGGCGCTCACCACCGTGCTGCACGCTGCGGGGCTAGCAGGTCGGCCTCGTCGATGACCACGTGCAACGGCTCCCGGTTTCGGTGGTAGAGCCTTATCCGAACTTGGAGGGTCACAAGGCTTCTGTTGGGGAAAGCTAGTGATCGTGATCCGGTAAAGAGCAACCTCTTGTCTCCGGTCTATCCGGGTCGGACAGGAAGCTACTCAACGGGAACGGCTTTGGAGTAGACACGGCGACCGTCCCCCAGATCAACCCATGGGCGCATTTCTCGGAAGGAGATCCCGCGCTCGTCATGCACTCTCCTCAGGTCTTCGACGGGAACCAATAGTCGTGCGGGTTGTCCGCCGGGCTCGACTGAGGCTGGCAGCTTCGTGGCCCAGTCAGCGGGCGAGGTGACGAAGAGGTTGTCCTTGGCACCCTTACCACCGATGGACACGCCATAGTTCGTCACCGTGACCGGTGCTCCGCCGTAGTTGGTGACGGTGATGGCCACCTGGTCGTCGTCGTGGAACTCCGGCGCGTCTGCCGGCCCGTAGACAGGGATATCGTACGAACACTCGACTGTGACTAGACGGCCTGAACGCCGATGAATGGTGAACTGCCAGGCCAATGAGACCACGCCGGTCAGAGCGCCGGTTACTCCGGCCAGCGCTCCGACGAGCGCCAGAGTCGCGGTGCTCACGTGCCCCTCCGCTCGTCTGGTTGCTTGGCCAGGCGCATTAGCTCTCTGGTTTGGGCTTCGTAGCCGGGTCTGCCCAGGTTTACGAAGGGGTTACTCCCGGATTCTGGCGGGCGGAGCCGGTAACCGTCGTTGTTGAGCTTCGCTCCCTCCCGCCCTCGTTTCATCGACTCGAACAACTCCTTGTCCAACCCCAGATCGGGGTTTGAGAACATGTCTCGCATCTCTTGAAGCTTGGCCTCAGTCATCGGCGGGATCTCACGTGCGGACTCGTCCTGTCGTGAGGCCTCAATGTGCTCACCCAAGCGGAGCTGCCAGCCGATCTGGTGGACATGGTCGATAACTTGGACCAGGTACTTCCGATCGGTAGCTCCGGTGGGATCGAGCACATTCCCGGCCTTGTCGATGTCGACGTAGAACCCGCGCTGCTTCAACTTGTCGTGACGGCCAGTCCACCTCTTAATGGTTCCGAGGGTGGCCAGGTTCGCCTCGGTGTCGGCGGGCTCGGTGCCGAACCAGTACTCCTCCTCTTCGAGGAAGCTGTGGACGAGCCTGAGTTTCTCTTGGTGGCTGGCCCACAGGTTCTGCAGTCGGTCGTTCACGAACAAAGTGTTCTCTGGCTCGTGGGCCATCTCCACCCGCCGCTGGTGTAGGGCGATGGCTTTGCCCGACTCCTCCATGCCGAGGATGGCCAGAGAGCGCGCAAGGCCGACGTCGCCGCGGTCGAGGAGGGTCAGAGCTGCCGTGAGGAGCCGGTCCGCATTCGCCAGCAAAGCATCTTGCAGGCCAACTACCTGCTGAGGCGTCAGGTTTGGCAACTGTCTAACCGGCATGGCATCCCCTCGGCCTGTTCGGCGTGGCTTCGGCTTGTGCATGCGCTGCGGCAACGTCGGTAACCCGCCGGATCGGCGTCGCGTCGAGGCCGGCGGTCAGAATCGGGTTATGAGGGATCGTGTGGCGCGAGAGCGCCATGCGCAGGTTGGCTGCCGTGTTGGTGCTGGTGATGTTCTCGGTCAGGAACTTGGAGGTAGCCGGTCCGAGGCAGACGATGCCCTCTAGCTCCTCGACCGGAACGGCCAGAGTTGGCAGTTTCGTGGACGGGGAGAACCACGGCCGATGCAGAGGCGAGTTCACAACGTGGAAGTCCTCAAGGGTGACGACGATCCCCAAGGTGAGTCGGTCGGCGGGGATGTGCTCAAACTCGGGTTGCCGGCTTTGGATCAGCTCGTAGGTGGTGTCGAGTTGCTTGTGGGCCTTGTCGAGCGCAGCGCGTAGGGCCTCGGCCGCCCCCTTGGCACCTGACTGAACGGCTTGTTTGGGCCGCGCCAACTTGACCTCCACGAGTAACACGAGGTCGGGAAAAACGAGGATCCAGTCGATCGACTTGGCCTGGTTCTTGCCGTAGACGATCTCGGGATGAAGGGTAGCGCCCGGGATAAGTGCCAGGTGGCGTCCGACGTAGGCCTCGAACAGTTTTCCGAGGTCTCGAGTGAACGCTTCTCCCCAGCGCCGGAGACCGGTGAAGTAGAGACCTGATGGTGTGGGTTTGCGAAGCACGAAGTCGGGCACCGGCATCAGCAGGTCGGAGCCGAGACCGGACACCACGGGGAACTCGACGAGTGGGTTAAAGGTGAAGCGTCGCCCGATCGAGGAGCGTTCGGGGTCTCGCTGCCGGAAGCCGGAGGCGGGTGCGGCGAGGAACTTGGTGAGCATGCGGCGCGTGATGGTCGGATCGAAGATGTCCGTGAGGTCCTGGAGCTCGGGCTTCTCGATCCAGGCGGGGTCGAAGCGCCCGCCGTTGGGCTTGGCGGCGGCCGCAAGCAGTTGGGTAACGCCGGTGTATTCGCTGAGGGTGCAGCCAAGGAGGTCGTTTTGCCAGTCGCTGTGCATGACCTCGACCTCGCTCGGGTCAGGAAACAGTGTCTGCTCGAAGAGCGCAATGCTTCGTCCGGTCAGGAATGCGGCCGGCCGCTGGAACGGGAATTGGTAGAAGGCCAGCTGCAGCACCGTGTTGGCGGCCGCGTCCGGTTCCTGGGCTTTGAGGCCGGGGTGGCCGAGCCGGTTATGCATGTCGAGGCAGGTGAGCAGATCCTCGACTGTCGGCTCAGCCGCCCGATACTCGTTGCTGAAGGTCAGGCTGACGCGGGTGACGTCGGCCAAGCCCCACGGTGTGATCAGGTTGTTCGTGGCGTAGTCAGCCTGATTGAACGCGTAGTCCGGGGCGACAGCTGCGACGAGGCTGACCAGCTTCGACGGAGGGAACCGGCGAATGAAGTTCACGTAGTCCGCATCGGCGACCTCGTCTTCGCCACGTGGATTGAGCTGGGCACGGACCCCAGTAGAAGCCTTCCAACTGCTCACGACGTGGAATCCGCCTTGTTGGGCGGTGATGGCGGCCGTAACTCGAGGAGGACGGGCGGCTCGTTCCGCTGCTGGGCGCCGCGGTCCATCTGGTCGAGCTTGTCCTCGGCGCCGGCCAGGCTGACCTTCAAGCCTTCGACCTCGCCGAGCCAGCTGTTGTGCTCGGCTTCGGCGATCCGATCCCGCAGGTTGGTGATGATCTCGCGGAGTCGGTCGGCCTGGTCGGGGTCGACACGGAGGAGGGCGCAGCGAAGGCAGGCATGCTCGTGGTGGCAGTTGGTGCCGTAGGCGCGGCCGCAGCTGCCGAGGCTGAGCTTGCGTTTGACGAAGTGGGCCTCGAACTCTTCCCACTCGGCGGCGGTGGGCTGGCGGTATTCCTCGCTGGGCCGCAGCTGGCGGCGCTGGGCGATGTGGGTGCGGTGGTGCCGGATGATGTCTGCGGGATAAACCGCGGCGTAGCCCTGAGTGGTGGCGATGCTCTTGTGGCCGAGGATGGCCTGCACGATGTGCGGCGGCAGACCGCTGGCCAGGGCCTCGGTGGCGAACACGCGGCGGAAGTCGTGGGTGGTGAACTTGACCGGCTGCCCGTTGACCGACAGGCCGGCCCGCCGCGCGGCCGTGCTGAGGAGCTGCTGCACGGTGCCGCTGCTCATCGGGCGGAGCTCGGATCCTTGGAGCCGGCAGAACAGGTGCGGCAGCGGGGCGCTGAACTCGCGTTCGTAGCCGTCCCACCGCTGGGTCAGCGGAATTTGCTGCTGGCCCTTGCGGATGCGGTGGATGACCTCGGAGAGGGCGGCGACCAGTTCGGGGCTGGCGACCAGCAGCCGTTCTTGGTCGGTTTTACTGGGAACGATGTGGAGCAGCGGAATCTCCTCACCGGTGGCGGGGACGGTGTAGGGCACGATCGCTAGGTGGGTGAGTTCCAGCAGCTCCTCGCAGCGGATCCCGGTGTGGCGCAGCGTCTCGACGAGCGCCCAGGTCCAGAACGCTGCGTCCTCTTCGTAGGCAAGGTTCCGCGACACCTCGGCGTGCTCGATCCGGATTGGCGAGTGCGGACCGGCCTGCCGGACGATCCAGTCCTGCCCGTCGACCTCGACGGTGCTGTCGGGCCCAGCGGCCTGCGCGTCAGCGAGCCGCTGCCGCGTCTCGCGACGGTCCTTCGCGGCCTGCCGGACCAGATGGGGCAGGGTGGGAGCGATCTGGCGGGTGCGGTGCTGAGTGCGGGCAATCTGCTTGCGGCGCACTTTTTTATAGCCGGTGACCTCAGACCGGGCAACCGGGGAAGCGACGGCCCACCGAGCCCAGTAGGAGTCCTCCAGCGCCCACTGCGCCATGTCGAGGTAGAACGACCGGACGAGGTAGAGCTCGTGGAAGTGGCCGGCTCGGGGCTGACCGTTGGGCTTGGTCCGGATCCGTTCCTTCCAGCCGTCGGCCATCTCCCGTGCGAGGGCGAAGGAGGGTAGCCCAGGGTGGTGCTTGGCGATGTCAGCCCAGAAGTTGCCGAGCAGCCGGTTGGCAACGTTGCGGAGGCTGCTGTAGTCCATGCAGGCCGCGCGCTGCTTGAGGTACTCGATGAACACCTCTCGCTGGGGGCCGGTGATGCCGTAGTAGTCGACCAGCTCGGTCGGCGTCATACGCCCCTTGCGCTGGTAGTCCCGCGGTCGGGCGATCTGCTCGTGGCTGATCCAGCCGAGCTCGATCAGCAGCCGCCAGTTCAGTTCCAGGTGACGCCGCAGCAACGTGTTGCGGTCAGGGCCGGTGCACCGAGCCTGCATCTCCAGCAGGTCCTCCGCGCTGATCTCGCGGATCGACTTCCCGGTGCAGGCCTGGACCTTACCGAGCTGGACCTCCATCGCCTTCGCGTCTGCGGGCCTGATCGGCAGCTCGGCGACCTTCTCGCGGTACTGTCCGGTGCCATCGGGGTCGCGGTGCTCGCAGAGCAGGTGGTAGATGCCGCAGATCCGGCTGGTCTGCCACTCGTAGGAGGGCCGAACCACGTCGAGAACCATCAGAACCCCGAGCCCAGCGGTCAGCGCCTGCGCGGTCCGGTCGCGGTTGCCGCAGCCCGGCTTGATCAGGTGGTGCCAGGCGCCGCCGTGCGTGCTCTGCGCGTCGACCAGCAGCCACCGGTCCGCCCAGGCGTCCCCGGGCAGGGTCGTCAGGTGCTGCAGGACCAGCCGGGCGCCCCGGACCTGGCGGCTGTAGTTCACCCCGGCGAAGGCCTTAACCGCCTCAAGGATCTCCTCGATGTCTGTCTGCTCCCACGGCGAGACAGGTCCGGTCTCCGTTGGCGCTGGCTCGGCTGCCGGCCGGTCGGCTGGCAGCGTCAGTAGGTCGTGACCGAAGGTCTTCACGGTGAGCACCTGAGCGGGGCGGGGCATCAGAACCTACCCAGCACGGTGGCAAGCGCGGCAGGGTCGTAGCCCTCCGGCGTCGGACCGGCGCCCTGATCTGCCCGATGCTCGAACACGTCGCGATGGGACGCCATGACTTCCTCCAGCCGGGGCTTGCTGTAGACAGTCAGCGTGTTCAAGGTCGCGTGGCCGAGGATCTCTTGGACCTCGTGCATCGGCATCCCGCCGTCCAGGGCGCGGATCGTGAACGTGTGGCGCAGGTCGTGGGTCGTCCAGTTCGACCCCAGCAGCTCGTTCGCCCGACCGAACACGGCCCGGAGAGCGTCGTAGGTCATCGGCCGGAGCGGTTCGCGCAGCGTGAGCCAGATCGGCTCGCCCTCCCCCGGCGTGCCACGGTCCAGCTGGTAGAGCCGCAGCCAGACGAACGCATCAGGGGCGGCGGGCAGCCACTGCCGGGATCCGCCCTTGCGGACCACACCGATCAACTGGTCGCCGTAGTTGATCATGTCGCCGGTCAGGCTCAGCAGTTCCGACGCTCGGGCGCCGCTGGAGACGTAGAACGCGAGCAGGGCACGGTCCCGGTGGGATCGCATCCGGCGGAACAGCTCGTCGAACTGCTCGTCGGGTATTGCCCGCGGCAGCCGTTGCCGCTCCTTCTGCCGGAGCGGCGATCGCCGCCGCGGGCCGAAGTCGCTATCGGGATTGTGGTGTGCGTAGGGCCGTCCTCCGGACGGGATCGGGTTGCGCACCGGGCCCCGCCCCTCGCCGAGCTGAAAGGTGTAAAACTCCCGCACCGCGGTCAGCGTGTGGTTGATCGTCGAGGGGGCGTAGCGGGCGGTCTGCGTCGGCTTGCCTGTCACCCGATTCACGGGTAGCCGAGGGCCTGGTTTCTGCTTGGCGCCGACGAACTTGTCGGCCTGTCTCGCCCACAGCACGAAGTCGCGAGCCTCGCGCTGTGTAGCCCGATCCCACGGGCACTCAATCGCCCACAGGTAGCGCAGAAACCGCAGCAGGGACATCGCATAGGCCCGGACCGTTCGCGGCGAGCAGTCATTCGCCACCAGCTCGAGCAGCCACTCGGTAGCGGGCATGAACTCATTGCCGTCGGCTTCACGGACGGCAACGCCCGGAGGATCGGCGCCTGGCGCAACCGACCCGACCGCCGGCACCTCCCGAGCTGAGCTCATACCAACAGAGTCACCCCTAACCGGCCCTAGTCAGCGCAGCGACACACCCCATAACCGCTTGCGCTGGTCCGGTTAACAGTCCGATCCAACAGGTCAGTACTGAAACGGCGGGTACCGCTCTTGGAGAGCGATGACAGGTCCAGTACCGCCGAGATTCGTTGGGAGACGATGACGTCGGCGATGAGGGTGCCGGCGGTTTCCTTCAAAGGAACATCAGCGTGGTCACCACCGAAGATGATTACCGGGTAGCCGTCCCGCTTGCCATCAGCAGAGGTACGCAACCCCCAAACCCCGGTGGGATCGAGGATCAGCACGGGAAGCCCTACCTCGAGCAGCTCCTCCGCCAGCACCCGGGCGGTCGTGGTCTTGCCGACCCCTCTCTTGCCGAGGATGGCGAACGTCTCGGTGACTGCTTCCTCGGGAAGCTCCAAGCCCACACCGATGCTCAGCATGGCGCGTTGCTTAGCCACTGTCTGCCCCGGTGCGATACATGGCAGGGTCCAGCCGCACCTTGCGCAGCACCGCCCACAGCGCCTCGTTGGCCGACTCGGTGTCCCCGCCGAGAGCCACGCTGCCGCGGTGGGTGGCGATGGCATCGACCAGCTGTGCGATGACGAGGCGACCTTTCGGGTTGAACTCGTTCGCCGCCCGCCCTGCCCATCCCAAGGGCTGATCAACGATGACCTCGAGACGGTTCCATGCCTCCTCGCAGAACCGGAGAAACTTCCGGGCCCGTTTGGTTTGGGCCTCATCAAGCTGTCCCCCGGCGAGTGCCTCCTCGGTCTGCTCGAAGAACTCCTCGAGGACGCCGAAGACCCGGTCGGCCAATTCAGGCTCACTGCTGCCCAGCGTCAGCCAGAACTCCCCCCATGCCTCACGGACGGCCCCCGTGGGCTGCCGGGGCGCCACGTTGTCGCGGAGGAGCTGAGCGAACTCGACGTCATCGAGCTCCATGAAATCGGCGGCACCGAAACCCGCACGCAGGGATGCGGGGTGCTTGACGCGAGCCCAGGGCGTGTCGAGCAACATTGGTGTGCTCACTTTCGGCGGCGGGGTAAGGAGGTTGGCCATCACCGTCTCACGCCGCGGTGCTACTCAGCGCCCGGCGGGCGCAACGAGACCGCTCCTGAGCACGAACCCGGGCGTGATGCCACCGACACCCCCGGCAGCGGCACCCCTTGCGGTAGAACGTGCGCGATTCCTCGCCCGGGGCGTGCAGGGCTGTGTCCGCGCCGCGCAAAGCATCTGCACGGGTCACGGTGACCGGACCGGTGCGACGCAACAGGATTCGCTCATCGGTTGTGGTGCCGGCCCAGTATCCCTCGGAGTCGGTGGTGACCGCGGTGTCCAAGCACCATTGCCGCACCGGGCATTGCACACACAGTTGCCGCAAAGCAGCCGGCACAACACCGTGCTCGTGCAACGGGACCCAGTCCAAGCCGGCGCCGTCGGTGAAACACCGGGCACGGGGAGAAGAAGACGACACGGAGGCGTCACCGAATCGGTGCGCCTCCGGGTCACCCAGCATGCTCGCAGTACGTCCAGCATACGGTTCGGATCCAGAGAGAAGAGTGCGTGCCATGGTCGTGTCCTCAGAGTTGTTTGGCTGGTCAGGCCTGTCGACCGTTGTCGTCGACGTCAGCTGCCATCATTCCCGTACATGCTGCACAACGTCAACACCTAGGGGGGTTCATGTCGCCACACCACCTGACGTATGAGCAGCTGGCGTCCCGGATCGAGACAGTGCTGGGCACCCGCCCGGCACTGTCGACACTGCGTGCCGCCGCAGCCACCCGAACACGGCGGCCCCGGCGCAGCGACCTCACCGCAGGCATGCCCGCACCCCTGCCGGAACGGGACTCCCACCACCGCACCGTGTTCGATTCCCCCACTATCGAAGAATGGCTGCACACACATCCGCGGCTGCAGATCCGCCACGACCAGCAGCGGCTGACCGCTGCTGCCCGCTCTGAGCGGCCGACGGCGGTCGCCGCGGCGAGGGCAGCGGGGTTGAGTTGGCAGCAGGTCGCTGATGCGTGCGCCGCAGCCGACGCCACGTCCTACACCAAGCAATGGGCGCAGCAACGCTTCGGTCGGGCATGACAGCCACCGCCCAGGTGCTTTACCACGTCGCGCGATCATGGGGTGTATGCCTTCTGCAACAGGACCAGCAGGGCATTCACCGCCCACTCTGCTAACAGTTCTCTCATCGGTTCGCCTCCATCCACCGATCAGACAGACGCATCGGGTGCTCATCCCCGTCGAGATGTACCCGGTGGATCAGCTCAAACAGATGCGCACACTCACCGAGAGGGCCGGGAAACCAGACCGGTTCCGGCACCCCATCAAGGACAACCCCACCTCGCTGAGAAAGGAGCACCCGGATAGGGCTATGCGTCACCGGGTCGCTGCGCGCTATCGAGAACCGGGTTCCCGGTGCCCAGGTGCGCACCCGGACCTGGGCGCTGGGTAGCGCGCGGTGTTTAGCGTCGCCGCAGCGGCTCTCAGTCAGTGGTGTCGCGTGTGCGGTGCTCGTGGCCATAGTTGGCTCCAGGGTGTGCGGGTGCCTTCACACACAAGAAGGTGTGCAGCAAACCCCGTTGTGACCGTGGATCCAAGTTTTTCGTTCGCCGTCGCCGTCGCCGCTCGCCCACCGCCGCCTTCGTACGACAACCGAGGCGAGTCAGCACCCGTGCGCCTCGCCGCCAGACGACGAGTACGAGGACGACGTTTCCGGGGAACTCTAACACTATGCGGCTGTTCCTCGTTCTTGAAGTCCGCGGCCGGGTGCACCGCCATGATCGGCACGAGCCCTTCCCGCCGGTCTTCCTGCCAGACGCTCTCGCGGTGTCGGGTGGTGTGCCCACACGAGAAATGCTGAGCTCTCCGTCGGTGAGTGCTGGCGGGTCGCCGTTAGTGACCAACGCACCGAGTGGGGTTGTCACGGAGGCAGATCTTGGCGCCCGCTACACGGAGCCCAGCGTCGTCGAACGCGGTGCCCCATTGATGTGCAATGGCGGTTTGCGCCACAGGCAGTGGAATGAGGCCCGCGCAGACGGCACGGTTCAGGCTATTCTCGACAGCATCTTTAGGATTGGGAATTGACCCGATCTCGACCCACAGATTACGTGGATCATCAGCTGCCCCACCAAGTTCAAGGCTCACTAAATGATCGTACTCGCCTTTCTCGGTGGGTGCGAGACCGTAGGATCGGGCAGACTCTGTCTTCATTTTGTTGGTGACTGATGTGGGTGGTCGCACCGTCGACGTCCACCCGCTTTTACAGATGGTGTCCCGAATGGTGGAAGGAGTGACAGCAGGATTGGTGGCACCTGGGGTGCATGCGGTGTCGGGAAGTGGTTGGCCGTTGCGGTTAGCGGCGTGACAGGAACCAGCCGGTGGCATCGGGGATTTGCTGTCGCCGATCGGTAGGGCGCCACCGGGTGCCGCGACCGCGTCCGGCGTGCTCCCCGCCTGTGGCTGCGCAGGGGAGGAGCTTTCGGTGGAGGTCGACGTACCCGCCGCACTGGCCACCGGGGTGCGGGTGACCGGGGTGTGGTTTGTAGCCGGCCCACACGCGGTGATCGCGGCGGTCGTGAGGGCGAGGGCGCCGAGCAGCATCGTCTTGCGCTGGGTCACGAGCGTGGAGGGAACACGGCGAGGGTGCATGAAGGTCTCCTGAATCCTGGAAATCGGCGAGCTGGTCAGGCTCGGTGTTGGTGGACCAGAGCCTAAACCCCAACTGCTGCGAAACGTCAACGTCTGCGGGTGTCCGGGGCTGTCTTCTCCTCCTGCCGGCCCGTGTGCTCATCGACGGGGTGCGTGTGTCGCGGGACAGGCTCCGGGGTGTCGACGTGCCGGTAGGTGGCGTTGCCCCGTTTGATGGAATCGTTCACGACGATCTCGGGTCGGCCCTGTGCGTCGGTGTATCCCATGATGTTTTCTCCTCTGTTGGTGGTCATTGCCGGCTGTCGGTGATCTGGATGACCTCACGGCGGCCGGTACTGCCGTCCGGGCGTTGGTAGGTCGCGGTGTGGGTGCCAACGATCTGATACTGCGGGCCCCGGGGCAGGAGGTGGGCGGTGTCATCGAGGCTGGTGGAGCGCCCGAGATAGGCGCCGCGGCGGGTCTGGATCTCGAACACCGCGGTGCGCTGGGCGTCCGGGTCGTCACGTTCGATCTCATGCATGGTGTGGGCACCCATGGTGAAGCGGTCGAAAGCGATCGCGCGCCCGGGCCGGAACGTGTTGCGCAGGAAGCCGCTGAGATTGGACGCGTTGACCGCGCTGGGCATCTGCACGTTGCAGTACACGACATGCCCGCGGTCATTAGCCCGCTCGTAGGCCATGATCGACCGGTCTACCCGCTGAATCTGGGCGATCTGGAAGTCCTCGAGCTGCTGCACGTCACCAGCGGCGTCGGACACCGCATCGTTGACGCTGCGCCACTGCGCGTCATCGGTGACCATCCGGTTCATCGCGGTGTACTGCGTGCTCGGAAGCCGGTCCTGGACGGCGCGTTTGGTGACCGCGCGTGCGCTGCGCTGCCGGGCGCTCATCGGCATCCGGACCTGATCCGGTGTCGGCAGGGTGCGCTCCATCCGCGGGTCGGGTACATCAC
>JAABUW010005453.1_pt1 | contig 16559 bp, 20 predicted proteins | sample 5560081 | NCBI WGS metagenome assembly JAABUW01 (sample SAMN10711882, study PRJNA513363) | rock metagenome | isolation source: Antarctica rocks | place: Antarctica: Victoria Land, Knobhead sud | reverse complement strand
CGTCGCCTGTTCGGGCAAAGCCTCGAACAATACAGACGCTTCATCCGATCCCATCACCCGACCTTCGCCAACACCCAGATGCAATGATTCTAGAGGCCAGATCAGCCGATTGCACCCCATCAAGGCGAGCGAAGGGAAAGATTTTCAGCCTCTCAGCCCAGCAGCTTGAACGCGTGAACGGGCTGCTTGATGGAGTAGATGGCGAACGCCTGGGAGCCGAAGGCTATCGGCCCTGCGCCGGCGGACATTTCTTCCAGCCGGTGATGGTCGGCGAGTTCGACATCGAGAGCCGCTTCGCCAAGGACGAGATCTTTGGTCCCGTGATGAGCGTCCGGGCATTCGACACCGACGAAGAGGCATACAGCCTGGCGAACGACAGCGAATACGGACTGGCGGCTTCCGTCTGGACCACGTCGCTCGCCCGGTCGGAAGAGGCGCGCCGCAAGCTGCGGGTTGGGATCGTTTGGATCAACTGCGTCCACACGCTAGCGGCTGGGACCCCGGTCAGCGGCCACAAAGCAAGCGGGCTTGGGATCGAGTACGGCCTAGAGGCGGTTGAAGAATACATGCGCGTCAAGACGACTGTCACGATGAGGGGCGGTTGGAGCAGCCCCTTTGCCCACTAGGGTGGCAACGAGCGGGCGGCCCGATGGGATCACGGTGAGCGACTACTAGGCTTTCGGAAACGTGCTCCTGCGCTTCGTCGAGTGAGTAGGGGCGGACAGAGCTGGGCATCCCGCACCCACCAAAGCACCCCTGGGAACGCATCGCCAGCGACAATCGTGCTGAAACAGTCAAATCCGTGAGGAACAATGACGACAGCTTTACGTACCGGTGAGCTTCCCGCGAGGTCTCCGACGCCCAGCCTCCTCGGTGCATGGAGGGTGCATCTCTGGGTTATCGCAATCACCTTTGTTGCCGAGGCGATCGGCAACGTCTCCATTCCACTTGGCAAGGGCAGTGTCGTCCTGCTGCCGCTGGTTTGGGGAATGATCCTTGGCGCCGCCGTCAGCCTGTGTTGGAAGCGCCTGCCCCACGTGATCGCCGTCACCCCAGGTGACCAGAAGGCGGCATCGGCCATCATACAGGTCGCGGTCCTGGTGTTCGTGTCCAAATTGGCCCTGCTTGTCGGCAGTTCGGTCCCGCTACTCATCAGTTCCGGCTGGGCGCTCGCCTTCCAGGAGCTTGGCCATTTCTTCGGCACGGCGCTGCTCGGCATGCCGATCGCCCTGCTGCTCGGTATCAAGCGTGAGGCCGTCGGCGCCACGTTCTCCGTCGGCCGCGAGCCAAGCCTCGCCATCATAGCCGAGCGCTATGGGCTGAACTCGCCCGAGGGCCGCGGCGTGATGGCGGAGTACATCACCGGTACCGTGGTCGGCGCCATATTCATATCCCTGCTAGCCAGCCTCCTCGCGAGTTCCGGGCTCTTCCATCCCCTGGCCCTCGCGATGGGCGCGGGCGTCGGTTCCGGCTCGATGATGGCCGCCGCCGCCGGGGCCATCGCGGCCCAGGAACCGCCAGAGATGGCCAAGCAAGTAGCGGCCTTCGCGGCGGCGTCGAACCTCATCACCAGCACGATCGGGACCTACTTCACGCTGTTCCTCTCACTGCCGGTTTCAAACCTGATCTACCGCATTCTCGAGCCGCACCTGGGCCGACTGGGCAAGCCGCGCACCAACCGTGGCGACGTGGTTGTCACGGCTGACGCCGCGCAAGACGGTTTTGTTCCGCTGCCGACGCTGCTGGCCCTGCTCGTCATCGTCGCTGCGATCTGTGTCATGCTTGGCAGCTGGATCACCTATCATGTGGCGCCATCGGATGCCCTGATAGGGGCGGCCTTCGTCGTCGTCGTGGCGGCCGTCGGTGAGGTGCTGAAGCGGGCCGTCCCCGGACGCATCCCCGCAGTGTTCTGGGTCATCCTGACTGGCATGGCCTTGACGGCCCCATACTGGCCGGGTGCGGCCTGGATGGCAGAGGTCACCGCCAAGGTGAACTTCCTTGCCTTGTCCACCCCGGTGCTGACCTATGCCGGGCTTTCGCTGGCGAAAGACATGCCGACCTTCCGGGCGCTGGGCTGGCGCATCGTGGTGACGTCGTTGGCGGCCAACGCGGGAACGTTCATCTTCGCCACGCTGATCGCACAGGTCCTAATGCACAAGCCGGTCTGACCAGACCATGGCTGAAACCGTCCCGGCGCCTGAGGGACGCAGAGGATAGCGGGGCGTCGGAACAATGGCGGCCTGTTGATTATGCCATGTCGGATCGACATGGCGGGCCTGAAAGGAACTCCAAATGGGCAACGACCTTCTTCAACTCGGCAAAGACATCCGTGGCGAGGTTATCGGCAAGCAGCGCTCGGAGGGCGCCCTGGCCAGTGCCACTGACTTCGACCGTCCCTTCCAGGAGCTTGCCCTAAAGTATTGCTGGGGCGAGGTGTGGGGCCGTCCCGGCCTCGACCGGCGCATCCGCAGCATCGTCAACCTTAGCATGCTCTCTGCCATGGGGAAGCCAAACGAACTGAAGATCCACATCCGCGGTGCGCTGACCAACGGCGTGACCCGGCAGGAGATCCAGGAGGTGTTCCTGCAAGCCTGCATCTATGCCGGCGTGCCTGCAGCCGGCGAGGCGTTCCGACTGGCCAAGGAGGTATTCGAAGAGGCGGAGTTCGCAAACAAGGGATAACACCGGCAGTGGCCCGCTCGTCCGACCGGGCGATCCAGTAGCGCGCGCATGCCTGTCGCGGTGACCTGGCGTCAGTGGGCATGAGCACGCCCGAATGATCTCGAACGGCTCGGCTGACGACCGCTGGACGCTGCGCGCGGCCGACCGTGCCCTGCTCGACAACAAGAGCGGCGCGACGCGGCTGGGCTTTGCCGTGTTGCTCAAGCTGTTCCATGCCGAGGGCCGCTTCCCACGCCACGCCGAGGACGTGCCGGCCATCGCTGTCGAGGTCGTATCCCGGCAAGTCGGCGTGCCAGCCGCGGCCTGGGCCGGCTACGATTGGCGGGGCAGAACCATCGAATACCATCGCGCCCAGATCCGTGCCGCCCTGGGTTTCCGGGAAGCAACGGACGAGGACACCGCGGCCCTGGGCGGCTGGCTCGGTGAGCAGGCACTCGCATTGGAGCGCCGGCACGACCGGCTTGTGGCGGCGGCGAGGGAGAGGTGCCGGTCGCTGCGGATCGAGCCGACGTCCTCCGAGCGCCTGGACCGCCTGGTGCGCTCCGCCCTGCACCGTCAGGAAGAGGCGTTCTGCGCCACCCTGCTCGCGCGCCTGCCGCCCGTGGCCGTGGCTGGCCTGGACGCTCTGCTTCGGGCCTCCAATCCGACCCCTGACGACCACGACACGAACGCCGCTCCTGGCCCGCCCGCGTTGCTCGCGCTGCGTACCGGCACCGGCCAGGCCCGCTTGCAGAGCGTGAGTGAGGAGGCCGACAAGCTCCGGCACATCCGCGCCCTGGCGCTTCCCGGCGGCCTGTTCGATGGCGTGCCTGCGCGCGTGATGCTCGCCTACCGCCGCCGGGTTGCGGCCGAAGAACTGCATGAGTTGCGCCGGCATCCTGACCCGATCCGCCTGACCCTGCTCGCTGCCTTCTGCCACGTCCGCGAGCGCGAGATCGCCGACAGCCTTACCGACTTGCTCATCACCACCGTGCATCGCATCGGCACGAAAGCCGAGAAGCGTGTCGAGGGCGAGCTGGTCGCCGACCTCAAGCGCATCGCTGGCAAACCGGCGCTGCTGTTCAAGCTTGCCGCGGCCAGCATCGCCAAACCGGACGGTTCCGTGCGCGACGTGATCTTCCCGACCGTCGGCGAGCAGACCCTGCATGAGCTCGTGGCCGAGGGCGAGGCCAACCTGACGCCGTTCGACCAGGGCTACGTCGATCTCCTTGCACGCTACACCAGGCCGCTGGTGCAGCTCGGCACGCCGGCGAGCCAGCTCAATACGACCGCCACCGGCCTGGTTTATCAGCAACTCCGGTCACAGGCGGCGATCCTGGGCAATTCGGACGTGTTCCTGATGTGCGCGGCACTTGCGTTCTTGGCGGTGCCGCTGGCCTTTCTGCTGTCCCGCGGCAAGGGCAAGGGCGGCGAGGGCGCGGGATGACGCTGTTGTTCGCTGCTTCCATGGCGCGCCGGGCCTGCCCATGCACGAAGAGTGATGCACCTGCCGGGCGCGCCGGCCTGATGAGCATCACGTGGCCAGGAGCGCGGGCACAAAGATATCCTCACAGGTCATCCGCCGCTTCGATAGACCCTGTTCGAAATGGTAGCGCAGGTAAGTATCGAGTGCCTTCCGGTTGGCCTCAAGCCCATACGGCCACCAATCGTCCCCGAGCAGCTCACGGTTCTCGCCGATCAGTTTGCTGAGCCATGGCACCATCGTGGCCATGTTGTTGAACGTCATGCCGTGGACTAACTGGCCGGTCATGGCGTCCTTGGCCTCGCAAAACCCCTCGTAGACCGCTTTCACGATGTCCGGGCGTTCGATGACGAGCTGCTTCTTGACGACGACCGTGTGCATGATCGGGAAGATGCCCGTCCGCCGATAGTAGTCGCGCTCGGTCGCCGCGAACTGCTCGAATAGCTGGCCGACCTTGGGCGACTTCTGCAGCACGCACTTCGGGATGTCGGCCGAGATCAGAGCGTCGATCTCTCCAGACTCCAGCATCTCGCCGAGGTCGGCGCCTTCGGCTGCCCACATCACCTCCACGTTCCCGGGATGTGGCTGTGGGACGTAGTCGATTGGCTTCATAGGGAAATCGATGCCGCCGATGATCCAGCGGCATTGGTCAGGGGTCACGCCATACTCTTCGGACAGCATGCCCTTCGGCATGACGCCCGCGTCGTGACCGTAGAGCGCGAGTTCGCCGACCGTCTTTCCGGCCAGGTCCTCCGGCCGTCTGATCCCACTGGCCTTGTTGACGTAAACCGCCGAGTGGCGGAATGCCCGGTTGGGGAACACCGGGATTGCGAGGAACGGCGGGTCGTCGAAGTCCATTGTGCGCAGGAAGTAGGTGAGCCCGAGTTCCGACACATCGTACGCCCTGTCGCGGATCATGCTGCCGAATATCTCGGGGACGATCCGGGCGGTGTGGAAGCGGGCGTCCACGCCATCTATCTTGACTGTTCCATCAGCCAGCGCGCGCGTCCGGTCGTAGTTCCAGAAGGCGATATCCAGCTTGTGGTCGCTCATGACGGAATCCCTCTCATATGCCGGGCAGTAGACTGCTGGCCGGGCCAATCCCATGTGGTTCCGCGCTCCTATTCCGGGTGTCAGCCGTTGTCGCGGAACCCGGCATAAAGTGTCATGCCGCCATCGATGAATAGAGTCGTCCCCACCACATAGTCCGCCTCGTCCGAGACCAGCCAGGCGGCCGCCCGCGCCACATCTTCAACGTCGCCAATTCGGTCATACGGGATCAGCGTACGCATTCGCTCGCCCGCTTCGCCTTCGGTCTGTTCGCGGTTGATGTCGGTGCGGATAGCGCCGGGCGCGATTGCGTTGACACGGATGCCCTCGCGGGCGACCTCCTGTGCCAGGCTGCGCATGAGCATACCGACGCCGCCCTTCGCTGCGGCATAGTTCACGTGCCCGGCCCAGGGGATGACCTCATGCACCGAACTCATGAACAGAAGCTTGCCGGCTGCCCGGGATACGCCGCGCCGACCCTGGCGGCGGAACCGCCCGATCGCCTCCCGGTCGCAGAGAAAGCCACCCGTCAGGTCAAGGCCGATGACGCTCTCCCAATCGTCAAGGGTCATGTCGCCGATGGCCGCATCCTTCTGAGCGCCCGCGTTCACCACCACGATGTCGAGTGCGCCCCAAGCAGATGCTGCGGCGTCCAGCAGCCCAACCACCTCGGCTTCTTTCGACACGTTGGCCCGAAAGGCCTGGGCCTTGCCCCCGGCGGCCGTGATTTCAGACGCCGCTTGCTCCGCCGGTTCGCCGTGAGAATGGTAGTTGATGGCAACCGCCGCACCCGCTTCGGCTAACGCCTTGGCGATACCCAGACCAATGCCCGAGCTCGCCCCCGTCACCACCGCCACTTGGCCCGAAAGATCGACTCCCATTCGCTGCCTCCTCAAGGCTGACCGGCGATGAACGCCAGCAGGTCCGCATTGATGGTCTTCGCTTCCGTCACATGCATGCCATGCGGGAATCCCTTGTAGGTCTTCAGCGTGCCATGCTGCAGCAGCTTGGCCGACAAGAGCCCAGACGCAGAGTAGGGCACAATCTGGTCGTCCTCGCTGTGCATGATCAACACGGGGACGGAAATGGCTTTGAGGTCGTCCGAGAAGTCGGTCTGGGAAAAGGCGGCGATGCCGTCATAGTGCGCCTTGGCGCCACCCATCATCCCCTGGCGCCACCAATTCCCAATTACGGCTTCAGAGCCTTGGGCGTCCGAGGCGTTGTAATTGTAGAACGGCCCGCCCGCTACGCCGCGGTAGAACTCTGACCGATTGCTCGCGAGTTGTGCCTGCATGTTATCGAACATTTCTTTCGGAAGGCCTTCCGCGTTCGCGTCCGTCTTGGCCATCAGCGGCGGGACGGCAGCGATCAACACCGCCTTGGCCGCCCGACCCTCTCCATGCCGGGCCAGATAGCGGACGATCTCGCCGCCGCCGGCGGAGTGACCGACGTGGATGGCATCCTCTACATCGAGCTTAGTGACCAGAGCCGCCAAGTCATCGGCGTAATGGTCCATGTCGTGACCGTCGGCAGTCTGGCTTGAGCGGCCGTGCCCGCGACGATCATGAGCGATGACGCGGTAGCCGTGATGCAGGAAGAACAGCAGTTGCGCGTCCCAGTCGTCGGCCGAAAGCGGCCAGCCATGGCTAAAGACGATCGGCTGGCCCGATCCCCAATCCTTGTAGAAGATCTCCGTCCCGTCGTGGCTTTCAATCGTGGGCATCTCGTCTCCTATATGCGGTCAACACGTTGGGCGCGCTCGACCGATCCTGTCGGACGAGCGCGCAGTTACGCTGGAAGAAGTGCCTACTTGCTCCCCTCTGGCGGGTTCTGGGCAAGAAAGTCCGCGAGGCTCGTCCAGGTGAGGCCGGAATAGCGATCGTTCTCGAGTGCATCATGATGCTTGCTGAACATGGTGTGCTCGTATTGGGCCTTCTGCCAGGCCGGATAGACCTCATCCTCGCCCTCCGGATGAGCTGCCCGTTCCTGATCGTTACGCTGTCTTAGTTCATCCAGACTTCCGAGGCGCACCAGCTTAAAAGGAGTCTTCAGCACCTCGTCGGTGAATTCCGCGAGTTGTCTTGGGGTCACCTGGAAGCTGGCGATCCGAAGGGCACGCGGGGTGGATGGATCAAGAGCCGCGGCCGCGGTGTAGGCCGCCGAATCGTCCATGGACGTGAAATCCAGCCGCCAGTCCGGGTCTCCCCAATAGCCCACCTGCTTGGTCTTGAAATCTAGGTAAGGCACCCCCTGGATCAAAACCTCGGCGAACACCCCGTTGAAGATCGACGTCGGCTTGATCGGCGCACGTTCGAGAACTTGGTGGAACTTCCGGCGCAAGTCGTAGTTGCGGTTCTCGCCCTCGGGGAACGCCCGGAAATCGGTGGCGAAATCGGATGGGAAGAACCGGGGTACGCCTGCCTTCACTGCCGCGTCCAGCACCTTGCTCTGGGTCTCCACGATCACGTCCCGCAGACCCTGCAGCGCCGAGACGACGCAAGCGGCGCCTTCGCACACACGGGCGATATCCGAGGTGCTCGACATGTCGCATCCTGTGACATCGACTCCGGTGCCTTCAAACGATTTGCGGTTCTTCTCTTCGCTTCCGGCCCGGGTAAGCGCGATGACGTGTGCATCGCGCCCGGCCAAGGCACGGGAGATGCGTCCGCCCAGGTTGCCGGTCCCACCGGCGACGACGATTTTCTCAACCATTTGCGTATCCTCTCGTTGAATGTGGCCTAATCCCGCTGGTGCCCCCGAAGTTAGGGGTGCAGGGCGCGTCGAAGAGCTTCACGGCTATCGCGGTCCGCTGCTTGAGCAACGCGTGAGTCCTGCGCCTCGAGAAAGCGGTGAAACGCTCCAGGGTACACGTGCAGTTCCGTAGCCACGCCTGCCCGGCTCAGCCGATGGGCGAAAGCCAGATTCTCCTCCAGGAATAGATCCAGGCTGCCGATACCGATGAACGTTGGCGGCATGCCCTTGAGATTAGGCGCCCGTGCAGCCGCAGCATGTAAGGGTGTGTCAGCGCAGCCGGGCTTGATCCCCAACAACGACGACCAACCAAACCTGTTCTGTGCGGCCGTCCACACGAACTCGCCTGTGAACTGATTGCCGTCGACGCCCGTGCCCGTCCGGTCATCGATCATGGGGTAGATCAGGTGCTGGAAGGCAAGCGGGGGACCGGCGCGCTCGCGGGTCAGAAGGGCCAAGGCGGCCGCCAACCCGCCTCCCGCGCTCTCGCCCTTGACGCCGATACGGGAGCTGTCGATGCCGAGTTGCCCGGCATTCTCGTGCAGCCACACCAATGCGGCGTAGGAGTCTTCAAGTGGCCCCGGGAAGCGCGTCTCCGGGGCAAGGCGGTAATCGACGGAGACGATCATACAGCCTAGGCCGGAGGCCAGGCGGCGATTGGACGTATCCATCATCTCCGGGGAACCGAGTACGTAGCCGCCGCCATGCAGATGGAGCATTCCCGGAAGCTGCCCCTCGGTGTCGAACGGCCGGTAGCTCACCACGCGGACGTCAGGCGCCCCGGCCGGACCGGGAATCCTATGATGCGCGACGTCGGCCTGCGGCATAGACGTCGTGGTCGTCTTCGCAAACACCTCCTTCATGCCTCGTCGGAGGTCCGGAAGGTTTTCAGTCAACAGCTCTTCCTGCGGCAATGTCGTCAGGAAAGGCTTAAGCTCTGGATCGATCAGATAATCGCTCTTCATCTCTACCTCTCACCGGGGCTATCAGGCCATATGATCTTCAGGGCCCCGGCATCGCCGTGCCGAATGGGTCCAAGCCGGTTGGTTCAGCCTGTCGGCGCAGCGAAGAGCAGCTCGTAGGCGGTGCACGGCGAGAGCGGGATCAGGTCGAGGCTGACAATGCCATTCACCACGAAGGGAAACTTCTGGCACTGGCGTTTTGCCTCGTCGAGATCAACACATTCGAGCAGGGCGACCGTCCCAAGCGGATGCCCGTTGCCCGGAATGTACCAAAGCGTCCGCATGACGTCTGCCTTCGTCATTTCCCACGCTTCTACAGTCTCAGCCTTTTGCAAGGAGGCCTGCTTTTCTTTTGAGGCACTGGGATTGCCTCTCATAATAGTGAGAAATTGCATTGGTATAGTTGCCCTTTGTAGGAGTATGCGGACGCGGGTGGTCAGAGCCTTCGAGATTGATCAGTTGTTAGCGACGGTGACGGCCTTATGGAGGTGATCGTCCGTCGAGAGTTGATCGACCATGAAGGCCGCAAGATCGGCACGGGGGATGTTGTGGGCCATGGCGCCACTGTCTTCGGAGAAGACTCGGACGTTTCCTGTTGCTGGATCGTCCGTCAGGATCGCCGGCCGCAGGATCACCCACTCGAGCGGAGCATCCTCGATAGCGGCCTCCATTGCCTCTTTGTCCCTGTCGGCCCCACGCAGGACCGTGGCGACCAGAAGGCGTTCATAGAAGCTCGCATTCGCTTTGCTCCCGCCCACGCCCAGCATGGACGTCGCAACCAGGCGGCGAACGCCATGGCGTTCGCCGCCTTGGCCACGCTCGTTTCCAGCGTCGTCTCTTTGTAGGGGGTGGTCCCACCCACTGTATCAAGCACGGCGTCCTGCCCGCGGACTGCCTCCTCGATCGCCCCGCTGTCGGTGGCATCGCCAACGATGACTTTGACGTCGGCAATATCGAATTCATCCGCCTCGTGGACGAAAGCGGTGACCTGATGGCCGGCCGAGGCGGCCCGCTCGACCACGGCCTTCCCGGTTCTGCCGCCGGCTCCGATGACCAAAACCTTCATGCCTGTCTCCTTTCGTCTCGTTCAATGCCGTTCAGGACTGCTTGATGAAGGCTGGATGCGGCGCAAGCTGCGAAACCTGGTAGTCCGCGTAATCGACCTTGATCAGCGGGAACGTGTGGATGATCTCTTCCAGGTGCTCGGGCGAGTCCGCCTCGAACAGAACCGCCGCACCCTGGCCTTTCGGCTCGACAGCCCAGACTTCGCGGAGGCTGCCCTTGCCGTAAAGCGCGCGGGTCTGCTCCTGCTCCTGCAACTCCACTTCTTGAAAGTCAGCCGGCACTCCTTTTGTTGCGAATTCGTTCTTTGGCATAAAGAGAACGAAGAATTGCATAATATGCCTCTTAGTTTCTGGTTTTCCGTCACGGGACTTCAGCATGTAAGATCGACGACAATCTTGCCCGGCGCGTGACCAGTCTTGGTCCGCTCGATAGCACTTGGTAATTCCGAGAACCCAACGACCTCAGCGATCGTTGAATGCAACCGGCCGGACGACACGTCTGTCGCGATCTGGGCGAGCCGCAAAGCGTCGGAATGCATGGGCCACCACACGCCACGGAGCCCAGCGGGCGCACGGGTTGCAACGTCGGGTGCAACCACGCTGACAATGGCGCCATCAAGAGACAGAACCTGCCAGGAGCGGTCGAGGATTTCGCCGCCGACTAGGTCAAGCACAAGGTCGACATCAGCCACGCGATCCTCGAAGCGCTCGGCCCGATAGTCGATCACGTCGTCGGCTCCAAGTTGAAGGACATGATCGCAGCTGGATCCGCCCGCCGTCGCCAGCACTGTGGCGCTTGCCGCCTTGGCGAACTGCACGGCGAAGCCGCCGACACCGCCGGCCGCACCGTGAATCAGCACCTTCATCCAAGGACGGAACTCACCCGCGGCTCGAAGCGCCTGCCAGGCCGTCAAGGCGGCTACGGGCAGTGCGGCGGCCTGGACATCGGTCAACGTTTCCGGAACGTGACAGAGCGTGGCCACCCCCACGGCCACCGTATCGGCGTAGGCGCCGAGGCTCGCAGGCCCCATCACCCGGTCACCGGTGCGGAACCGTCCGCCACCAGGACTCGTGACTACGCCCATGAGTTCGCAACCAAGAACTGCGGGAAACGCCAACGTACGGACGTCCCGAAGCAGACCCTCACGAATTTTCCAGTCAAGTCCGTTGACTCCGGCTGCCTTCACCTTGACCAGAACCTGGCCGGGACGAGCCGTTGGGACCGGAGCGAGATCCTGGTGCAAGACTTCGGGACCGCCATAGCCATGGATGCGATAGGCCCTGTTTGGTCGCACATCAGTCCTCCGTGTGGTGGGCAGATGCTCGTTCCTTCATCACGCAACAAGCGGCTAGGATTGGGACACCCCGTTCCGGAATCGGATCACCCTTGGACCTTTCCGCCCTTACCTCGTTCAACTCCGTCGCCACCCATGGGGGGTTCGGACAGGCGAGTCGGGCAACCGGACAGCCGAAAGCGACACTATCCCGGCACGTCAGGGAATTAGAGGAGAGCCTGGGTGCGCGCTTGATCGAGCGTAGCCAACAGGCATTCCGGTTGACCGAGGAAGGCTTGGCTCTACACGTGCGGACCGACGGGCTGTTGGACGATATCAAGGAAGCAGGGCAGGCCGTGGGCGGAGGGTTGACTCATCCCCGGGGGCGCCTGCGCGTGAGCACGACGGTCGCATTCGCTCACATGACTATGGGCCGGATCGCCGCCAGCTTTGCAGCCCGCTATCCCGAGGTCCAGATGGAGGTCGTGGGAGAGGATCGGTATGTCAACCTCGTTGCGGACGGCTACGACGCTGTCATTCGTATTAACCCTCTCCCGGAGCACGACCTCGTTGGCCATTGTTTCCTCCGCGACCAAATGCTCGTTGTCGTTCCGGCCTCACTGGCCCATTTAACACCTAAAGACGACGCGGAACTTACGGCTTTGCCCGCAATAGTGTTGACGAACACCCCTACCGCTCCCGTGTGGACTGCTCACCAGAAAGAAGACGTCCTCACTATTCACCCAAACCCGGTTCTTCGGCTATCATCCCTCCTCATGGTGCGCGATGCGGTTCGTGCCGGAACCGGGGCGGCATTACTGCCCCACTCCATGGTTGCAGACGATCTGGCCGCCGGGCGCCTCGTGTCCTGGGGCGCGGCATCGGAGCGGCCCGTGGAACTCTGGGTCCTCCACACCTCCAGACGGCTCGCCAGCCCCAAGGTCACGGCGTTTGTCCAATTCATGCGCGCCGCTTATGCAGTGGGCGCGGTTCTGGATTCAGAGTTCTACTCGCCTAGACATGGCTGACAAGAAAATTGTCTGGTCAGATATCAAGCCGTGCTCTCCCATCCAACGGCCTGCCTTCGGATTACGATTTACGAAAGCGCGCGAGAGTCGGTGCTGAGGCATCCTGACGCCGAGCAATATGCAGCGGTGCAGACAGGCCAGGGAAATCTGTGAGGCTGCGGAAGGCAATTCCATACCCGCCGAGCATCCGCATGGAGGCTGATACAATCGACACTCTGGGATTACCCCGCCTTGGTGGACGGTTTGCGGGCTTGGGGGCTATGTCGTGGTCAGGGCGGCCTCCATGTCGGCTTCGTAGGCCATGGGCGAGCGGTAGCCTAGGCCTGAGTGCAGGCGGGCAGGGTTGTACCAGCCCTCAATGTAGCTGAAGCAGGCCATGCGGGCCTCGGCCTGTGACGTGAACCGGCGGCGGCTGAGCAGCTCGGCTTCCAAGGTCGAAAAGAAGCTCTCGGCCATGGCGTTGTCATAGGCGTCGCCGACCGAGCCCATCGAGGGCCGCACGCCGGCCTCGGTGCAGCGCTTGCCGAACGCCACGGACGTGTATTGGGCGGACTCAACTGGTCGTCGCAACACGTCCTGTTTGCGCCGATTGCAGGAACTGGTCCAGCATTTCGGCGGGTGTTTTCCAGCTAAGGATCTTGCGCGGCCTGGCATTGAGGGCCGCAGCCACTGCGGCGAGGTCGTCTGTGCTGTGCACGCTCAAGTCGGTGCCTTTCGGGAAGTATTGCCGCAGCAGCCCGTTGGTGTTCTCGTTCGTGCCGCGCTGCCACGGGCTATGCGGGTCGCAGAAGTAGACCTGTAGGCCCGTGTCGATCCGAAGTTGTGCGTGCTGGCTCATTTCTGCCCCTTGATCCCAGGTCAGCGACTGCCGGAGCTGCTCGGGCATATTGGCGATCTCGCGCGCAATGGCGTCGCGCACCGCCTCAGCGCCGTGCCCGGCGAGCGCAGGCCCGTTCTTCACGCGTGCCCCGCAGCCGTGGCCGTCCATGGGGGGCAGGTGCAGCAGCATTGTGAACCGCGTCGTGCGCTCCACCAGGGTGCCGATCGCGGAGCTGTCCAACCCAAGGATGAGGTCCCCCTCCCAGTGGCCCGGCACCGCCCGGTCGCCCGCCTCCGCCGGGCGTTCGCTGATCATGACCTCGGGGACAATGAAAGACTTGCCCCGTCCACGAGTGCGTGCCCGCGGCACGCGCAGCGCCCGGCCGGTGCGCAGGCAGGCCGTCAGCTCGCGGCGCAGCGCGCCCCGGCCTTGCACGTAGAGCGACTGGTAGATGGCCTCGTGGCTGATCCGCATCGTCGCGTCCTCGGGAAAGTCGAGCCGCAGGCGCTGGGCGATCTGCTGCGGGCTCCACGCCTTGGCCCACCGCCGTGCCTGCCGAGGCCCATGCCGGCGGCCCTTCCAGGGCACCGCTGGCCCGGGCACCGCGGCCCCGCTCGGAGCAGTGACGACGCCGGCCAGCCGCTCCTGCACATCACTCCGCAGCGCCGCGTTGGTCGCCAGCTTCGCAGGCTTCGGCCGGCGTCCCGCCCGCTCGGCGTGCCACTGCGCAGTGGTGGCCCGGTACTCCAGGCCGCCACTGCGCGTGACCGCTTCTTCCAACTGACATTCAACACTCTCGCCAGCGTGGTGTCAGTCCTCGATGGGGATATCGGAGGAACATACATCTACTTCCTGACCGACCTGCGCACCCCGACCGGCTCGGTCGTGCCTGCGGGCTCGACCGGCTTCAACTTCTTCGACCGGCGTATGGCCAACGCTGCGCTTGATACCGCGACGAGCATAAATGCGGTTGTCGAAGCCGCGCAGCCCGTGCCGGAGCCCGCTTCGGTGTTGCTGGTGACTATGGCTTTCATGTCGTTGTTAGCCTTCAAGCACCAGATTGGCTGAAGGAGCCTCCGTCACTGGGCCGCCTGCTAGGCGGGCGGTCCGCATCGGCGATCCCTGCTGCAGGGCACCCGTCTCTCTGCCCAGCAGCGTGCGCTGGGCAGAAATCCCGGCTTGGGCATGGAATATTCGCTGAATAGTGAAGCCGGCGCATGGGCCACCGACTCCCACACGCCCGCGTCCAGCTAGGCGCGGAAGTAGCCGTGAACGGTCGCCCACGGCAGGAACGCGGGCGGCGGGGGCAGGTGCTGCCACTGGCAGCCGGTGCGCAACACGTAGAACAGGCTGTCCAGCATGCGACGCATGTCCGTCGTGTGCGGACGTCCTCCGGGTTGGGCAGGCGGGACCAGCGGCTGCAACAGCCGCCACTGGTCGTCCGTCAGCGCCTGGCCTGCCCCGTAGTCCCCGACCAACGCACGGTCCTCTGGTGTCCACATCTCCCGCTCCAGACTGGGCAAACCCCCTGGAACGCCGCATTAACCGCCCCGGTCACGCCGTCAGATTTGGTCCACAACCCCTTTCAAAACGGGCTTCAAGCGTCGATGCACGCATCCCTGGCGCTCAGGGAAGGTAGCGGATCCAAACGTTCACTCGACGGCATTTCCAAGAGCGCGTTCAAAGGGCTACTTTGCTGGCCGTGTGGATTTCCCAACAACAGAGAACTCAAACGCACGAACCTTGCAAGTCAGTGGGATGAAGGTTGGGTGATGGTGGGCTTGTGAGTATGAAACGCGGCCCGATCGGGATCATAGGTCCGGGGATGATTGTCCAGAACAAGTCTGGCGATTGTCTCGAAGAACAAGGATGGATCTCATGCCAGCTTCCAAAGAACCCACCATTGTCCGCGAGAAGATCTTTGCGGTCGGCGCCGACGCGAAGGGGACGGCTCCCGACTCCATCGCCCTCGGCAACAACGGCACCGTGTTCGCCGAATACGGCAACGGCGTCCCCTCGGACGGCACCGGCGGCGGCAGCACCATTGTCGAGTACAGCAGTTCCGGCGCAATCCTGAAAACCTTCAGCTTCGCCGGATCGGATGACGGGCTCAAGGTCGATCCGGTCACTGGCAAGCTGTGGGTGCTGCAGAACCAGGACGGCAACAGCACACTGACGGTCGTCAATCCGGTCACCGGCCAGACCACCGGCCCGCTCTCGTATGCCGTCCCGAGCGCCACGCAAGGCTACGACGACGTCGCCTTCACCGGCGGCAAGGTCTATATGAGCCACACCAACCCGGCCGCGCCAACCGACAGCGTGGTCGTACAGCTCGACAACGGCAACAACCCGACCGGCACGCTGAAGACTACCGCCATCTTGCGTCAGGGCGATACGGGCACCAACCTCGTCACCGGCGAAACCAACCAGGCGCTCCCGGTGTCGGATCCAGACTCGCTCAAGAGCCTGGCCGATGGCACGCTGGTGCTGACGAGCGGCAGCGACAGTGCGCTCACCTTCATCCAGCACCCTGGCACCGACCAGCAGACGGCGAGCTTCATCGCCCTGCCGGCCGGCTCGACCGGGCTCGACGACGCGGTCATCCCCTCGGCCTCGTCCGGCACCTTCGTTGTTGCCGACACCAAGACCAACGACATCGTCAAGATCGCCGTCAGCGGCCTGAGCATGCACGACATCTATGCGTCGGTCGCAGGCGACAACGGCATCGTGCAGATCGACCCGAGCACCGGCGCTGTCACCCAGCTCGCGACCGGGATCTCGTCGCCGCACGGGCTGGCGTTCATCCCGGCCGGCCATGCCGGCGCCTTGTCGGAGACGGCCGCGCAGCACATTACGCTGACGCCCACGCACGGCTAACGACGTCAACCCACCCGGCGCCGCGAGATGGCGCCGGGTGTCACTGCGGCGCTATTGGCTATGAGGTCGCGGAACACACCTGCCACTCTTTTTCACCGGCGTCCCGACGCTCGCGTCAAAGATTTTCTTCTGCAACACCGGCGACGTGCCGCACATCTTGCTGGATAGCCTGTTCGGTCAGGCGCGTTTCGGGAGCTGGGAACACAAGCGTTGGTACATCATGTCCGCTACCGCAAATCTGCTTTCGTAGGTTAAATGGCCGTGGTCAAGGGTTTCGGACGCCGGCCAGAGCAGGCCGAGCGAGCAGAGCTGGGCCGGGGCCGAAAGCCGCCCATGCACGAACCCGCGGGTAGCGAGCGTCGCGCTATGGGGTCTTGAGGATTCCGGTGCCGGCGCGGAGGTGGCACGACCTCGGCAACCGACCGCTGTAGCGCGGCAACGACGCGCGTGAATGGGCTTCAAAAGCGTCGATCGCGCGATCCCAAGCCGGGAGATGGTGCGGTTGTGGCGTTGTCGGCGCGGCGGGGCAGCTTTCGGAGGGTCTGGAGGCGCGACCGCCCGATCGTCGAAGCAGCGGGACTTCGACGTG